>Ga0065711_1029152_pt1 | contig 37364 bp, 19 predicted proteins | sample Hoacrofraction12_FD_59098 | JGI IMG/M metagenome (GOLD analysis project Ga0065711, IMG submission 59098) | Hoatzin crop microbial communities from Cojedes, Venezuela - Epithelial fraction 12 v2 (version 2) | ecosystem: Host-associated > Birds > Digestive system > Esophagus > Crop | place...
CCACATAAACCCAATACCACTGGTTTCATTTTCTTTACCAAAGTACTGCCCTGTGGGCTGCTATATAACTGCATGGACTAAATTTAGCCCAGAAAGCAGCACAGAGCTGATACAGGTATCAGTCTTCACTGTCTCACACTATTAATTAGTGCTTCCTGGATAAATGTGGTCTTTAAGAATTACCGTTTCATACAGGTGACTACACTTCCAGAGTCATGATCAGCTACCTGCTGGGCTGCAAATGATTGTTAATGAGTTACAGCAGGTAGGCCAGGATTTAATTCCTTCTTTCAAAAACAGTAATTCTACTTAGCTCAGTGAAAATTTTACTGATGTCTAAATGTTAAAACAGAAACCTCTAGCATGGAAAAGCTCATTCGTGGCTACTGTTTTTTAATTTTTAAAAGGTTTTGTCCCTTTCCTCATACCCATGAGCACTCTATTTTTCTAGAGTGACTTCTGCAGCCATCTGAACTGTCTGTACTCACAAATATTTGTTCCACTGATAGTATTCTCTCCTCCAGCACTGAGTTAAGATGCTGTTAATGCCTATGTAACAGTAAATATATTTCACTGATTTCACAAAACATTCTTATTCCCACCTTTTAGGCAGTTCTAACGTGTGTGCAACCTGGTTTCAGACAATTATCTTTTTTTTTTATTAATGTAGAACAGCTGTATTGCAACTACAAATGGAGAGCCACAGAAAACTGACACTCTGCTGCTTAGAAGATTTTAATTCTGAACTTCTGCTGACATAGAGGTGTCAATCATGCTGGTGTGTGAGTAAAAAGATGAGACAATCCAGCAGCTATATGAAATGAACAGTGCCAAGAAATGGCTCACATCTGTGTTAGAACCAGAGTGGGCACCATCACCTAATGTACATTTAAACCCCGCACAAGACAAAATATGCTAATATAACTTGAAGATTTTTTTTTAAATACAGAATAGTTCATAAAACACTTATATAAATTAAACATCAGTGGTCTTGGGAAACTTGTGTGACTTAGATTCTCCAACTGGATTCCACCTTGAAGGAGACAAGCTGAATCCAGATAAACCTGGATTAAAAAATGTACCTGCACAATTTTGTACATAGAAATCTCTGACTAATTTATACTTTAAATTATCTTGTATGTTTGCAAACGATGTTATTGTCCATGTAGATCACTAGTTATATACCTTGCTAGGAGTTGCAATTGTACATAACGACTTAGGTGTTGCAATTGTACATAACGACTAGGAGTAGGTCCTACTTAAGTATTTTTGAACACTGGTATTCTCAACAAAACAAAAAATTCAGTGGGTGCTTTCAGAATACACTGTTTTCTAAATTTATTATACAGTAAGAGGGAGTGACTTTGGTTAGTTATATCATTCTGCTTCTCTGCATATTCACAGGATAAGTAGATTTTGTGTGGAAAAGGAATCAGAAGGAAAATATGGCAAAATATCATCTAACGTGTTGATGAAGCACTCAAGAGTAAAAATACTGTGTTTTAGTTTTGAATGTTATTATTTACTTATAAAATTGTTGGAAGTATGTGTGGTCTTCTTCAGCACAGAATAATTGCACAGTTTACAGCCCAAGATATTGTAGCCTAGATGGTTATTACTGAAAAAATTGAATCTTCTTGTTTTATTGAGTATTGCTTTTTGGAGTTCCCATGCGTATTCCTGAAGACTGCATTTGCTGTGTATCCAGGCAATAAATCTGTGTGTGCAGGCTGCCTTTTGCACATATTTATGTGTTTGAAACCTCTAGCAGTGTCAATGTTCGGTTAGCATGGCATTATATAGCAATATTAGACAGTTTGGGGGTGAACAGACAAATTCATACAGTCTGTCTATGGACTGTATTTCTTCCAGCTCTAGAGACTTTGCTGGTAAGTGTAAGAATGAAAGCAACTTTTTTGAGTAGTTTGGTGTTGATCAAAAGGACACCAAATAATTGTTTGAGGGATTTAAACAAAGTCTAACAATCTGATTGCTTTAATAATTTCATTTGAGAACCTATGTGACTTATTTCTCTCTGTCTTATTATAAGGAAAATGGTATGTGAAGCACACAGACAAATGTACATTGCTTTGGATTTTATAAGTGTAGCTAACCAAGTACAATTAACAGAAAAGCTGTATTTGGAGATGTTATAGATAGGTGCTACAAAAGGAAAAATTTCAAAGCAATAAAAAAATTAGTAAAATGTTCATATATTCGGTTCCATACAAAATGTAGCAATGTGAATTTTGTGTCCCTTTATGTCTATGAAAAGTTTATGGCTTTTTCTGCCAGTCAGATTCACTTTATTAGTTCAGCAGTCTCTGAGGAGTTATGGAAATCTTGCTGAATCATGTCTAGCAATGGTACTCACTGCGACTGCACTTAGAGCATATATAGTATGTGTATTTGGGATAAAAGCAGTGGAGAGTTGAAAGAAACCTTGAGAAATCACATTATCTATCTTCCTGGTCTGAAGTAGTATTAAATATACTTAGATCGTCCTTGCTACTGTTGTTCACTTTCTACTTTGAAAACTTCCAGCAAAGATTTTATACTTTACAGGCCAGCCTTTCCTTTTTTTGCTGTATTTGCAGTAGGCTTTTTTTTTTTTCGCATGTGACCCCAGAGGACAGTTATTCTTCCACTTTCTTTACAGAAAACTACAGTTTCCATTGGATTAAAGCAGACTATAGATGAAGCCTCTCCTCATGACACAACATGTTTTTGTCTTCTCTACATTTGGTTAGAGCTTTAACTGTTACACTGAAAGGTGAAAGCGTACTCTGAGCAATAGTTCCCTAGAATAAGTAGATCAGAGTGGTCGTCATCAGTGTCTTACTTTTTAGTACATCCCACAATGGTAGCTGCCTGCCATGGTCATTAACAACAGCATTGCACTTTTGGCTCATACGCAGTTTCACCTACTGAACATCTAGTTTCTTTTTGTAGCACTTCAGCCCAGTCAGTAATTGCTCACTTTCCGTTCTTCCGTTTGGTACCTCCTTTCGAAACGTAGGTCTTTGCATTTATGCTTACCGAATTTAATCTGGCTGATTTTATGCCAGATCTCAGGTTTATCATGATATTTTTTAATTCCATGTTTTCTATCATATGTACAATGCATTTCAAGTCAGTATTATTGTTTAAATTTTTTTAACTACGCTTTCTTTTTAATTTAGTTACATAAAATGAAGGAAGAGGTTAAAAGGGATTTTAATAGAAGTGGCATTACCTAATAGTTACTGTGTATTTAAAAGAAAACTGATAGTGCTTATCTATTGTCTAAATTAACTGAAGCAGAGAGTCTTGCATCTCCATACAAAGGGGTTAGTTCCTGATAGGGGCTGAGAGTCTCCTAGAACCGGTCAAGACCAACCCTGCTGTATGGACGGGAGCCAGAAGAGAACTGAGTTTGCGCAGAAACAAAGGTCAATCAGCGGACACCGTGATGAAGAAGATGGGCCTTCATCTTGGGACCCCCAATGACCACCACTAGGAGGCACTGCGCAAGCGCAGCTGGGAGGAGACTATGGAAATTACTTCTTGGAACTAATTATAATATGGAAATTATTTCTCGGAACTGATTTTGATATGCAATGAGGATAGATGCATATGCATAGGTGTATTGGGAAATCTAATGTATACGTAATATTTGATTGTATAAATTGAAGAGACCCATTGCTGCTTGGTGCGCACGACTTTGGTGGGGCTACCCCCCGTGCCGCCTGGCGCTGAATAAACATAACTACTTTACAGTCTTACATATTGTGGAGTCTGCTTTCCACACGTCAAAAAAGTGATGGCTTCCCCTAACTATTGCAGTAGACCTGTCATAAAGAAAGCTGTTCAGCATGATTCTTTTTTTTAACGGATGAATTCACATTTCTGCAGTTTTTATAATCTTACTAATTTTCTACTTGCATGAAAATTGCTTGTAATCATTCATTCTAGCGTTATTCTTGGGACTGAAATGTGGGATGAATGGTTTTCCTTATTAAATATGAACATACTCCTTGTCTGTTTCTATCCTCTTAGATTTTGGTAATGTTAATTCAGAAAATGAATAATTTGGTTTCTTATGTTTCCTACATATATCTTTAAAAAGGAAACAGAAAAATATTTTTGAATTATATGTGTTTAGTTTTGATTGCTTTGAAATTAAAGAGTTTGTAATAAATATAACTTTTAAACATAGGTATAAAATCACATATTATGCTGTTATGTGTTAACAGAGCTATCTCATTAACACAGAGATTTCTTTTCCCTCTTCCTTTGATAGTTTCTTATCAGTCATGCTCCAGTATGTGAGAATGTGGTGAATGCTCAACATACATGGTTAAGTGTTAAATTTTGGTGAGAAAACTTAAGAATGTAATAAACAGAATGGAGGGCCTGTATTACATAAATTGTTAGCAATAATAGATGATGATAAAAATCCCAAAATTAAGACCTTCACACCAGGAAGAATGTTGACATAAGTAAATTGCAGCCTGCGCCTCAGTGCTTTCTGATACTAAGAGTCATCTCTTTCCTTAGTTGGGTTTTCTTTCCATTGTTATGTTGTCTTTTTATTCTAGTTTATATTTTCTTTTTAGATTGCTGAGAAATCTGAGTGAGATTCTTCCCCTCACCCAAGAAAATGGTTGCTAGCCATGAAATTCCAAATTTCTGTTGAACTCCATCAAGTGATAGCAGTTGGTCCTTTGATTACTGTGCCTTGTGAGGTAAAACTCCTTGTTGACTGACTCTAATCCTCAGCTGGGCATAAGACATTTTAGGAGCCTAACTGCACCTAAAGGGACCCCTTTCCCACTGTCAGCACGTTGCATTAGACCCTGTCTAAAATAGTGTGTGGCAGGACCTCTCCTCATCATGAACATTTCCTGTGTTTTTACTTGAGGAATGTCTTTCTCCTTTTTTTCTCCTGGCGTATGCACAGTCATTAGAATTGTAGAATCACAGAATCATAGAATGCTTAGGGTTGGAAGGGACTTATAGACATCAGCTAGCCCAACTCCCCTGCAGTGAGCAGGGACATCTTCAACTAGATCAGGTTGCTCAGAGCCCCATCCAACCATTGATTGCTACTGGAAAAGGAAAGTTCTTCCTGAGAATACATTCTTTCCTTCTGCATGTTCTTCACAATTGTCTTTTGCCAGGGAAACTGTAGATAGTGTGTTCAAATAAAGTTCTGGTCCAGTTCTGGCATCCAGCCCTCCCTTTAAGGAAACCTTATTGCACTGATTAGTGGATTGCTCAACACTAAATAAACTTCCATCTCTTAATTTGTTTTAATAATAAAGTGAGTCATTCTGTGACTAAGGAGGTAGCCAACTGCTAAAGGCAATAACCATCCTGAGAGCTCCCCCCAGGGTGTGAAATTGTAGGTAGCCAAGTTTATAACTCACGCTAAACAATTTTCTTGGATGCTGCAGCCCTTCCAACCAGCTCCCACTGCCCTCCTGCTGGAGGACTAGGAGTGCGCAGAGGTATCAGATGGAGCTGTGTTAAGTTAATCTCAGATGAAAGCTGCTCTTTTTAGATGTTACACTAGCCATTACCTGTGCATTGTGTTTAGGCTTGGTGTGTGGCTGCACTGATAGATAGCTGCTGGATGTACAACACTCAGGTCTTGGGGCATCTGGCATGGTGAACCTTATTGTTGGCTGCTAACACAGGAACAGAAAAGCCAAACTGGTGATGACTGTAGAAATAAGATAGCATGCAGCACTCCCTTGAGATAAAACACAATTTTTCTGGTGTCCCGACATCTGCTTGCAAAAGGAAATGTTTTCTGATCTAAGGAGAGTTTATTTCCTTCCTCTATTAGATGAACTCCCATGATCTCATTACAAAGCAAGCTGAAAGCTTCTCAGTGCTGCCAACACATAATGAACAACTGACTGCTGGGGAGATGTTTCTGTGGTTGAAACTGAAGTCAGAACAGCACATGCAGGTCATTCCCTTCTACCTTACAGGTCTCTAGAGGGCAGATGCAGTATCCATTGGCTTACTGGGTCTGGGGAATAGAGTGGGTAAGGCACTTCTTCAGGTCACCTATATCTAAGCAGTTACATTGAGAAAATGAAAAGCAAATAGTATTTCTGGTAAATAATACTTTTAGTAAAGTCTGTTCTTATTTTTTTTTCTGATCTGAGTATTACCTTATTGGTTTTGTATTATATATTTCTAATTGTATATATTTTTTTAAAAAGTCTCGTATACTGATTACTGAATTACATACAATACTCTCTAATTATATTTATATTTCTAATCTATTTATTTTTCATTATATTTTTCTGATTCTCAATATTTGGGTTTTAGTGGAAATTATTCATCCACTCAGCCCTTTTATATGAAGAGCATATAAGATGACACTATTTGGACAGTTCAGAGTGCAATCTTATTCGCATTTGTTTATATTAGACTCTAGAAAAATGGCTCCTGTTGACAAAAAATTCCCTCTGCTGCCTTCATTTGTGTCTGACAATTAGGAGTACCACATGTGCAGTGTACATACAAGGCTATACTTTCTCTAGAAGCATATAAGAGGAAATTGAATGGAACAAACCCTGAAAAGTTAAATGTGCTCACATACCATATCTAGAATCTGAAAAAGTTTGGTTGCTATCTAGTCTGAAAGTCTATAGATTTCTTATTAATTAATTCATACAATATTTTCCTAAGTTAATGCATCTAGACATAAGTTATTGCTATATACTGCTTGGAAATATGACAGATCATTAAAAAGTAATGAAAATTTGAAAAAGTTCTGTGAACTTGTAAGTTTGTAGAAGAGCTTAATTTAGATTTCATTTGCTCTTCCCCCAACCAAAATTGAAATGTAATGATGTAGAAACCCTCAGGATCCTTGTTTTATCATGGCATGCTTTGCTGCTTCCCTTATACATTGAACTGTTTAAAACTAATTTAGATGGCTCTAGCAGGTTATCTGCCAATATGCAAATAGGATAGATGATTTAATATTTGCATGACATCTATCTTCAGCTAGTAATTTTACATCAGATAATTTGTATCCCTCGCTCTTAACCTTACTGGCAAGAAAACAAATTATGTGATGAAGGAAAATGCCGGGCTGACACCCACTGTTATCAGCCAGCGCAGTACTAGATGCAAAGTAGGGTCAGCAGTCTGTACAAAATGCATTTTTCTGAGGGGGGGAGGGAAAGTATGCAAAAAGAATATAGAAGTAAATCCTGGCTGATATGTGTATCCAGAAACCGTCACAGTACACAGTGCTTCTAGTGGGGAAATTCATCAGTGTAAGTATTTAGAATTCAAAATGGGTTCTCTGGAGGCAAGTTAGAGTAATGTACACATCGTAAATGAATGCAATGAACTGAGGAGTACTGTAAATGTGGTTTGGTTTGAATATAAATTTTGAGGAGTGTCTAGAAACAGAAAGGCTGATCTTTTATGTTCTGCAGAACTGAACAATCGGCGAAGATGCCTTCTCTTACTGTATTTCTTTATGTTCAGCAGCCTGTATTTTGGCAGACTGATGGATGCTAGTGGGAATGGGAAGAATGGGATGCCTTCCCCCTCATGTTGAGATATATGTAAATGTGAGTCACTTCCACAACAAGTGATATTAATTTCAGGGGCAAAACAAGAAAATTGCACCCATATTATTGCATGTAAAAAGCTTTTTATTGTAATACATAGGAAAATACAAAGTATTGTATTATTTTTTCATGGGAAGAGAAGTGGGAAAGTGAGAAGGAAAAGTGAATAGGGTCAACAGTATTTTTTTTGTTTATTTTGTGTGTTTATGTATACTCAGATACATACACTTATGTATATACTGTTACACATACACTGAAGTACTTTCACAAATTTTTAGTTAAATAGCAATACTAATGTAATAGCATTTACTGGTTTTATTGACATGGCACTTGCTAGTGCTTATAGCTTATATATGGCTGTACAAATACACTATCTTGAAGAGAGGAAAAATACTTCTTTGTTATTTGCTTTTCTTTCTTTGGAGAGCTAATTATGTCAATTATTGATGAAGTCGAGGGTATGGAAGATTTAATTTCACCTTGCTCCCCAGAAACTATTTCATTTATGTAGCGTAGTTGTTGGATTTAAAACAAATGTATATTAGTATTTGCTATGTTATAACTTACACATAAATTTAATGAACGAGACAAAAAATGTCTCCAAAATGAAAGATGGTTATTATAGTTTGCTTTGAAACTGTCAGGCTTATTTTCATCATCAGGTATGAGCAGTGGTATGCATCTGTTTGAATCCATAGTAAAGATGTAGACAAACACTCACTGTGTGTGCAACTTGGATAAAACTATACGTTAAGATGGAGCTGCACAGCTGTTTAGCTACAATGACAGCCTTTACTAGTCCCAATGGAGGAAAAGTGAAGAAGTACATAACTTTTCTACACCCCTGATGACAAATTGGTATTGGAGTATGTTCTCAGATCAAGTGTTGAGGTGTTTGTATTTGGCACTACGTGCAACTGCCTGGACAAAAATCTGCCTTTTTTTCTAAACCGTCCTTTTACAGTAGCATATGGTGCAGTCCATCTGATTTCTCTGAGTAATAAGTAATGTGAGTAACTTGCTTGTCGGTGCCAAAAGTTTTTTGAATAAAGCTAGTCAGAAGTATGAGGTCATGCTGTGAAGAGTCTTCTGCTTTGGTATGAGGCAGAAAATCCCAATAAATGAAGTGCAGAATAAGAAAAAGAATGAGAGAAAAATACAAGTGAACTATGTGGAACATGACAACTGATACCAGGCACTATGGCAAGCAAGCTGTGTTATTTCTGCTCACTGTCCTGGTAAGAGGTGGCACAGAAGAACACAGAGTGACAGAGAAAAGAAGATAAATGGTAACAATAAACACTAGCCAGACAGTTGTTTTCTTGTGTATGGCCTTTCATACAATTTCTAATGAATGCAATAACCCCTGAAAACTTTACTATATATGAATGTCTGCTGAAATGTTTGGCTGGCAGTTTAGCACCAAGTTTTTTTTGAGATCAACATAACCATAAAACACTTTCAAAAATCAATCAGAGGAAATCACTTTTATTCTCAGGGCAGTAGATATTTATTTATACTGGTGTTGACGATACCAGTTCACACTACTGTGTCTGCTGAAGATATAAGGATTCACATCTTATGAATGTCTCAGTACATTAAAAGTGTAATTGAGATTGACTGTTCATTCTACTGAGTCATAACAACCTCCAAAAAGCTATTTAAAACTAAGTTAAATTTGCCTTACATCTCATATTTCAAGTAAGATAGGTTGAAGTGCTGTAAAGCACCTGAGCAAAGTTTCTGCAGCTGGTGGTTATGACAATGAACCCATGAAAACAGTGGAGTCAACAGCAATAAGTTAGGCACAAAAATAGTCCTCAGATTTAGTTTACTTTTACTGATATTGTGACACTAGAAATAGGAATTCTATACTATGGAAGTTGCACACAAATATGTGGCTCTAAATGAACTGCATACAGCCTTCATTTTCTTTTTGAAGCCCTTTTCTTATTCAGGAAATCCTGATTTAATTGCCTATGGAGCAGCACCACAAAAATACCCCAAACCAACCAACGAAAACAAAAAACCCACAGCAAAACCAAGTAGAAAAGTAACAACCGCAGCTCATAGTGGTTAGCTTTATTTCTTATTGCAGTACATGTCCTTTATATTCTTCATTTTACCATGATGAAATTTAGCATATGATGGTAGAGGACAAATCCAATGGGTTTAACTATAAGATTTTTAGGTATAGATTTTTATAGATTAATAAATAGTCAACTTTTTAGTATGGTCTTGTAGGCAGTCTCTTGGAACCTTTCGACAGACTCCTTTGAAAAGACAATTTTTGACAAATAAACCATACAAATTCTTAAGGAAAGTGTTTAAAAAGCAGTATTTGAACCAAGCTTAAGAAATATTCAGCCTTTCTATAGAAGAAATAGCAGATTACATATGACCGATGCCATACTAATTGATGTTTATTACGGAACTTCAGTGTGACAACAAAAACAACAAGTCCACAAGTTAACCAACTGGAAAATAATTTCATAGAAACACCTTGACCAGATCTTGTTTTAAGAAACACTTCTTGCATATATTCTGTCTCCTCCCAACTCTGTAGGAAAAATATCATAGCTGAAACAGATGAATCTTCCTTCAAAGTGACCTGCCAGATATTCCTACTTTGTTGTTTTGTGGTATTTGAAAATGGCCAGGAAAAGCTTCCTGCATTTCATGTACAGGTTCATAAAATACTGCTTTCTGATGAGAAATTAATGTTTTTCTCATTTGTCCCTTGCATACTAGAAAAACTTTTCAAAAAACACTTTAGTCTTTTACCCCCTTAGCTATGCACTCTGCACACTGCCGGGCTCCCAGGGGAAAATTATCTTTCCAGGATGCTTCAAATCAAGGTAGATAAAATTTATATTCATTTTTTTTCATGAAAATTTTTCATGTTTCATTATTCTTCACTTATTCCCTTGCTTCAAGGTCCTTCTGGTGCATACAACTTGAAGTGCTCTAAATCACTTCTATGGTGCTCCAGTCCTGCTTGTTCTTGTTCTGGGGAAACCAAGTTTAGTGTGAAACACGCCTGCTTGGATCAGATCAGCTACATAAGTACAAGTTAGGCTGCTGTCTTCTCAACTTTGTAGGATAGCTTATGATTTTAGGAAAATAATACCTTTATGACAGAGGTATACCTAAGATTTAGCTCCTTCCCATTCCTCAGGAATTGTGGCAGGAAAAAAAAGAAACAAATAATTGTAGTATTGGCCTCTACTCAGGACAAAAGACAGTAAATCCACCTTCACCCTTGTCTTGCTCTGAAGACTGCCTTTTAAAATGTGTTTCACTTTCTTGCAGCAGGGAGGTTAATACGCTTAAGAAACACATTTTGACTTCAGAAATCATAAAAATGAAAAGAATACATTTAAAAAAACCTTCAGTGTAACTCAGACAAACTGTATTTTATATAATTATCATATTATTCCAATTTACACTAGCTGAATAAGTTATTCTTTAATTCTTTATTAAAATCTTCTAGATTTTATTTTAGGTTACTAATGTCAAATAAAAGAATAAATATCTAATTACATGAACATATATTAATCCAAAGCAATTTTTGTTCCTGGATTCCCACCAACAAATGCTGCCAGTGCTGAGGGAGTAAAAGTACCTAAAACAATCAACCACATCCCCAAATCTGATTTTCTGAATTATCATTTCTAGTTACTGTAAGTAAGCTATGGTTGTACCTGTAATTTCTTCCTTGTCTCTCAAAGTTTCTTTTAGTTTGTCCTTCATAGAAGAAACTATTTGTTGACTTTCCATCTCCTTCCACTCTCCATAGTGTTCTGAGCTTTTTTTTGATGGAGAGAAGCCTTTGGGGCTTTGTTAATTTCAATATGTCTTTCTTGCATCACCTGTTCTGACTAGATTTCCTCTTTAACACAGAAACGTAGAGATATATTGAAGAGATACTACGGAATTAACCCCTCAAAAACCATAATTAAATTAGGGACATTTTATTTTAAAATATTAGGCCTTACTCCAGACTAAAACTTAATTCAGAATGGCACTGAAGTGCAACATAAATTTGGCAGTGTTAGATTACTTTATCTTTTTAGACATTGCAAAAAGAGTACATTAGAAAGAAAAAGGAAAAAAGGTAATATTAAAACAAAATGCTTATTACATAAACAGCTCTCCTTTAATGGTATTTTTCTGCTTGCATAGGTCTCTAGCAGGAGCAAAGGTCATGGCTGAAAGGATTTCTGTCTATACAACATTTTATACCAGTGCAACCATGAACTTTAATACAACAGTCCCACTATTCTCGATATAGTTTTGTTACTAATATGATAATTTAATGCAGATAAAAGAGGGGCATCAGTGGTGCTATATTGGCACAAAGTCACAATGATACTGCTTTCAGCAGTAGAATGAGTTCATATCCTTCTGCATGTAGCTCTGTGCTGTGTAATGCACACATGCAAAAATGTTGCGTTTGTGATATTCAATGTGTTTAGATAATGAGTCTTATTTGAGGTTGAAAATGTATGAATAAAAGTAATCAACTCATATTTCACACTGCATAGTAATTTTTAATAAATAATGTTTTGCTGTCCTAAGAAGATCCAACACTAGATTTAGTTCAAAGATAGAATGAAAGAGATATTTTTGTTATTTTTTGGTTTTGTAGGAAATATTTAACTGACATTAAGGAATATATTTATGTGTGTATACAGAGTTACGTATGTATTTATACGTAGATACTTACATAAGTGCATCTATATATTGGAAATTCAAAGTTAAGATTCCACTTCAATAAGAAAAAAGTAAAAATATTCTTTTTACACCATGAAATGTTAAGATCTACAAAATTACTTTAGATATGACCCATGGAACGGACAGCTTTTTATCCTTCCTTCTTTGTTCTGTTTTTATCAAGTTTGGAAGCTGTTTTATTTCTAGACTAAAAAGTTTTCTGAAAGCTTTCGTTTATTGCCAAAGAACATTTTAAACTTTGAAACCAAGGGTATTAGTACAATAGCTACATGACCACAACCTCCCATTTTCCTTTCATGCTTTTTTTTCTATATAAGATAGTCAGTTTTTAAAAGCAAATTCCTGTTATCATAGATTTATAAATGGGGTGTTAAGATATGGCTTTGGAATTACTATTTCATTATCAGGTTTTGTTACATACAAAATATCTTTAAGATTCTAATTCCATGTTTCATTCCTCTCTTATCTCTTCAGTGTAATCACTTTCTCCCAGTTTAAAAATGCTCTAAGTGTGTTGAATAAATAGTCTCAGTCTGTTTCTTTAATCCAGTAGGAAGCAATGAGGTGAAAGTGATGAGTGTCTTGGGATGGATTCAGCCATTACTTAAGATTACTGAAGTTGTTTAAAAGTCATTATTTTTAGGGTAATTCTAGAAGCAGCTATTCATTTAAGCTCTAGTTCTGTAAACAGCATATCTTGTTAACAAATATTTATTTTGCAAAAGTCAAATACACTTAGCATTGAAACTGTAGCCATCCAATGATTTGAATGACACAATTACAAGTTCAGAAAGGGAGAATAAGGTTAATAAGGTTTTTAAAAAACATGAAAATATATATTTCTGTCAGTCAAAATCAATGTTATTTCCATAGCATACTTCCCTTTACATGGTAAAAATCTGCTTTTTTTAATGAACAAACAAAAGGTAAAACAGTAGGAATTAAGTATGTCCAGACCGAAACATTTTTAGACAAAACATTTTCAATCAGTTTTTAACGAAATTTAATTTCTTCTCTGTGAGTAGAATACTGTGGTAGCTACCAACTCTTTTTTCCAGGACAATTACCATGTTTGTTCTTCAGTAGCTGTGAGAAAATAATGAAAATGATTAAAATGTAAAGACTGCAGATATATGTGGTATTCAATATGTTACTTGCTTCTATGTGTTTCCTTCCTCTTCCTTGCATCCAGGCCATCGTACCAGAGGACAAGGTTTGTGCCTATTGTCCTTGTATTCCTGAGCTTCATACTTTCTTGTGTGATTCACTTCACACCCATTAACAACTTCTTTATCAGCCCAAATACAGTTTTTAGTGTAATTATTGCAATGTAATACTTAGTAAACAATTTATGTTAATAACAATTTTTCTTTCAGAGTGAGTTTAAAACACGCAACGACACTCTTTTTCAGTATCCCAGCTCTACTTGCATGATCGATCGACAACTACCACACAATAAAACAACTCTTATCTAGAGCTAAGTTACAACTTCTATCAAGCCTCTCAGGTTCAGATTTGCCCTCCTAGCCTCAAGTTATAACCTAGGATTAACCTACAGATTTACAAATTTCGTACATGTATGTATGTATATATAATTTTATAACGGCTGTGAGTGGATGGTACTTTATGCAATCGGAAGTCTTAGTAGAAAAAAAACTCCTAGTAAATTGTTCAGCTTAACTCTCACAAATATTAAACTCTGCATGTAAGTAGGTCCTTTAAGAGGTAAACTACCTATCTGTGTTTCCCAGACTAGCCATTGCAGCTAATCCAGTTTCCTTGCTTTGTGACAGAGCAAGAAGGTCAATGTGTGTAACACAGTGATTTAGTGTCACCCTAAAACAGGAGATACTTGTTTCACAGCAGATAAATTACAAGAACTGAATCAAATACTAGTAATGCTCTTACACAGCTGACTTGTTTCTTCTGAGAAACAGTATGGATCCTCTGTTATGGGCATGACCTTGAAGTATTGACAATTCCTTCATAAACTCAAAAGCCACTACAATTTTTATTTTTAAAAAACTGTGACGTTATATAATTGCCTTACACGGATATTCCCCAGACAAGAAGTCTAACTGACTAAACTGGGTATTCATTTAAATGTTGAGGACATGGAGATGCCAGGTTTTAATCAGTAACCACTAAAAAGTTCTTTTTCAGAAAACCAAGACATAAATATTGAACATGAAACTGCAAGGGTATGTTCCTGGGCCATTGAGGTTAATTTCACATTTTGCAGGCAATGGATTCCTATAATCTGATTCTTAAATTTGTCACTAAAATTCTGTTGGTTTATTTGCCCATGTTTCCTGAAGTGGAAGTTTCACTTACCTTTTCCAGCTTGTTTAGAAAAATTTCTTGCTCCAGTGTCATTCTTTAGGTTAAGAACTTTTCCCCATTGTTTGTACTTTCTCTGCTTGTATGACCACTGTGTTTAGAGACACTGGTAATACCCCTCATGACTGTGTTTGTCTAGGTAAAACGAGCAGTACTCCTGTAATCTCATCTGGTAATACAGGCAATTCATTTTATAAAATTCAAGATGCTAAGGGTAAGTCTCCTCTTGTGTGGAGGCTAGAGGCAAAGACCATTGGAATTCACATTAGTCTAATGGAATTAGGCAGCTCTGGGGCAAAGCAGACTCTGCTCTGTCTGAAATTTTGGGAAGAGTTAAGGTAATGTGACTCCTGAGGTCCCTAGCTTCAAATAGAACAGAGTAAGCAGGCCAAAGTCTTCACTGCATAGTACAGTAAAAGACTATTCTGGAGGGATCTTGTAATGTTTGATTTCTAAATGACAGTTAGGAAGGCTGTGGAGTATATTTTCCCCAGTGTCTCAAATTTTTCTACCCTTCATCTACAGTTATTGCTAATCAGTCTTCTCATCGCGAGTAGGACTTCTGGTAACCTTGCACGGATACCAGTTTGGAGCAGTCCCACTGAAACCGCCCATAATTCAATCATTCAGCTGAATGGGTTTATGATTTCAATCCCACTTTTGTACATAGTCTGACATTGGTTCATGGATTTAGATGTGTTTTATAGCACATTAAGGTCTGAAACTGAGGGTAAAAATAGACTTGATCACTCACAGTTTTTTGGTCTGGAAAGTTTTGCACTCTCAAATTAATATTTTTATGAAAAGTGAAACTATGCCTGAAGAGAGAGTGTGTGAGCATGGTCATGCACATTCAATGACGTTGTAGTTTATATGATTAGTAAGAGCTTAAGGAAATGTGGGACATGATGTGACTTAGAGCAAAAAACTTGAGTGTGACAGGAATGTGTGGTTATGTTGTCTACAGAGAAACACATGAATGGAGATTATAGGTTTTCTAGGGCAGTGATGTGCGAGGAATGCATCAGCAAGGCAAGTCCTGGCATACTGCTGTCTGAACCCTTGCTATGAAAGAGCTGTGACTGCCCAACCTATATCCTTGTGCAGGGAGCCATCAGCAAATTTTCTGTTTGTGATGCGATACTTAAGCTCACTCTCCAGAGTCTCACTTCTCAACCATACTGACAGATATTTTTCATGCATTATGTGGACCGTAATGTACCTCTGGCAGAAAGATATGTGTCACTTTAAAAGGGGTAAGGGAGTCTGATAAGTGGCAAAAGGAGAGCCCTCCTGTTCAGTCACGAGGTTCAGAGCAGAACCCCTTGCATTCTAAACTCTCTCAGAGAGGAGAGTCTAGGTGTGGCTGGATCCACTCCTAGTCCCAGACTTGGTCAAAAGTTCATGTCTAAAGGGTTAAGTGTGTAGCCACTTCTCAGATCCAACTTGCCTGTCAGAGCCCCTTCAAGAAGTTTTGCCGAAACAGTTTTGCAAAGTAGAAACAATAGGTCATCTGTTCAAGCGACAGGTATCACAGATTTGGGATTGCTGTTGATAAATGCACTGTCTACAAAAGCTGAGCTCAAAGTAATGGTTTAGCACTTTAGTTAACAATGGGGATACATCTGACAAGGTCAGAGGCACGACTCTTACCAAAAAGGCGTCCCTTCTTGGGGGGGGAAGGGAGGTTCAGGCCCCATCGACCCATCCGTCAGGTGAAGTTCTCGCTTGGCTCCTGCTCCCAAAGAGAGTTTTCAAGTGCCAGTTTTTATATGTTCGAAAATCTTTTGGTGAGGTGGGACTAAGTCAGTCATGGTGTATTGATTGGCTCTTGGCATGGAATGTCGTGTCGTCAGAAGTGGGACTCAGCAATTTGAGCTGATGCCTTCAGAGTGGGCATCTTGGTATGCGCTTCTGGGGGCCATCTGTGCTTTATCCGAAGAAATCTCTGGCTGCACGGCCTCCGCTGCGCCCCATAGATCACTTGATTTACAGTGATGGGCTAGCCCCCGTTACTTCTGTCTGATAAGATTAGTGCAAGTTAATTGCCTCATTTGTTAACTTTTCAGCTCTTGGCCCCTCAATCCGAGCATGTCTTTCCTCTTGCATTGACAAGTCCAACAGGGCCATCGATTACATTATGTTAGGCTTTTTCCCTTAAACTTCGAATCTTAAACAAGTTTGCTTAGTCTATATTTGACACTTTTGTAACGGAGTGTTATGTCAATTGTTTAGGAGCACCTGTGTGAAACTTTTAAGGAGGTAACAGCATGTAGGTTGCAGAAAGGTTCTGAAGAGTAAACGGAGAACAGGATGTTAAAGGAACAGATACATAGTGTCATACTCTATGTGTATACACACACAGTTTGTTTATTTTCCCTTTTAGGGATACAATCTTAAATTTCTTAAACATATTTTTTCCTAAAATATTTGCTTGCTGTTTCTACCATATAGAAAATCTTCAGTCTTTGCTCTTTCCCATTTTCTTTTCTTCTTGAGTTCATTTTAGCTAACCTGCACAGAATTTGATCAGTCTTCTTGCGCTACTCTTTTCAGTGTTTCCTTCATCATTATCCTTCAGATGGTCTTTCATAGTCTCTTAGGAAATATACATTACATTTTACTTTCTGTGCTTTGTGATTCATAGGTATTGTTCATATAACTTCTAAAATTGTTTTCATAAAGTAATGTCTTGCATGTTATTTCTGAATTTGCCTTTTTTATTTCTTTTTTTTTGGTGCATGTTCACTTTTTTAATTCTGCATCATGGGTTTTTGCACGGCAACTGAATTGTCCGTAGATGTCAGCCCCAATCTTACACACAATCTTTGAAAAGAGAGCTAAATTTGTTTAAGTAACTTTGCAGTCTTTTTAAGTGTATTTGCCATTTTCTGTGAAGATGGAAAAAATCTCTTAGTCTTAAGGTCTTAATGACAATTACAAAATTAGTAGCAGAAATTCTGGACATTTTAGAATCAAATGTCAGATCTAGAGAATGAAATATTGGCAAGGTAGGGTTCTTTTTTTTTAACTTTCTCCCTTTTCCCATCTCAAGACACTCTAAATTTAAATGTGTAAAGTCTGTCTCTAGGAACAGATACTTTACATATATACACACTTAGTTCTGTATGATTTTCATGTCTCATAAAGGGGTTAGTAACAGAACATGAATCATCAAGTTGCAAACAGCATGTCATAGAGGGGAGAAACATACAGTCTAAAAATCCAGGTACCCGGTGCAAGTATGTGCACTTGCAATCTGTATATAGTATATGTTTTGAGTATATGTTTGTACACATATGTGTTTTATGGGGAAGAGTATATTTCAGGTTTTTAGCAAAAAAATGAAAAGGGGTGTTTTTGTGTGGGGGTTTTTTTTTTAAAGAGTATTTAAACCTTAGTTTTAGAGGAAATGGATACCCATGATCTTTAAAAGAAGAAAGGGTAGAAAAGTAGTCTTTATAGTCCATATTTTCTGTATACTTCAGAAGACATGATAAATATTGCCATAACAATAACATTTAGCAAAGGAAATACTGTGTAAGCAGTAATACCAACTCTAAATACAAATCAATTCTGTTAGAAAGGATCACAACTGACCAAAACTACAGGGAAAAATAAAAAAAGCCCCTACAAGACCATTTCTGAGATATATAAAGGACAGATTATTTACTATTTATATTTTAGCCATAATTTGAAAAGCACGAAAAGGTGCATCAAAGTGGAAAGTCATGACAGAAAAGCATTATAAAAGTTGTAACAGACACTGTAGCAATTAAGCATTTTATCTGGGGCTCCAAGAACTGACATTTAGTTTGTAATCTTTTTCCTGAAAAATGTAATTCAAGAAAAACTGTGCAAATGAAATGTGAATGTATTACGTCGTAAAAATTACGTATTGATTTACTGTAGACTTACTTGGTTCATCTGAGAAAAATGAAAATAAAATGCAGCTAAATTAGATTTTTATTTCATGACTTCCCAATGGCACGATCAGAGAAACATTGCAGAATCCTTGTAGATGTTGAGTTCCCATGATAAAATAATCTCAACAAACTATTTACGCAAGTACATTAATTCTCCTGTTTTACTTGTGTTAGCTAGAGCTGAGATAGATAACATACGTTCATCTTGACCCTTAGAGTCTTTAGCTCAATGTTTTTGACAAGGTTCATAGATGTCCTATGAGGCTACTTTGCAAGTGTACTATCAAGGTAGGGTGCCTAGACCCACAGACTCTTTCACTCTCAAAGGCACACACAGGGAATAGCTTTTTCTCAAGTTAGTTATTTGCTGCAACCTACGCATACAAAATTAAATTAAAAAATGGAATGTGATATGGAACATGAACACCAGTTTTTATCCGTTTGATCTACAAGTTAGAGCACTCCTAGTTTCTGGAGTTGGGTGTGATATGATCCAGCTGAATGAACTATCTTCAGATCTGTAAGATGGAAGCTCAATAATATCTCAGTCAATCAAGGTAATATCTTAACAACGTGGCTACTGTAACTAAAATATCACTAAAAATAATACTGCGAGTGGGTTTTTTTAATCAATGTCTGCACTGTACAGATGTACTGGCTCTGTCAGTATATCTCCAGGTGCTTTATAAATCAATGATTTTTAGCCCACTGACAAGCGCATTAATTAAATTTTTTCTTTAATTAGGTCTTCAAATATTTTTGATGTTTACTTTACATATTTTGTAGATATTCAGTCTCAGAGTGATCTGGACCGACTCACCCACATTGCTATTAGTTGAGCTGATCTTCCTGGCTGTCTTGTTTAGCTTTGTGCGTTTTTCACTCCTGCTTATTTTCACTCACTGTGCCCCAGGACCACTCTCCCAGATTTTATTCTCATTCAGGATACTGCAATTTGCATGACTTCTTTGAGATTTGTGTCATTCTTCACTTGCTTCATGCTGTTTGTAAGGGAAAAACTCTACAAGGCTTTATTTCCCATGAGCGTGTGCACAGAACTACCATTATTGTTAATGGAAGTTTCGTGTGCCCATGGAATTGTAGAATTGGTTCAATAAGAAGGGAACTCTAATTGGCCTATCATTTTGCAACATGGAAGAATTTAGTTCATTATCTCTAAATTAAACCTACTAAGTACAGTCACGCTAACTTTAAATATCTCCACTGATAGTAAATCTGCTGTCTGTGTTTGTTTGCAGTTTTCTTTGCTGTTTGTGGAAGAAAGAGAGGAATAGCAACAAAGTGTTCAAAATAAGAATTCCATCTACTTTGGGAGATTTGTGAATGTGCCATATATAATGAGCTGTGTATGAGGTCTCAGTGATCCAAAAGAAAAATTTTGGGATACTACAATCACTGGGTCATACTTAGAGTTAATATGGAGAAAGTTACGCGTTCTGTCAGCCTGCTTGGATACTAGAGTTTCCATTCTCGGCTGTCATTCATTCTTCTGAAATGTCTTTGCTCCGAATTTCTACAAGTAAAACACTGATTATATTGCAAATGGTCAGTAATGAATATTCTGAAAAATGTCTTTTACAAGTATAATGTACTAGTGCTGATCTTAGTCTATTCAACACTGGCACCAGAACCATAGGCATAGCAAAAAAGAATACATGAAACACACTCTGGGATATCCATTCATTTGTTTTAGCAGATTACGTTTGAAAATACTTGGCTTTCAGAGAAAGCCTTACAAAATACAACTTTTAAAAAGGACTTACTATAAAAGGATTACATAATTCGATGGTAATTGACCTGCTGCACGAAGAGGCAGCAGCTTCTGGATTTGTCATATGTCTTCACTTGTTGACGATAACAAACTGGGAGGTGTTGTTGACTGTCTTGAGGGACAAGAGGCCTTGCAGCAGAATCTACATAGATTGGAGCATTGGGCACTCATCAATGTCATGAAATTTGACAAGAACAAATACCAGATTCTGCACCTGGGATGGAAGAATGCAAGACACAGGTATAAATTGGGAGAGGAGTGTCTGGTGAGCAGCCCTGCAGAGAGGGACCCGGAGGTGCTGGCTGACAGTAGGCTCAGTGTAAGTCAGCAGCGTGCCCTGGCTGCCCGGAGGGCAAACCTCTGCGCCCTGCGGTGCATCAAACACAGCACAGGCAGACAGTCAACAGAGGGGATCATCCCGTGTTATTCACTATGAATATCTGATACTCTGTTTGCTTTCTTGTCGTGGTTTAGCCTGGCTGGACAACAGGTGCCCACCAAAGCCATACTATCATTCCCCCTCCTCTCTTGAGAGGTGACAGAAAATATGCTGAAAGGCTTGTGGGACAAGAAGAGGACAGGGAGAGATCACTCACCCATTACGCTCACAGGCAAAACAGACTTGACCTGGGGAAATTGATTTAATTTATTACCTATCAAATGGAGTAGAATAATGAGAAATAAAACCAAATCTCAAAAGATCTTCCTCCCACTCTTCTCTTCTTCCTGGGCTCAACTTTACTCCTGATTTTCTCTAACTCCTTCCCCTGAGTGGCACAGGTGGATGGGGAATGGGGGTTGCAGTCAGTTCATCACACTTCTCTGCTGCTACTTCTTCACTCTCTTTCCCTGCTCCAGAGTGGAGTCCCACCCATGGGAGACAGTTCTCCACAAACTTCTCCAATATGAGTCCTCCCCATGGGCTGCAATTCTTCACAAACTTCTCCAGCATGGGTCCGCCATGGAGTCACAAGTCATGTCAGAAAACCTGTTCTGGCATGGGCTCTTGTCTCCACGGGTCCACAGGTCCTGCCAGAACCCTGCTCCAACACGGGCTTTCAACAAGGTCACTGCCTCCTATGGGCGTCCACCTTCTCCTGTGTGTGGTCCTCCACGGGCTGCAGGTGGATATCTGCTCCACAGTGGACCTCCATGGACTGCAGCGGACAGCCTGCTTCACCATGGTCTTCTGCATGGGCTGCACGGGAACCTCTGCTCCAGCGCCTGGAGCACCTCCTCCCCCTCCTTCTTCACTGAACTTGGAGTCTGCAGAGTAGTTTTGCTCACATTGTCTCACTCCTCTCTCCTGCTGCAAAATGCTGTTACACATAGGTATTTTTCTGCTTCTTAAATAGGTTATCTCTGATTTGCTACCATCGTTGCTGATGGGTTTGGCCTTGGCCAGCGAAGGGTCCGTCTGGGAGCCAGCTGACATTGGCTCTGTTGGACACGGGGGAAGCTTCCAGCAGCTTTTCACAGAAGGCACCCCTTTAGTCCCCCTGCTACTAAAACCTTGCCATGTAAACACAGTGCACTGATGTACTTGAAGTGCTGGAAAAATATAATGATCAAAATCTGCCTTCGAAGGTGTAATCTGTGAACCTCCGTCTAATAAAGGGGTTAGACATAATGTAGGGTGATTCATATATTTGAGATCTGTAAGTTTATAATATCTACAAACTCTCCTGCTGCTGCTAGGTGCTACTTGTATTACAAGAGAATTTTCTATTTTCTTAGAGTTCTGCTTCCATGCATGCAATAGGCTGAGGAAGCTCACAGACAGGTGCTACCTGAAGACAAATAACATTTAGAAAATAAATTATTTCAGATCTTCAGTAAAGTCTAATGTGAAATATGTTCTTGGTGAATGTCTGAAAGTGGGCTTGCAAATCTGATGACGTCTTTAAATGAGTGATGATGAGCTGTCTGACTTTTATTTAATAGTGTTTTAGAGCATGTACTAAGACCAAAGTGATTTCTCTGTTTGTTTCCAAGTTCTCAAAGAGTGCTACAGCCTCTGGTTTAAAGGTGAAGTGTAGGGGCAGGAAACTGCTATCCTTTCTCCTGAAATGTGCAATATCTGTTTCATTAGAAAGATAGCAAACATCATTCTCCAGGAATTCTCTATATCCCTGCTGTAATCTAGTACTGAGATACTAATCCAGGAAGAGGAGAACTGGGTTCCTGTATCCTGTTCCAAAATTCGTGTGGAATTTAGATTTGACAGTCTTTGTAGGAATTCTACCATTAGTTACCAGATCAAGAAACAAAGTTTGAAGAATTCTTGCTGACAAAATAACCTGGAATTCTTTTTTTCTAGAATATGTTTTTGGGGAGGATTGAGTATTTTCTTCCCTGTAGCTTCCTTGTTTGATCCATTCACACTTGTTGTCTTCTGAAGAGAATATTAAGTGAATAGTTTATTATTCTATATTTAAACAAGAGGATATTAGTGACTTGGAAGAAGATAATAAGCTTTGATTCTTTGAAAAGAGTAGCTGTAGGAATCTACCATCAAAGAGGGGAAAAAGAAACAAGAAAGAAATAGAGAAGGTCAGGTCTCATGTATGAAGCAACTTGCCTGGAAGTAATGTGAGACACCATGTCCATTTAGAGCTTTCATGCTACTAATTATAGTGAACTCACATGCAGTAGGTCTGTGTTTATACTTCTATGCCGAAGGTCGTAACTGTTCCCTGTTCTATGATGGAGATCCAAGTGTCTGACTTAGCTTTCTGGGACTGGCTCTGGGGAACCGAACTATAAATTGCAGCCCCAAAACCCAGCCTAACACTGTTATTTAGCCCTTGGAGCGGTTGAGTCTAAAAACTGCAAGGAGAAAATCAAGTACTTTCTCTGGTAACATATTATAAAATTTTCCATCTTTGATTTAAATTAGGGTTTTATGAACTCAGAGGTAAGACAGATGGTAATACTATCACATACCTCACACGAGAAAATACATCCACAGAGGAAATATGGCTTCTTAGAAAGGATAAATCAAAATTAATACTCATACAGAATTTTTCGATTCTGATTCCTGTAATGTCTTCCTCCCTTCTCTTTATTCTTTTTCTAAACTTTGGGTTAGTCTTCCCTAAATTACCCTTGAACTAATCAAGATAATCTTCTGAAAATTTATGAAGTTTTATTAGTGAAAGGTGATGTTTGCATCCTTATTACCAAGTTGTGTTTTTCTAGGGTGTTTTATTCTGTATTGATGTTAAAATTTATGCAAAATTCACTAACTGCTAATATTCATAACATGTTTAGTTTATAATTAGAGCACTCCAACTTGTTACTGCAATTGATGAGGAATATTAGCTAATGCATGTTTTGTGTTTATTACCTCAAAAAATACCGATATCGTCCCAATTTTACAATTTAGAGGTTAATGCATGGTAATTATTTAAAAGCACTTCTGAGTTTTCTTAAGCAAGTAGGATTATATTGTTATTTTAATAAAATCTCTAGAATAGTTTAATAAAATTCGGTATGAAATTTCAATTAAATATAGAGCCAATGAAAGAGCATATGATTTTTATTAAACAATTAAACATATACTTCACAGATTGTAATCCAGATGGGTGATTAAAAGTGCTATTTGTGTGTAAAAGTAATTCCAAGTGATCTTCATTAATACAGAAAAGTGAAAGCCAAAGCATGTGGCAGCCTAGCCAAATGACAAATCCTTGTATTTTGTATAATAGGCAAAACTTACAGTCTAAGTGCTTAGGTGATGTGGGATGTCATACGCATCAAGGTGATCTGAGGCTGCAGGTTCTGCAAGAAACTGCCATTCATATTCAGCAAGGGTTGAAATCTACCTGTTATACAAAAAGAACTATGCAACACATGAAGAGGGAGAGGATAGAAGGAAGAAGTATCCTTCTTTGCAGAATGGAGGTGTAAAATGGTGTCCTGGAGCTACATATTTAGAAACATAGAGCCAGATTCGAAGTTGATATAAAGGGTATTACTATATTGATTAAAAATGAGCTCTACAGACCTACCACTGAAAAAGCTATTTCTTCTCAAATTGCCATCATATGTCTGTATAACATTCTTGCCTGTATAACATTCTTGCAAAGAAAGACAGGACAAGATTTGTTATGTTAAAAAAAAAAACACCAAAGAAACAGCAGTGATGGAAGATAGAAATTAATTGATTTAGGATAACATGGTAAGTCCTCTGTCATGCTATGAAGCAGTTTAGTCTTTGTCTGATAAATATAACACAACAGAAAAAAAAAGAAGGAGCAGTAAACTGAAATGTAGAAGAGAGGATGAAGAAAGCAAATACCCTTCTTTTCTCTAAAGATGGTGCAGAGATTCTGAAAGAAAATATAGGACAAAATAACCTGTTTTGTCTTCTTAGAAGTCATTGGCTTTGTATTTCTATAAAGAAAAAACCTCCCTCAGAAACGCAGATTTCCAAGGTTCCAACTGGAAAAAGAAGCAGGACTATGCCATTTCCTTAGGGGACCAACGACTTCACATCTAATTTTCACAAATGTTGCAGCACTTACTGGTGTGAATGTTGGTTAAACTGAATTTTAAGGTTGAATAGTTGTTTGTTGGCCAAAAGCAAGTTTCTATTTATTTATTTAATTTTGAAATTCAAACCTTATGTGGTGTTAGTTAGTTACACAAATCACAGAACAAAACAATGCCACTTGAGCTGTAGAATTAATGAACACAGCTCCAAGCCTGAGCATTCTTCACTGAAGGACTGTATGAGGAGGAGGAAGTTGCATGCAGCAGTGAGGCTTGAGTGGTTCTGCCTAAAGAATGTGGTCAGTTTCATGAAAGTTCATGAACAGAAAAAAGATGAAATTGTTAGACTGCATGAATAATAATGAATTATACATCCACCTTTGTAATGGAAACCATTTGGCTGACAACTCTGTTAGTCAACCCACTGAGCACACCTCTGCAGACAATATTTTAAAATCAGGACCAGAGGTTTCCATCAGAATTAGAGTAAATCTTCACTCACAAAAAACGTATGTGTTCATGTGACTTAAACGTCCTACCTGTAATCTATATAATTTTCTTGTTGAAGGAGTTAGATCGCTACAAGCTTGAGATTTCATTTTATATTATAATTTTTGCTGATAAGTTGGTCATGCAAAATGTGCTTTTGCATATAGATGTGCTTTTGCATAGAAGTGTGTTTTTCCTTTGGTATCAAGCTCGGATTTTTTTATTTTAGCATAAATTACATTCACTTTCAAGAAAATGAAGAGCTATGCTTTAACTGCAGTTAAAATACCTCTACAGATTAAACAACAGAAATAGTCTTTCTTCAGGCTAGTGTAGGAAAAAGAACACAAAATATCTACTCAAAGTACATAAAAATAAGAAGGACTCTGAGAAGAGTGTTCTGGTCCTTAAAGATATCCTTGAACCATTTAATTAAAAGAGGGAAGAATTTGAGGCAGTCACATAGAGTTCAAAGCTCTTAAACTGATTATTATTATTATTAAGATTATTATTATTATGTTCGGACAACATGTCCTGTAAACTTCTATCTGTTAAATGACTATTCACATCTGATAGGAAAAGACAGAGTGGAAGAATGGGAATGTGTGGATATAAAATTCAAGGAAATGGTGAAAGAATAGGCAAAGAAAGGTGAATGAAAAAGTGATGGGAACTTAAGCCTGAGGCAAGCACAGCAGAGCCTGCAGGGAGGGCAAGAAGGAGAGGAAGACCTTGGTAAGCCCATTTAAGGTAGAGCAAAAATAATGGATGGGAGAGAGGGAACGGTTTAGAAGAGAAGAGAGCAACTACTAACAGTGGGTATATGCAGGTTGGAAAAATTAGTTCATAGAATTCCATTGTAAATTTAAGCCTGAAAAGAATACCTGCAGGCTTTCTGTTATCTACAGATAACAAAAACTGTGATTTAAACAGGTATGTTGAGAAATAGTATAATATTTATGTGGTAATGATTCAACAGTGTAGAAGTAGTTCCATGAGACTTTGGTCCTTGACAGATCAGAGAGTTTTGACCTTGTACATGGATAGTACAATATTCTCTAATAAATTCAGTGGGGAATAGGAAAAGATGGGAAGAAAGTATGTATGTAGTAGTAAGAATTCAGAAACTAATGACTACTTAAAAAGTGGCTTGTCAAATGTAACGAAGGCACCTGTACAAAATCAGGTTTTATTTTATATTTTGCACTGTATTTTGTGTCTGTATTTTTGATAGTCCCTGGTGTTTTTTGTGATGAAACACCTGTATTACAGTGATACTGAATTATTTCCTCTGAGAAATATTAATCTTAAAAACAAAGTAAAAAATACTGTCCTACAACAAGGACAAGATGTTAGTGTGCTTTTACAACTGCAGATTAAAATTTTTTGTCCTAACATAGTGAGATAATTAAGGTTACCATAGTCTCCCAGAGTGTTTGTAACGTACTGTTTCAGTAATGGTGAAGTAATTATTAAATACAGCTGGAAGATAGTTGCATTTTATTAATGGTGTGAAGTAGCAGGCACTCACTTTCTGGATTTTCTTGATCAAAGCTTTGCATGAAAGTAACCCACCCTGTAGAAGTCTTTTGTACCTGGACAGGTCCTAGTCATGCACATCCGCAGCAGGGAGGAATAGGAGTCCCGAAAGAGGTGCTAGACAGGCCATGCTTCCCCAGGAAACGGTACATGGGAAGGTACAAGGAGTGCAGTTACATGAGATGCCAACAGTATTAAAGCAAATAACAGAACTGTATTATTGCAGTGAAGAAAGTGACAAAGGGTTTGGCTGTACCACGTCTGTTTAGATGAATCCTTTTACCAGAAACTTATAGTTTGCTTAAGGAACTTAGGGGTTGAGAGACAGAGAAACAGTGAGATGAAGTGACTGTTTTCTACATGGATCGCCGACTGTTACAAGATTTGGTAACTTAGAGAAAAATATTGTAACAAAAATAGCTCAATTTGCAGTACTCACTTTGTTTTCCCATTGATTTCTTTCACAGAACTTAGGATGTTATGGCACTTGGAAATCATATTTATAGATGTGATCTGGGCAAAAATACATCATTGTCAGTGTTAATTTGACAATTTCTTTTCAGGTTTCTTTCTTTACTAGAAAAAGTAAACTTTACTTCTTTACCTTAACCCTCACGGTGAGAAAGAGACTTCACAGTTTTTATTTTTCTTAGTCCTTATTTATTCTCTCATTGGAGCACCAAATTTCTCCATATAGACTTCATTTTATAGTAGCATCTCTTTAATATTTTAAACTACAACTGTTCATGCATAATAAATATATTATTTCCCCTTTGGAAAATTATAGGTTATTTTTCTATGCAGTTCTTGGCAAAGTCAGTTATTAATCATAATTAATGAATTAATAATTCAGAAAGGACATAGAATTATTAATTATATATTGGCAGTATACAAGCACCAAAATATGCTGGACCAGTATAATCTTCTAAAATGTGACATCGTCATTATTACCTATCTCGCCTGATAAAATCCTTTTTATATTATTATTATTAAAAGATAGGATTGTTTTATGAGGCTGAAATCTACGATTGTGATAATAGTTTTGTAAAATAGGCTTTTCAGCATAGCAATTACTTTCTATTTAATACACATAAAAGGAAAAATACTCAATAAAATATGTGTTTTGTAGATATTTTTCTCTAGTAGTTTAATTAGAAAATGTGTTTTTGACACGCCTTTCATGATTTAAAATAATCTGACTGTGAATATCAAAGCTGTGTGTGTTTACAGGAGAGGGAGAAAATCTCAGAAGAAAAATTATAGAAGACTTTCAGATTCATATAACACATAGAATGTTATAACTAAAAAAGTTTATTTTCATAAAACAAACTTCTCAAGTGCATTCTTTTTTCAAAGTCAGCATTGGAAATATTGTGGTGGCTAAGCAAATCTAAAGGTACTTAACATAGAAAATTTTAGACTTTGATACTACTATGATACCTGTCTCTTGCCTTGGTATCTGCAACCTCTGTCCCCAGCAGCAAGGTACAATGGTGGAGCGTACCATTTACGGGTGGAGAGCGGCTTTGGTGCAGAGTGTGGAGCAATTGGTGGGAGAGCAGATGAATGAAAGTGAGAGAGGTGCAAAGACCCTCTACAGTACCTCCTTTAACCCCAACTGGGTCCTCCAACTGCATGTAGTTTCAAATACAAGCTCGGGTTCCCAGGGCCACTGATGCACAAGGTGGGCCTGGGCAGTGAATGGGCTGGACCAGGAGCAGGCAACGAATAGCCTGTCCTACAAGTCCATTGGTCCGGTTTACAGAAGTTGTAATTTTTGCTAGAACTGCCACATACTTTTTTAAAGTATTAATATTTTTAAAATGTACTTTTAATAATATGTTTAACGAGATATTTGAGTCCTTTGATATTAAAAAAAAACCCACAATAAATCCACTCATTTAGGGGCGTTTTAAGAAATAACATCGTTACCTAAGTGCTCAGCTTTCACTGACTCTATCTTGTCAGAGCTTAGCGATTTCAGGTGCATGTGTGTGTGTGTGTGCATGCGCGCGCACCTAAAATGACTCAGGAGAGCATTGGCCAAGAGAAGTGCTCAGATAATAGTTACCAATGGAAGTTAAACAAAAACAAGGCAGATTGAAGTACCTGGTGATGCTGAATTTCTGAACTTGAGGCTTCAGCACTTTTGAAAATGTATCCCTTCTGATAGTATTTTAATAGCAGAAGGATTTACGGTATCAGATTATTAAGCGTAGCATTTCCCCCCTCCTATATTATAAATGCTGTTTATTTGGAGAAAAATGTTCAAAATCTTTCACCAGAGGGAGCTACGCTGTTGCCACTGACTTTGTTAAGACTCAGGTCTGCAAGTTTTCTTGCCTCCGCAAATCATTGTCAAGTCTTTTGAACATTACAAAAATCCTAAATACAATCCTAAACACAAAGGCACATTTACTCAGGGTGTTTTACTTTCTGCTATCTATTTGCCAGTCCCTATCATCTTCAGAACATTTTGCCAGAGCTAAAATCAGCAAGGGAAGGAAATATCTTTAAATTACTTAAGTTAATATCTTTAAATTACTTAAGTTACTTTAACCTTGTGTGCAAATGAACACCTTCTTTCACTTTCAAATGGTGATCCACATTCAATATCCTCTCCAGGTCGCTAAGCCCAGCTCAATAAGGTTATTCTAAGCTTTAGGCAACATCCTAGTTCTTTCAGCCTAGTTCATAAAATATCTGATGTATTTTATGAGATGAGGTCTCTTTTTTTTTTTTGAAGATTCTCATGTGGATGATGATACAACAGGAATCAAGTAACTCTATGAATTTCATAGAGAGTCATTCAGTGAATTTATGCATGGATGTATGCGTTGACTTGCAAATGAGAGGTGGCAGAATAAGGTTATAGCTATGGACTTTTTTCATTTCTTAATATTAAATACCAGAGTGGTCAAAAAAATAGCTGTATCCACAAAAAAAGCAGTTGGAAATATGCCCTAATGTTTTTTCTTACAGCGTCAGAAAATATGTCCTGCCTTTTAGCTCAGCTTTTCTAGTAAATTCCTAAGTACTTGCAATCACTGCAAGAAGAAATCACAACCATAGAAATGCAAGGAACAGTCCAGTACAAGCAGTACCTGCAAATTGAAGTCCAGTGTTTACCTTTCTTGAGCATGGCGAGTTGATAATTGTTATTTATTTATTTATATTTCCTTCTCAGGGAAATGCATTTTGCATATTAACATCACACTGCGTGTAAAACATGGAGGGGGAAGGGTGGGGGAAGGGTAGCAACATTTATTATATTATTGCTGCTGTAAATGGTTGAACTGATTTCTAAAGCCTTAGCATGTTATGTTCAGGAATGGCCCCAGACCATTCATCAAAAATGACGCAATCCTTCTCACCACTGACTACCTGTCAAAAGGTTGCTAGCATGTCATGCCATTTGTTGAGAGTGGACTTGAGCACAGTTGAGAAAAAACAAACAAACCGAATTTCCAGTTCAATATTTACAGCTTGCAGCTATTTTCTAACTCCATACATTTGTTACATATTTCAATGTCAACGAGGATTTTAAGGCACTGTACTTGCAATTCAGGGGAATCACAGTCAGAGGCTGAAGCTGTCTTAAACACACCAACAGGTATGTACCTGCTATATGTATTATACAATTTATGTACGTATTTCAAATTCTGAGGATTCCCCTACCTAGTTACCTAGTTAACTTTGCATGTATATTTGAAAACACAAGAGAGAGAGAGAGAGGAGCTGCCCAAGGAAGGTCAGTTCCTTGTCCTAGTCTTTGGCAAGTGTAGGAGATAGCTCCTGCAACGTCATCTTTATTAAGAGCAGCTTGTATCAACCAAAACCAAAATACTTGTTGTTAATTGGGATTTTGTAGAAGCAATATGAGTTCTGTTGGCTTTACAGTTAATAGGGAATGCATAGTCTCATAGTACCTCTATATTCCGCTTCTGATATTTCCAATGTCTAAATCGCTTATTACCAAAGTCTATATTCACAAGCTTAATGCCATTTCGTAAAGCTATTACTGCAATCTGCAATATTTAATCAGCCTCTCTTGGAATACTGGACTCAGCTTGAAGAGTTTATCACAGAATCACAGAATGGTAGGGGTTGGAAGGGACCTCTGTGGGTCATCTAGTCCAACTCCCCTGCCAAAGCAGGGTCACCTACAACAGGCTGCATAGGACCTCGTCCAGGAGGGTCTTGAATATCTCCAGAGAAGGAGACTCCACAACCTCCCTGGGCAGCCTGTTCCAGTGCTCCGTCACTCTCAGAGGAAAGAAGTTCTTCCTCATGTTCAGATGGAACTTCCTGTGCTTCAGTTTGTGCCCATTGCCCCTTGTCCTGTCACTGGGCGCCACTGAAAAGAGTTTGGCCTCATCCTCCTGACACCCACCCTTCAGATATTTGTAAGCATTTATTAGGTCCCCTCTGAGCCTTCTCTTCTTCAGGCTGAACAAGCCCAGCTCCCTCAGCCTCTCCTTGTAGGAGAGAAGTTCCAGTCCCCTCACCATCCTTCTAGTCCTCTGCTGGACTCTCTCCAGTAGCTCTTCATTTTTCTTGAAATGGGGAGCCCAGAACTGGACAGAGTACTCCAGATGAGGCCTCACTAGGGCAGAGTAGAGGGGAAGGAGAAGCTCCCTCGACCTGCTGGCCACACTCCTCCTAATGCACCCCAGAATGCCATTGACCTTCTTGGCAGCCAGGGCACACTGCTGGCTCATGGTTAACCTGTCATCCACTAGGACACCCAGGTCCCTCTCCACAGAGCTGCTATCCTTTGCTTCCACCTTGTCCTTGCTGGAAATCTGGGACAGACACACCTACAATGGTGTTATCTAACATGAGCCAGTGTGTTATCTTTGGGTCTCTCTGCACTTGCACCTCTCTGCAGCAACTTTGGCTCCTAGATGCTGTGTTGTTACCTAATGCTTCAGTTACACAAATATGCAATATAGTGCAAGACAAGCAGCTATACAATATTGTGTGTTGGTTACTTGTACGTCTGCACATGTAACTGACTGTATCTCTTTTAGTTTCCACTTTTCAAAGTAAGAGCCCATAAAGAAACAGTATGACAGAGCCTGAAGTGAAAAGTCTTCTGCAGGAGAGGCTTGCTCCGTTCTTGTGCATATGTGAAAGAATGTTGATTGTGGCCAGGTTGCCTTATTTATTGTGCTTATTTTGACTGCGGTGGAAAGATGGCTTGAACAAAACTTGTCACACTTTGATGGCAACTGACAGGATTGCCACTTACCTATCATGAGATGCAAGATCTTCTCCTTGGCTTATGTAATCGAAATAAGCCTGCTGTATTCCAAATTATTCTGTTTTTTTCTTTTTTTTTCTATTTTATTTTATTCCTAGAAATTCCAAATGCATTAAAATGGTTAAGTGTTCGATATAAAATTATATATTATAGTATGTACAAACACCTTATATATCATTTATAACTGCCTTTGTATGTAGGGTATATATATATCTATCTTTATCTATCTATAAAGGGTCTGTATATACATATATATGTGTAGGGTGTATATATATACAGTATACCCTATATTGCTTAATTGTTACTTTGAACACCTAAGCATATGAATATAAACAGCAAGTGTGCTCATGTATGTGTATATACATGGAGGATATAACATCTAAGTCAACATTTTCAGAATTACTTAAGCTGCAAACTCTGTGTCCATATATGAGTTTATGTAGTCTTTGTAACAATTCTGATTTGATTTTGGAAACAGTTTCGAACAGAAACTTTCGAATGTGTCATAAAAAGGGGTGGTGTTGGTGCTGTTGGAATACTTGTAGAAGGTCAAGCAAATAAGAAAGAAGATTTGAACTGAAACACACGTCTAATCTACTTGAAAAGAAGAACCTAACCCACTGTAAAACTCTGTGCAATCAATCAATTGGATTGATTTTCGAGGAACTTGCTGTACTGCTGCCTTTTCAAAACTCATTTAAACACTGTGTTTAGTGATAAGGTCATTAACTAACCAATAGTTTATCCTAAAGTATAAAATTTACAGATTTGCATAATACATTCATTTAATGCACCTGACTTTTGCAACAGGTAATGTATTTGGTATTATGAATTCATAATATGCAAATTTGCATTACGAATTACTGTACAATAGAATCTTGTCTCTCACCAACACATGAAAAATTTACCTGGATAACTTCCATGAGTGCTAATACAATGACACTTTCATACTATTTATCGTAACACCCCTAAGAATAGGCACTATAACTATGAAACAGGCATTTTAAGTGACATATTGGGTTCATGTGGCAAATTTTCATGATGACGGTGGTGCTGATGGTGTGCTGCAAGATTGGCCTCCTTGAGAAGACACCAGGGCCTGATCAATGCCAGACACGGCTGGCTCCAATGGAGCAACTGAAGGACACAGCTGCTCCCATCAGTCAAGCTGGTGGAGTTCATGTGAAAACATATTTAAAAAGGGCAAAAAATGCTTTATGGTACCTATGTGAAAAGGAGTTAGAGAAATGTGAGAAAAACAGCCTTGTGGACACCAAGGCCAGGAGGAGGAGGAGGAGGTGCTCCAGGGGCTGGAACAGATTCCCCTACAGCCAGTGGTGAAAACCATGCTGAAGAAGGTTCCCCCCCTGTAGCCCATGAAGGTCCACAGAAGAGCAGATATCCACCTGCAGCCAGTGGAGGACCACATGTTGCAGCAGGTGGACATGCCCTGAAGGAAGATGCAGCCCATGTATAGCCCGTGCTGGAGCAGGCTCTTGGCACATCCTGTGGCCCCGTGGAAAGAAGCCCACACAGGAGTAGATTTTCTGGCAGTATCTGCAACCTGTGGGAGACCCGCGCCGGACCAGTCTGTTCCTGAAGAACTGAAGACTTTGGAAAGGACCCACTCTGGAGAAGTTTGTGAAGAAATACAGCCCGTGGGAAGTATCCACATTGAAGGAGCTCACGAAGGACTGTGTGCTGTGGGAGAAACATCACACTGGAGCAGGGGAAGAACGCAAGGAGGAAGGAGCAGCAGAGGCTACGTGTGATGAACTGACCGCGAGCCCCATTCCTTGTCCTGCACTGCTCATGTGTAAAGAGTTAGACATGGAGGTGAAGCTGAACCTGGGAAGCAGCGAAGGATGAAAGGAACGTGTTTTTACATTTATTCTCATTTCTCATTTGCCTACTAGGTTTAATTGGCAATACATTGAATTTATTTCCCCTAGTCGAGTCTGTTTTGACTGTGCTGGTAAGTGCTGAGTGATCTCCCTCTCCTTATCTTGGCCCATGAGCTTTACTTTGTATTTTTAACTCTTGCTCTGTTGACAAGTGTGACAGAGCAGCTTGGCAAGCACTTGGTGGCCAGCCAGTCATTTGGTTAGTGTCCAACATAGGGCTTTTGAGGAACTCAAGATAATGACAATAACTCGGACAGGTAACAGGCAAAACATGGACTGACCTTTGCTAAAGAGCACAATAATTGTGGGGAATTTCTGTTGTGATTGTGGTGAAGGGATGAGCGGTAGTGTGTGTAAATTCTAGCATGATTTCTGGCAGGAACAATTGCCTGAGGGGAACACACTCTGAGAAGTCTGTTCCTGAAGGACTGTAATCCTCAGGAAGGATCCCATGCTGAAGCAGGAGAAAAGTGTGAGGAGGAAGGTGCAGCAGAGGAGAGCTGTTATGCGCTGACTACAACCCCCATTCCCCACCCCTCTGTGATGTTATACTGATTCAGTTGCATAATCGAAAACAGAGTAGACAAGCTGGAACCACACTTCTGTCAGTCTTTCCATGTGGTCCAAGACTGCTGCATCTGAAGCAGCAGAGCAGAGGAGAGCCTATGGGTGGTGAACAGAAAACAAGCAATGAGTGGAGTTGTGCTGTCAGCTCACTTCACAGGTCAGACCTACTGTAAATTAAAGGCTGCCACTCCTCTCCTGCTCATCAGTAAATTGCTAGTTCATGCATGAGATTATTTCTCTCTAAAACTCCTGCTTAAGAATCATTCAGGAATGTGAACAAGGCAAAACCAGTTGGGGGGATGATGACATTATTGAAAAAATCACTGTACTATAACACAGATTCTTCTACAAATGGTCCAGCTATGAACCTGAAGTCTAGAATATTGATCTGCAGCTGGGTCCACAGGGCAGAGTCTTGCAGTGTTAAGAAAATATTTGGTAAGTGTATTTCTGAGAGTGGGAATTTCCTGCCAAATGCAGAAGCTGCAGATGAGCTCTGGGAATCCACCTCATGCTGAAGAAGAAAACACAATCATAGAATCATAGAATCATAGAATCATAGAATCATAGAATGGTAAGGGTTGGAAGGGACCTTAAAGATCATCTGGTTCCAACCCCCCTGCTGTGAGCAGGGATATCTTCCACTAGACCGGGTTGCTCAGAGCTCCATCCAGCCTGGTCTTGAACACTCCCAGGGAGGGGGCAGCCACAACTTCTCTGGGCAACCTGTTTCAGTGCCTCACCACCGTCATGGTGATGAATTTCTTCCTAATATCTAATCTATACCTGCCCTCTTTTAGTTTACAGCCATGCCCCCTTCTCCTATCCCTACACACCCTTGTGAAAAGTCCCTCTCCATCTTTCCTGCAGGCCTCCTTCAGGTACTGGAAGGCTGCTATAAGGTCACTCCGGAGCCTTCTGTTCTTCAAGCTGATCAGCCCCAACTCCCTCTGCCTGTCCTCGTAGGAGAGGTACTCCAGCCCTCTGATCATCTTTGTGGCCCTTCTCTGGACCCACTGCAAAACATCCGTGTGTTTTCTATGTTGGGGGTTCCAGAGCTGGACGCAGTACTTCAGGTGGGGTCTCATGAGAGCGGAGTAAATGGGCAGAATCCCCTCCCTCGACCTGCTGGCCACGCTTCTCTTGATGCAGACCAGGACACGGTTTGCTTTCTGGGCTGCAAGCGCACATTGCCAGCTCGTGTTGAGCTTCTCATCCACCAGTACACTCAAGTCCTTCTCCTCAGGGCTGCTCTCGAGTCACTGTCTGCCCAGCCTGTACTTGTGTTTGGGATTACCCAGACCCCCATGCAGGACCTTGCACTTGTCCTTGTTGAACATCTTTTGTGTGTTTCTTCCACGAAAAAAGGAAAGTTTTAATTAACTTTATCCTTCTCCAGGTGTTGTTGTAAATTTAGGCCCTTCTCTTCTTTTCAAAATGAGCCTATACAACACTTGTATTTAGGAGTGGGCTCTAGATCCTGAATGAGGAGAGCATTTTTTAATGTTGAGGGAATGGATATGCGAGTTCAGATATACCTTCCTTTAGAATTATTTTTTAACTATCTTTCAAAGGAGCTTGCATCTTCTTAAGCGAAGGACAGGAACCGAAGTGCTTAGCTGCCTTTTGAGATTAAAATTTTCAAGTTTTCCCATTTGATTTGTCTGTAATCCTCTCGTTTCTTTGTAAGATTTTATTTATCCGGTTGAAGAGTAACGGATGCTCTCTGTAGTAGAAGCATCTAGGATTCAGTAGAAGTATCTCTTTCTGCCATTCCTTCCTATGTTTTCTCCTTTGGCCTCATAGTATAGTCTACCTTACTAATAATATTATTTTCTCTCACACTTTATAGGAACAACTTGCATGATTTTTATAGCATTCATTTTCTCTTTTATCTGGCAGCTTTGTTTTTGTTGTCATTACTACTGAAATATCCTGAACTGTTTTACCTACACTGCATTTTCATAAAGGCTCATGCTGTTAAATTGTACCACGTGGAGGCCCACTTTACTCTAGTTCTGCCCCTAGAGGCTGTGTGGCTGCCTGATTAAGCTGTTTCCTTCCAGAATTGCTTTAGTCAGACCCCGTTGTGTTATGTTTTCTGCATGGTTTTGTCACACATACCAGATTCAGTTTTGTTGTTCTGATTGAATGCTCTTTGGAAATTTTTGGGATATTTTCCCTTGTGACTTTGAACTTTATTCAGCTGAGATATGTTTACAGGCTTTCTCAACGGATTTAGAAGTTACTCGAGATCATAGAATCATAGAATCATAGAAAGTCTTGGGTCGGAAGGGACCTCTAGAGGTCATCTAGTCCAACCCCCCCGCAGCGAGCAGGGACACCGCTAACTAGATCAGGTTGCTCAGAGCCCTTTCCAACCTGGTCTTGAATGTTTCCAGGGATGGGGCCTCCACTACTGCTCTGGGAAACTCATTCCAGCGCCTCACCACCCTCATTGTAAAGAATTTCTTCCTTATATCTAGCCTAAACCTATCCTGTTTTAGTTTAAAACCATTACCCCTCGTCCTGTCACTGCTGTCTCTACTAAAAAGATTGTCCCCATCTTTCCTATAGGCTCCTATAGGCTTTAAGTACTGAAAGGCTGCAATCAGGTCTCCCCGCAGCCTTCTCTTCTCCAGGCTGAACAAGCCCAACTCTCTCAGCCTGTCCTCATAGGAGAGGTCCTCCAGCCCTCGGATCATTTTTGTAGCCCTC
>Ga0065711_1029153_pt1 | contig 37364 bp, 18 predicted proteins | sample Hoacrofraction12_FD_59098 | JGI IMG/M metagenome (GOLD analysis project Ga0065711, IMG submission 59098) | Hoatzin crop microbial communities from Cojedes, Venezuela - Epithelial fraction 12 v2 (version 2) | ecosystem: Host-associated > Birds > Digestive system > Esophagus > Crop | place...
CCCCCCCCCCCCCCCCAAATGTCAGGAAGAACTCTTGCCCAGACTAGAGGTGCTCCATCGGGCTGCTAGGTCTGCTGTCCATAAGTAGTTACACTTGAGCAGAACACACAGTCCTTATTAAAATAATGTCATTTGCTTCGGTAGCAATACTACGAGCTCTTAATGATTAATTTAGAATATACCCACTGATTGGCCTAAACAAACTATAATTAGTAAAAAAAATGTAGGAATTGTGGCAATTTTGAAGATGTAATTTCCTTTGAACCATTGCTTGTTCTTCAGTGACTATTCTTCTGGAGATTGTTTGAAAACATGACTTAATCAAGAGAAATCTTGTTGAGCAGGATAGGCTAGAGCGAAGGTCTGCATATGCACCTCTCTTGTTAAGATTATTCCTCCTCAGATTCTTTGTCTTTGTGTCTTTAGCTATACATTTCCCTTCATAGTAAATGTCATGGAAGTTTTCTTTTTTGAGAAATGGTTAATGTTAATCACATCTAGTTGTAATTCATTGTGAGCTATAGTTCTGTTTTTAAAAAGAATAATTTCAATGGAATGATCAGCATTGTGGTTGAGTTTTCTGATAAAATGTCAGGTAGCAGTTACTGATTCCCCTAAAAATGAAACAGCTTGATGGTATTTCTTTCAATATCTTAAATTCTTTTTACAAAGTCTTTGACAAGTGAAACAAACCAAAATGTCTCTCTTCAGAAAATACACGTGCATACCATCTTGTGGTGGTGATAATCTACCGCTCTTTCAGATTCAGGCAACACGTTGGGCACAGAATGTTTATTTGTTCACCCTTTGTACACAGTGTAGAAAATATGTACGAGAAGGATTTTTTGTAATGACAATTGAAGCTCATGATGTTTTTTCTTTAATTTCTGAAACTTGAAGATTGTGCTCATTTAGCAGAAGCTTAACCTTCAGTCTGTTGGTTTGTAACTGAAAGACTGAAAACTAGATTGTAACGCTGGAGAAGAGAGCTCTTCCCCTCCCTAGCATAGCTTTAGACTTGCTTCTAGTAGGCAGAGGTTGCAAGTGGTTGGGTCTTAGAAGCAGGGACGTGTATCACTTTGAAAAAAAGTAATAAATTTGCATGTATAGTGTGAACGGATTGATGAGATTTTTTATAACTGTTAACCTTGTATGTTTGGAGTCCTCCGAAACAAGTTATTTTTCAGAGTGTAAGAATAAGACAAACAATTAAACTTGAAAATATTTGTGAAGTAATTTTTTCAATGGCATATAGAAGAATGTATGTTATAAAAGAATTCGTGATGGTGATTAAACAATGGATGACTGGATGTGGTTTAGCGTTTTCATGAGTAATGATTCAGGATTTTCTGATTAGCATGAGCGATTTCACCTTTAGATAAACTTTCTTACTACTTACTTTGCAACTTGCAAGTAGTCTTTTCTGACTGCTGGTAATGCTTTATAATGTGCTGTGGTCTAGTGGGCTGGTATCATTCGTCACTCTAGCTGTACCAGCACTGCAGGCTTTGATCTATGCCAGCCAGCCGCAGCCAACGTCCAGGCGTGGTTTAGGGAGAGTGCAGGCCAGGAGCTGCTTGCCATCAGCAATCTGGTGTTGGCCACCTTGTTTTTAAGGGAAGAGTGGCTGGCTGTTTGGATGCAAGTTGCCCAGCCAGTGGCGGTGGGGATGGAGAATGTGTAGGGGCTCATCTTGTTTGCTATACCACTACTGTATTCACTGTTTCGTGACATCAAGGATTCCTCTCGCATATCAAGGATGACTTCGAGTTCTCCTTCCTGCTCTCTCCTGCTCCTGAGATTTTGCATATCCTTCTTCTGGAACAGATGATCTGTTGGAAGTACATCATAGGCAGGAGGGAATGGGGGCATGTGTCAGGAGTGTGTCACTTTGGAATTTTTCTTTGCGTAGCAGAACGAGAGGGGCAGGCTTTCTCAGCATGACACAGGTAAGGGCAGACTTGAGTTCACCGTTCCAGATTTCCTGCCACCCACTCCAGGAATTATGAATACAGAGAGGTGTCAGAAGTGTCTCTTTTACCATTCTCCTTGTATGTCCTGGCCTTTGCTCTGGAATATTTGATGATAGGAACCAAGATGCTCCTACACGCATGTTTTCAGTGATGAAAAAGATGACTCTTGTGCAAAAGAAGATACTCGGAAAACACAAAGCAAATCTAATTAACTTGCCTTTACATTTAGCCTAATAGAAAGAAATCTCCAGGAAAAGGCCTAACATTGCTTTCTTATTAACATACTAAAATCTTTTTTTCTGGTTGCAATATTCTGTGGTTTCATGTTGCATTAATTCTCAGTTTTGCTAGTTTCTAAATAAATTCATTAATACGAAGAGGAAAAAAAAGAGGTTGCTGTGCTATCAAGAAAATGCAGTGCACTTTTCTGACAAAAGATTCTGAATGTACTGTGATGTATCCTTCAGGGAAACTGGGTGCAGTTTTTCCTACGCTTTTCTGGAATTCTTATTAACATTAACTTCTGGCAATGCATTACAGTGGCATTAGAAACCCCACAGCCTGTTTCAGATGCTCATGCTGCCAAGTTCAATCCGTGTATAAGTTATAGACATGATACTTTTTCTGGGAGAAAAATACATTGCTATTTTAAGAGCACTCCTCTGTTGTTTGCTTTGCTGTGTTTCACCTGGTGTAGCATTAAGAGAAGTGTTTGATATAAGAAATTGATTGTTTTACTGGGACTAATTTAGTCCTGAATGTAAACAGCAGCATTTGCATTATTCTGGAGTTCTGTTTTAACTGTCACAGTGGTGTGTAATTCTAGTCTGGGATTTGGTATTTCCCCTGAAGAAGAAACATAAATTGGACTGAAGAGTGGCCTTTTGATACTGAGCTGCAGTTTGAGGGCTTTCTAGTATCAGCCAGTCCTTCATTTACAGTAATGTTTGGTAGGTTTCAAGGCCTTGCAACTCTCTGAAGACAGACCCTTTTTTCAAACTGTAGGCTAGTGTTCCACTAGGCTTTAAAAATGAACTGGTTTTTGAAGTGGACTCGTCTGAAAGCTTCAGCAATTTTGTGGGGCTTGGGGTTTTTTTGGGTTAGGGGTTTTTTTTGTATGTGCATGTTTGGAGGTTCTTTTGTGAATTTTTTTCCTTCAAATTATTTACTGAAAGACTTTGTTCACCTTATGCTCAAGTTGAACAAAGTATATATGCTCTGGAATAAAATGTATGGCCTAAATATTAATCCTTAGGGACGAACAATGGAAATGGAAATGCTTCTGCCAGTCAATTTGCAGCATAGCATGAAACAGTCGATTACGAAGGTGAAGATCATGATTTTGAATGCACACTATTATTAATCAGATATAAATCATGTATAATCATCTCACATAAATCACACCGTTCCAACTCACACCATTATAAATCAGTGTACATAAGACTTGCAATCTGATTGTGAGTCAATGCTTTTTCTCAGGTCCTGGTATTCATTTCAGATTATTTCTATTTCCTCAGGGGTATCATATATACTAGTCACAAGGGGAGTGTTGAAGATGGTGAGGAGCAGTTAAGAGCACTTGGGATATTACATTTAGACTGGTCTGTGTCTGTTAGTAGTTTTGCGGGATTTCAACTACATAGCCTTTTTATCAATTGCTTTTGCATCAGTGCTATAATATACGAGATTGCTAATTTGAGGCTACTTTGTTTAGTGTTCCAAAAGCCTGTAAGTATTTCTGTATTTATAAGCAGGTATTGAGAGTGATTGCTGTACATTTGGTAACTGTGCAAGCAGTTTCATGGTGGAACCCTTCAGCAACTGTAAATAAGAACTAGTTTGTGCTACAGAGCATCTTCTGTGTTTGCTTGCATTACATTCGTGTCTGGATGTCCTTGAAGGTACTGCAGGTTTATTATATTAGATGTTGCACAGCTGTATAAGAAGTGCCAGTCCTTGTCCCAAAAAGCTCAGAAGTGAAGTATATGAGGGACACAGAAGGACTTTATTCCTCTTTTCACATGCAGTGGAAAAGAGGGTGGAGGGAAATTAAGTTATTTACTCAAGGTCATAATGAATGTCTACAGCAGAGCTAGAAATGAGTCTAGATTTCCTAAGGGCTGGTGAGAAAACAAGAATTCTGTTTGACAGAAAAATTCATTATTTTGATATTAGTTTCCTTTCTAATGAGGGAGGGAAAACAATACATCGGGAATTTCTTATGGGTAAGGAAAAAAGACAGAGAAAGTTGAAGAGAGGGAGAAGGACATAGGAAGAGAAAATTACTAGATAGGAGGGAGGGGAGTGGAAGGGAGAGAGAGAAATATCTTGGAGCGTTTGTGTGAAAGGGGGGAAATCAAAGTCACTTTCTCCTCTGCATGATTCAGGTACTTGACCCGATGAATTGTTTTAAATAAGCGCCAATTAGAGAACACTTGCCCTTTTTCCTATCCTTTTTCCTTATGTTTGTGACCCAAAACTCTGGTTTGGATCTTAGAAGTTCTCTTTTGGGACGAGGGGGAAGAAGGAAATGGTGAAAAGATAAATTTCAACAAAAAGTTCCAGTTGTCAGAATATGAATGTCTTACAAAAATGTTTCTGACCAACCCCATTTTTAAATCCCACTCCAGAATCTTAGGTTGTCTCATTTCTGTTAATTACTGCATTACACTGCTTTCAGTCAAGAACCATTATATTCCAGAAAGTGCATAGGTGCAGAATAACAGATTAACTCTTATATGTCCTCTCTTTTGGCGAAGAGTCACACTAAGATACACAAAAAAAATTGAACAACCTTTCTTTTCTGGCATATATGTTTTAGAAAGGGTGTGAATGTCATATTTTTTTTTAAGAATATTGCTAAATTCCATTTAATGCTAACTTTCCAGCTGGTGACATAGAAGGGGCTTTGCATTGATTACTGGTAACCACCACAAACTCATAGTAGTAATTAAGACAAAAGTAAAATAAAGAAAATTGCAGAAATAGATCTTAAATATAGACCTTTCCTGGCTGTGGAATACAGGTCTTCCAGGGCATGAGTTACTGTGTAAGATCTATGACACATAGTCTGTGAAATGCTTAATCCTTTACTTCCTAGCTGAAACATAAGACTTGATTTTGCAGTCATAAAATTTCAGCTTGATTTTGTTGGTTTTACTTCATTGTTGTCAGCAGATACATTTCTAGCAGGAAAGAACAAGTCAATTAAATGTATTTTGTATCATTAAAAAATGTGATTGAGGGGTTTGTGCAGAATCTTGTTTTGTACCAGGCAAAGCTTCTTCTCTTTCACCAGTGGTCCGCTTCTTTTTTGCTGAAGGCTTCCTGCCAGGTTTAGCATTATCTAGATATCCTGGGCCTTCATGACTGCTTATTATTCTGACTTAAAATACAGGATTGAGACCTTTAGTTTCTTGCAATATTTTAGGGAAAGCAACATTGAATGAGAAGGGCAGGTATGAAATCCTGCTCATCTCTGGTCTGGAGGTATGATTTCTGTTTTTTGTACTAGCTGTAGATATAAAATACTTTGTACAGAGGTGGTAGATGATCTCCACCAGGGTAGTGAAATACATTTGAACAAACAATAAATGTCTGAATATGGAGATAACTGCCTGGAAAAAAATAATCATCATTTAACAATCTAACAACCTCCTAAATTTCAGAATAATAAGACTTGTTGGTTTGCGTACAAATGAATCATAGAATGCTTTGTGTTGAAAGGGACCTTTGAAGACCATCTAGTCCAACTCCCGTGAATGAAACAAAAGACGACCTTCTAGTTTTAGGACCTCAAAACTGTTTGTTTTCGGCTAACCAGTACTGCTTTTGTTTTGAATGGGTTCTGCTTCAGTCACATGTTGTTTATGTGTAACTGGATTGTGAATCATTTTAATAATGACTCACATTTTAATGATGGACTTACTGCATATTTTATGTTGAATAGTACTTTATCATCCTTCTTTTGTTGGCAACAATAATGTACGTATTTTCCTGGTTGTACTGGTGGCTGAATGTCAGTTGTGAATAAGAGGGAATAGGTCGGGGGAGGGGGTGTTGCAAGTAACCAAATTGGTAGTTCTGGTTCCATTTCTCATTGTCTAGGAAGAACTCAGATTATTTTTGGTATTTTCGTAGAATTCCTTGATAGACCTCTGATTAGGTTAGCAAAAGTCTTTGATCCAGTAGAAGGCTAGACAGTGTAAATTTTATGATGCTAACCTTAATTAACGAGTGTTAAGGAGAAAGTTACAGAGCTTAGCTGATTCCTGTGTCAGCAACTTCTCAGTAGTGGATGAAAACTTAGGTTCTCAAGCTTGTTACTTCAGTTGCCAGATTCTGCTCGCTGCGAAAGAGTGAGGTGATTACTTCACTAAATGCACACTGATTCTTACTGCTATTTGTTGCTATTTTATATTACTGGTGTTCATTACAGAAAGTTTGATTAAATTACATGCATCTAGTCTTGAGGGAAACAGAATATTCTTCAGTCAGTAGCATATAGGCTTTTATCAAACTGAGATGAAACTTAAAAATAACAGTAACTGTTATATGGTAAGGAGAAGCAAAGCTAAAATGCATCTGACAAAGGTATTACTTCCTTGTTTCCATGTCCCTGAAAGTCAGAAATCCACTAACTCATCTGAGACATCTGGCAGAAGAAATTATGTAGTAAGCCACCAGTTCCAATTATATTAATAAAATTAATGGTTACTTAATGAAAAATAAAAGAAATCCTAAAAAGTAATTGAATAATGCATAAATAGAACTGAATTTATGACATTGAATTTCAAATATATTTGTACCTTAAATTTATTTGTGAATGGAGAGGATTGATTAAACAAGTTAAAGAATTGTTCAGAGGGATCTCTTAATCTTACCTGATTGTACCAGTTGTCCTCCTTCCAGTATTTGAACAAAATTGTCAGAAAGCAGAAATTCTGTTTCTGTTGCTACTGAACAGATGTAATTGTTAAAGGCACTGATTTTTGCAGCATCTGTTATCATTTTTCTGTAATATTAGTTCAGGCCACATCTCTGGTGGTCTAATCAGTTGAAGACTAACTGGTAGATGTTCTGCTGTAGTCTCCCTAATTGCAGGGAGGAAAAATAGGCAATATTTTGTCCTAAAAATATTTGCTTTCGGTATGCAGTAGAACATCTATAATTAAGATTATAGCATACTTATTATTAAAAACAAACTTTTGCATCCTCTGCACAACAGCTTGAAAACTGGTTTGACAGTGTAGTGATCATGAGACATTTATTATACAAATATGGAACTCATTTGATAAGCAGTACTTTGAGGTATTACTTCCATAGAGTGACTGGCTGTGTGAAGAGGAGCCTAACGAGTCAGGGTTCATATGAGTTTCATGTTTCTGGGATGATCCTGATGTGAAACAGTATCTAGTGATTAGATTAAAATGAAATTTAATTTATTCAGCTGTCTCAGTGACTTTAAGGATAATAGGTTCCTGTGTGTATAGAGACAGGAGTAAAGAAATACTTCGCAACCTATAAAGAAGTGATGGGCTAAGATGGGAGAATACAGATTCAAGCCGTCTTTTCCTGCTAATTCAAGTTCCGTTTTTAGGCTCAACAAACCCTATGTTAAACCTCCACCAATAATAATTCTGTTTGAGGGAAATTAATTTTTACTTCCTCCATTCTAAAAAGAAGCTAATTAAAAAGTTTCACGAGGGTCACTAAAGACAGAGCAGGCTGTAAAACAGAAGAGAGATGAAAAAGACCAATCTTATCCTCTTAGTATTACTATTCATAATTGGGCTTGAATTAAATGTGTCAAATCTGTGTTCTTGGATATTACATCAGTAATAAGTGCTTTAGATGCCAAGCTTCTCTCCTAAAGCTAAGACTGTATTCCAAATAGTCTTGTCCCAGTGGTCAGAATTCACCCTGTGATGTTGACATGTGAAAGAGGAGCAGAAGGTGCACCTGTTAAATTACTTTAATCAGCTATCTAAATCAACACTCACTGATTTCATCTAGGGTTAAACAGATCAGTTGCCCATATCTTCCAGAATATTTGAACAGATTTTCCTGGAGATTCTCCTCATCTTTTCCCCATTAGTTCAGCCTCTGCTCTCAATCCTTTTCTTACACTTGAAGTACCTGATTAGACTAGAAATGTGTTGATTTTATTTATCACTTAATTATTCTCTTCAAAGGATTGTTTGCCTCAGGTCTTATTTATTCTGTTTTTCTGCTAGTTTTGTTTTCAGATGTCAGCAGGTATTTTGTAATAGCGTATACACATCTCTGTAGCTTTCTTTTCTTTCTGTTTGATCTGTCTAGAAAATGGAGTGACCAAACATCTCGGACAGGAATATCTCTCCAGAATATATTTCACTTTAAGGTCATACCTTTATGTCTCTGAGATCGCGTCCTGGCACTGAAGAAGCTAGTGGTTTGCCAAGAAGATGATCAGTAGCAGTGTTACAGTGCTGCCCCATGCATACTAATAGAATGTCAGACGGTGAATGAATGGATATTTCTGTTTTTGATCGGAGTATCATTTTGCTGCATTGGTGTTAGTTTTCTCAGTGTGTATATCGCTGGAGTTTCAGTCTAGAAGTATGTGCCCAAAGTTCTTCTTGTTGAGGTAGCATTTGATACTATTTCCTAACAGTCTTTGTAATACTTAGCTCTGGATTAAAAGGTGATACAGTCTTTATGTTTTGGAAAACCCAATTGAGAATACTATTCAAGACTAGTCATTGCTCATCTTTTCTGTAGTTTGTAGTTTTCACAGACTCCTTGCAAATTTCTGCTCTTGACAGGGAGTTCAGCATTTCTATTGCTACTTAACAGGGTTGATGCTCGTAGCTGCTTTCCTCTTTCTCTGCTTACATCTGACCTAGTGGCCTCTTTTTGTCATCAGCTTGCTCCAAAGTGATCTACGTTTTGCTGTGATTTGGTAAGATCTGGCATACACTGCCAACTCACAACTTGTGAGTTGGGATTTAAAGGGCTTTGATGGATTCCTTTCTGAGACTGTCATGCACTAGACTGTCATTCACAATGACTTTGTCTTCCATAGGTCCTTCAAGTATTTAGTATTTTTGGGTTTTTGGAGTGTAGGCAATATACCAGAAAGCACCAAATTCACTGCAAGCCCTGTCTTCCCAAAGGACTGTTAAAAACAGATTGCTTTTCTCCTCTGACTGACCTGCCAATATTTGGATTGAGCATTTAGTACCATATATGAACTTGTTACAAGGGATGAAATAACAGGTAGATAGGTTTTCCTGAAATACTTGCTCTCTTGGATCTTAATTCTATTCACAGTACACACATGACTCTCTTCTCACTGAAACCACTCAGGTAAATCGCTTAAAAGTGCCTTCATTGCTATAAAATGACTGAAATGTGCCATACAGAGGAGATGGTTCTCCACTGAAGTTTATATGGTTAATTATAGTAATGGTGGTTCACTACTCTCATTACATTTGTAAATAGAATTGATTTTCCAGTGATAGATATTCCAGGCCCTTGAACATAAATTAATGTCTTTAATTCTTCTGTTGCAAGAGTCACCCCTAGAAGGAATTCTGTTAATTGTAGTGATATCTAAGGTGTTAGTCCCACTGTTGATTTTACCGCTGCTTAAAAATCTAAAAAAGCATTTTTCTCTTCTTGGGTTCTCATTGCCCTGCTCTCTGATGTGAGTGCCCTACTTAATCTGCTCGTGTGACTCATCTAGATGATGCTGGCATCGTCACGCAGACTGGTCTTTTCCTGTGTTGTAAAGCAAAGATGCTACTTCCTTGTGCTTGGTGTCATTGTCAAATAGTACAAGTTCCGCACACTTTTTGATAATTACAAATGCCAGTTGCCAAGGAGCCTACCTGTTCAAGGGCCAAGAACTGTGGGGCTGGACAGCTTTTGATGCTGCAACTGAAAGGGGCTGAGGTCATGCCATATTGAAGGGAGACAGAAAAGCAGTGCATGTAGGACTTCAGTTTGAAGAACACTTCTGAGAACAGCAGCTTGTCAGCAGTGACGCGGCATGCTTTCTAGCTATAGTACAGAAAGAGAAAAGGGACACCTTCAATGGTTAAGCTCTTTGTCGTGAGAAAAGAGCAAGGACTGTGCAAGGAGGTCCTTTAACTGGATATATTACACTATTCCAGTGATGATTTTGTAGTTGTTCTTTCTTGGCTTTGCCTTTACCTTTCACAGAAATTATTCTTTCTTTTTTTTCTTTCTTGTTTCATCTCCTTCCATTTGCAATTAATGGTTTTGCCTTTCTTTTCTGCCTGCTTTACTTATAGAAGGTTGTATTAGCTCAGTCACTCTTGTCATAAACATCCTCATACTGTAGAATGAGGTAAGCGTAAGGCACATCTAGTGGTATTGAAAAAACTAAAAACCAGAGCAGTTTGTACAGTCTACTGTGAGAACATTAGGGCACAAGTCTCTTTTGATCTATGCTATGCTGTATTGATTTAACTTTTAGTCCACTAATTAATATTATGACTGTTTGGCCTTTATTACAGCATTTGAAAGCAAGTCTAGTATTTCGGCTAAATTTTTTTTACTTCTAGTGGAGGCTTTATTTCTGAAGGTGTATTCCAGAATAAGGGTGTCCACAGGAGCATTATACTGTCATAATCAAAAAAGTGTCATTAATTCTGGTACAATTTGTGCTGGTAATAACTCTATAAATACAAGTTCTTTTTTTTTTTTTCCTTTTAAAGATAACCAGTATTTTAAGATAAAGGAAAGGGGATTTTTTTTTTCCCCAAATACCTCTATACGAAATGCCACTGAGGGCTTAAACATAAAGGCCTCTCTGTAAAAGGTGTTGCTGATACTGTGCAGTAACTGCAGCTTAGCATCCATTAATGATAACATGTAGGTTAATAGACTTTCCTTTTGCAGTGATTGAAACTCTGAGATTGTCTGCGCAGACATACCCAACAAAAATTAGGATGGCTTAGCTAACGTTGTGAGGTTAATGTGCATTTCAGAACCTCCCAACAAGGGCATACTCTATTGAACCAAACCCCCTTCCTTTCTGTATGTTAGTGCCTAAAGAGAATTTTAAGGTACTTTCTGTCATTTAATGTTACAGCTTCCGTTGCATAACTCATGTAGCGGAATGTGAGACTCCATGATTGGTGAAAGTGTCTACTAGGAGACGGCAGAGCGTCAAAGCCATGGTCCTGCCCTGGAAGGAGAGTGACTTACAGGAGAAGATTTTTGCAGTCTTAGTCATATCTACTGCCTGTGATTTTGTGTAAAACTGGTAGGAAGTTATTTGAATCCAATCAAAAAGTTGGCCGTATGGACAGCTTAGAACTCAACACTTGTTTACCGTGCTGTAAATAGCGGTACTATTACTGTTACCATGGTAGTGACAGAAAGAACTGAAAAAAATAAAAGGGCCAAATGAAGAAGTTGAAAGTAAGAGAAAAATTAACCATTACACCATGCGTTGGATAAATGATTCTTCAAGTTGTCATTTTAACAGTGTCACAGCCTGACTTTGTATCCCCCAAAAGGATCTGAGACAGAGTAAGCTTTTTAGTGGACTATGTGTGATACAAGTTGCATTTTTATATAAAAGATAAGTAATGTTTGAGATATCCTTTTTCTATGGTACTTAGCACATGCTGGCTCAATATTTGACTTCCATGCTTGTCATTTGACTGTCAAGGAGAGCTGTGAATAGTTACATTTACGTAAAAAAGTCATTTATCTCCCATATTTTTGTGAAGCAAGTTAAACCTTTTGCCATCAACAGTGTTGCTTAACCTTTTATGTTGTATCCCTGCTCCATACTGTTCTGAACTTTTATTTTACACTGAGGTTTATTAATCTGTTTTGGCATTGTCGTGTGGAATACAATACTGTTTTCTCTGAAAGTTCATGTAATTTGTTCTGCTTACAGCAAATAATTCATTAATTTTAGATTAAGTCCCTAACTAGCATATATTACAGCACATTCTACCTTTTTAAACTAGTAACAAAAGCAATATGAAATATTTTAAATTTTTAAACACAAAAAATGCATACCTCCTTTAAAATTAGCAACTATATAATGAATGGTACATCTGCAGTATTTTCATGTACGCTGTATTTACCTAAGTAATTTAAAACAAATAAAAAGTAGTCCCTTTACATGTAAAATATTTTTAATTTGTCTTTTGAATGTACAAAACATACATACATCTTATGCATTGCATGCAGATCTCGGACATAAAAATAAACCTTGTTTTTATGTTAGGATAGCACAATTGTCCACAATTGTTCTTGGCACAGTTTTCTACTTGCATGACTATTAAGATACTACAAGGTAGTGACTTCAAGCCTCAGGATACTGTGTTAAGAAGAAAAAGAGGGGAGATTGTGCCTTATTTCTGGCTTCCAGCAGCCTTTGATTTTCTTCCTTTTTTTTTGCTTCCCTTTTCTCTTTTTCACATCAGCTTTCAAGGTACAGTATTATTTGTATTTACATTTACACTCAGTTTACTTATGTTTTTTTGGCTGTAATTCTTTTTTTTTTTAAAACCTGTAAATATGCTTCTGTTTATGATTTGCCAGTTACATATAAAACCTACAGGCTGCTATAAAAATAGTTTTATTAGATTTGCATTTTTATCACAATTCAAATTAAAAGGGAACAGTTCCTATGTTCACTACTGTTGTACTGAATTCAGTTCCACAATATGGGCTAACGGTGCAAAAAAGTTCTGCTGAGGGAAGAGATCTGCATATAAATTGATCAAGACATATGGTTAAATTGTCTTATAAAGGTTCAAAATTTCTCTACCATTCTGGCGGTCTGTCTCTGTAGTAGGAGTTGATGAAGTATTTGACTAGCATGTATTTGACATGAGAGCAGCAAAATGTACATTATTTCCTCTGTTATTTGTCATTGTCTAAACAAATTTATTCTTGCTGTTACATAAAATACCTTAGTAAAGCTAAGCACTATAAAATGCAACTTTGTTCTGGTTTGATGAAAAAATACATCTATGCACAGAATTGCTCTGCCTGATGCTGTAAACTCATAGCTGTATAGAAGAATTGGTTTCACTGAGCTGACTGGAGAACCAGATTTTCAGTGGGATTTACTGGGGTGTCTGCAGGGTGGTGACTTACGTGGGGACTCGAGCCCTGATGGCTGAGCGTGTGTTGGGCACAGAGCCCCGTCCCATAGCTCTTTGACCAGCAGTGGCACACTGAGGCACGATGGATTCCTCCCAGGGTTTCTACGCTAGAAATGTTTTCCATTCCTGTGAAGAGTGGGGCTTCTCTTTTTGCTGCACAGAGCCATTCCGTGTGTTACAACGGTGCCTTGAATTAATCGAATGCTGTTTGCACAGTGGTAAGTGCGCTTGCATTATTAAGCTTCTCGTGTTTGAGCTGCTTCCTGTTTCAGTAAATAGCAAAACTTCCAATGGCTCCAATGAGAATAAGATTAAGCTGTTACTGTATTTCGTGTTTGCATAATAAAATGGTGGTTCTTGCAAATATTTCCAATGGTGATTTCAGGTCCTGAAGTGCCAGCTCTGCTCAGGACAACTCTGAAATTGGCTTTATCTGCTTTCTGTGTTTCACAGAGGATGAACTGAGGCAAAGCATTTCACAGTATCTGCAAAAAAAGATGCTTAATGAAAAGGTGAAAGAGCTGGGGGGAGGGAAATCCCAAAGCTCGTTTATGTAATAGATTCAGCTAGATGATCTACAACACTTTTAGCATGCCTTAATATAAAGAGCAGCAAAAATGTCTTTATGTGTTTGAGCCTTTTCTGATTTGCATAGCATTAGAGGGTACCTGTGATACTGCAACAAATTGGCACTGTTTAACTGAAATATAGAAGCCTTTCTGTTGATTTGTTGTCCTTTAGGCGACAAAGCCTAGTAAGCTCAGAGGACTTCTGGAAACAGGTTGCTGCTAGCCAGGTGGAAAGCAATGGTGAGGATCTAGTTCACAGGCAGAGCAGTTCTGAAATAAGAACCTTGGAAGATCCAGGACCTGGGGAAACCTGTGAGCTGAATTTTTCAGGTTTGCTTCACTGAGAAGTGAGCCAGAATAAATGAGATTTTGATTCCATACTGATGACTTTGTTTCAGAGGAAGTTTGAGAATCCATTTGCTGTTGGTCAGACACTGTAGATTTTTCCTTTTAAATGCATCATGCTTGCTCTGTGGTTTATATCACTGTCAATGAGCTTTAGATTAGGTCTTGTTCCCCAAAGGGAAGTGTTTTTAGACAATACTCAATGTAATTAAGTATTTTGTCATATGCAGGTGTTATGCAGGATTTGTTTGTTTTCTTAGTAAACCCTAAGTAAATTTATACAACAGAACTGACACTGAATATGTGATGAAAAGAGCTGATTTTCAGCTTTGTCGCATGGGTCATGAATTCAAGTGAAAGAATACACACCTGTGCTTTAGTGGTGGCTTGCCACCTAGGATGAGCCATATGGTTAGATAAGTGTTATGGGACAAACTAGGTGGCATGCCACAGCTGAGATCTAGGCATGCCCTTCACTTCGCTGCTTTGCATGCCATATGCTACAAAATGCTGTGTTTTGTTGCATTACGTGCTGATCAGCAGTATTTATAGAAGCTATTTTAAGAGCTTGATGCTGTATGTGTTAGAATGCTGTATGGGCAAAAACTGATTACTCCGGGCAAACAGTGTGAGATACTAGCTTACCCTGAACAAAGTTATCGTAATATATGTAGCATTTCAGTTAAATACAGTAAGTGTGGCTCAAAGGGAGAAGTAATATTTCTAATAATCATGATTTGGAATAATCTAAATGTTGTTTCCTGGTCTAACTATGGAAAAACACTAAAACAAGCAAGTACCTCCCAACCACGTTATCCAAAATTTGAAGTAGCTACTGAATTTCACGTAAGGGAAACACTAGAAAGCATATTCTTCCCTGCAATGTTAGGTTAGAGCAAAAAGTCTTAGCTGTTTAACTTGAACTTCAGCAGTTGATCAAACTGTTTCTTAGCTAGGAAATTTGTGTTTTTCATCAATGAAGGAATAATGCCTGTGTCATTCAACACTATCATATTTCTGTGAGGAGGCAAGAAATATTTTCAGTCTACAAATAAAGCAGTTTGATTTGCCAGATGTAATAGAGGATGTTAGTAGAGCTGAGACACAGTAATTTTTTAAACTGTAGGAGCTCAGTTGTGTTTTATAGCTCTGAAGTCTTCATTATTCAAGACTGGACTGCAGAGGCAATGCACAGCAGCCACTCCAGCTGGTTCACCCTAGAAGTTTTAAATAACCACTTGTAAGTATAACAAATCGGTCTGTAAGATCTACAGCATGATTTACTGTATTTTGGCAGTGCCTGGTCTTCATTTCATGAAACAAACACCCAAATCATGACACTTGTTTGGAAGTCAGGAGTTTTTAAAAATAACAGGAGAGAAGAGAGGTAATATTTCTCTGGGAGGTGACGTGTTTAGGATTATTTCAAGCAATTAGGACTTCAAACAAAACACCAAACCAGACACTAGGACTGTGCAAGATGTCAACACAGGTAAACATAGTATCTTTTTTTTCTTTTTTTTGCATGGGAGCTGGTGTAACCTGTTTGTGTGGTATGAAAAATGAAGTACCTGTTAAGAACAGGGAGTTAAATAAGTCTTGACGCTTAATACTTCTGTTCTTGGGGTAAACTCCTTTTCAGAATGTTGTAAGTGAAAAAATACGAAATACTCAATTGATACTACATTTACACAGCCCAACATAACCAGTTCTAGTGGTATGCCATCATACCGCATTTTACTTCCATCCAAATGGAAATACATTTTTCATACAAGCTGAAAATACACGGGTGCCTCCACCTGAGTCATGTGGTTTGGATTAATGTTCTTTTTTTGAAGGAAACTTACTAATCAACCCTGACTGCTGCTTGGCTCTCATTATTGAGTGGTTTAGGAGCACAAGGGACACATTGGTTTTGAATTAAACTCAACTGGAGGATGTGTTTCTGGAGTTCCACCAAGGCACACAGACTGCTAGTGGGCATTGAGTCCACAGGAGTGACCTAAAGTTAGCCCAAAGTAAAACCCATGAAACCATATATTCACTCTTCCAATACCAACTTTCCATTCGACAGATGTGCTGCTAGGGCAGTGTGCAGCTTGCTGACATACACATGGTTAAAGGCACAGTGTGAATGACCAGAGCACAGTTTATGCTATGATTAGGTCTCCCAGTGGCTGGGGCACGCAGACAGGGTCCTTAGTCTGACCTTTGAATGTGCAGTGCAGGTGGTATGTTTTTTTTTTGATGCATCTCCCTGAACCTGAGGTCTTCTGGAAGGACACTATACTAAATACTGCTTTTCTCATACATCATACAAAGGAGAAGTGGATTTTCATTTCTGTGATGTAAATGTGCCCAGAAAAGACCGTTGTTTGACTAAATCTGTGCCTAGAAGCTCTTAGTAAACAGGGTCAGTTTCAGGTGATTATTTGCAAGGGAAATTGTAAAGCTTTATTTGCTTTACTAAAGCAATTTTACTAAATGGTATTTACTAAGTAGTGTTGGTAAATATTTTAATGATTGTTTATCTCAGTTAAATTACGATAAAGTTTTAAAGCGTAAAAACAAATCCTTGTGGTGAAAAAACTCATTTTCCAAAAATGAGCTGCAGATCTTACATGCACAGCAGACAGTTTCTTGATGACATCTTCTTTGTCCAGCTAAAGGAGGAGGTATGGTTTGAAACTATTAAGGCCGTACAATGGCTGTACTTTTTTTTTGGTGATGGCTTGTGCTCACCACGGAAACAGCAGTTAGGGTGGGTGAATGGCATATTTTTACAAAGCTCAATCTCATAATCCTGTACACCTCTGCAGAACTCTTACACAGTGAGAGAGCATACATAATAGGAGGTTTGCTGTAGAGAACTCCAAGGCTCAGAGTTTGTGACCCTCAGGCACTATCGCAATGATGAATGGGAACATATTTTCACACTGGTTTTAGCACTGGATAGGTTTCCTCTATAATAAATTATTTTATTTTTTAGTTTGATGTAGTGTTATGGGCATGTCTATAAATAGCATGCAGTACAATTTAGGTACTCAAACTGGCACAGGTATTATAGGCAAAACTCGGAGGTTAAACAGTGTAAAACATCATTAATCTGATTGGCCCCACTCCTGTGGGATCTGAACATGGGACGAAAAAATCTGGAACTGAAATTCCAGTCACAGTGAAGCACATATTGTAGTATTTTCTGTTTTGAAGGATGAATCATTGCTTTGTTAAAGTAACTGGTAATGATATACTTTGTTACATTTTTGTAAGTTTTGGTTAACAAAAGCTTAATTCCACTAGTGCCAAACTGAATTTTCCTAAATAGAAGCTGCAAAGTTAGAAACTTTTAATGCATTTTGAAATGCATCAAGATTAAAGGAACTAATGAAGGAGAGGCAAGGAATATCGGTTGGCTTCCTGTGCTTGCAATGAATGCTCATTTTATTTTATCATTTTAAAGCTCTCTGTGCTGTTTTATTTTTGAGTAACTTCTTCTCTAAATTAAAAAAGTCATATAATCAGGACAAGTTCAGTAGGATGTCCTAAGTAAGAGGATTTTACTGCTTGTCTGATTTCTATGGCTGGTACCATTTATTGGATGGCCTTTGAGTGCTTCACAAATAAGTAATGTTTCTGTTACTTCTGCAGTCACTGAAAAAATCGGGCATGCAGATAGGAAGGTGTGTGACATGAATATCAGGCCATTTGTAAATACGGATAAAGCCCGGCACATGGGTTAACAGTTGGTTGTCCCAATGAATGTCGTAAATCCATAAGACGTTACAGGAAATTAGACTATGTCTGGAAGTGCAGCCTAAAAAGCCACCAAAATAATCCCATTGAAGTATAAGCCACCCTTTGCTGTGGGTCAGTGGATGAGGTTGGAACAATGCTGGGTGGAAGAGACCTGTCACTTGTCTGGTGAGGGACAGAAGCTGTTAGCCCAAAGACAGTTGTAGGAAGTTGAGGTCCGTTGTTTCGCTTGCTGCTAACATTTAATCATTAGTTTGTGTGAGGTAGTCCTCTCTGCAGAGGTATGCGTATGCCGGTGTTTTTAGTTAGGTGATGATTTTAAAATCCATTTCAGCCATCTGGAGGGACCGAGGCCTTCGGAGAGGTGCGGCAGGTCACCGCTGAACAGCTGCGAGCTGCGGTGCCAGCTGTGCTCCAGCGGCGAGGTGTGGGCTGGGCTGGGCTGGGCAAGGCGGGTGAAGCAGACTCCCAGCTGCATCATTTCAGAGAGATATATGTAAGCAATGGATGTCTTGGACTAAACATCTGACTTTCTCAGAATAATGTGTATGGCAGGTCACAGATGACCAGTTGGGAAATAACAGTTTGTTCCTTTAAAAATGTAGTATGAAGTCTTCTGAGAGTAACAGATCACTTACATATTTTCTGCTATACCTTCTCTGCCTCAGGAAATCCTCTTTATTCCTGAAGATTTATGCCAATTTCTTGCTAGTATTTCTACCCGTCAGCCTCAGAGTCTTTTCCCGTAGCTATCCCTATCCTCCTAACAGAGAAGCTCAGTGCTGAAACCTTGTATCCTTTTAGATGGTGTAAGGTGTTCTCAGGTAATGTTAGACAGTCTGTTCAGAAGCGGTTGTTGGCCCTTCTAGCTCGAGAAAGGAAAAGCATTTAAACAAAAAGTAGTTGTACCTACCAAGTTAATTTTATCTCTTTCCAAATCCTTGTACAAGTTTTCAAATACACCGTTTTACACAATGACATTTTCTTGGGAACTGGAAGATGATTACTTTAATGAAATGTAGAAAAGGGATGCTTCCAGCGATGCTGATTAAGGGGAAGAGGAGATGATGAGCGTTCTGTTGTGTATAACATTTCTGTTTGAAAAGTTTGTGAAAATGGTCGTGCTAAAAATGGAGAACGACATTTTTAGTTGGGATAAATTATACTGGCTGTGTTAAATTCAGTAGAATTATGCTGATTGCACAAACTAAGACCTGACCCTGAAAGAGCCGACTCCCCCATGACTTGCAGCGTGGCTCTAAAAATTTCAGTAGTCTCTTCTGAGATTTGGTTACCTGCTTCTGCATCTAGGAGGTAATACTTTGTTGGACACTCATACTTTGTTGTGTTACTGCAAGGTTGTAATTGTGGGGAAAGGTACAAACACAGTCAGAAAGCCGGACAGGCAGATTTTCAAGGTGAGTTCTTAGATTTGAAGGAAATAAATGAGGTAAATTTCATGCATTTAAATGGAAATAGCGTGGTTTTTATTTGGGTGATGGGAGGAGAGAGAGAAGAGAGGCAGGGGAGAGAAGCTTCCTGAAGTGTGTCCTGATTTTGGAGACAACAAGAGAAAGTTATATTTCTGTTGCTTAACAGAGTTGCCAGGTTACCAGATTCAGGGTTCAGAAAGCAGTGTCTCCTGCAGCTGGCAGTAATGGAGATTTAGACGAATACACTAGGATCCTGACAGTTCTAAGAAGAGCTGTGTAAGAATTGTGTGGAATATGGGCAGTCTTTTTTGTCAGAAGACTTGCACTGCATTTTAATTCTATAACAGAAATCTTACTTTATTTGTAAAAGCATTATTGTTTTAACATGATTCTTCCAGCAGTATTTGCAGTGATTTCTTTTGCATTGTGGTAATTGTCCTAGCAATGAAAAATATTTTCAAATGCTTACAGTACGCAGCCAAGCAATATGTAATTGAATGCAACTGTCATTGAAACAGACTGTTTTTCTGACCTGTTGTTTCAATCTGAACATGATGTTTATTTACCACCTTCATTATTGCAGCATTAGCATATAGAGAAGCTGTGCCATATCGTGGTGTACTTTCCTAACAGATGGCTGCTAACTTCTTGAAGGCTTTTTTGTACTTCCTAAAACATCCCATATTGGCACAAAGTTTCTTTCCTCAGTGTGAAGTGTGATTGACTGGTTGAGGCAGATTAATCTGCCTCTCCTCTGGTCTTTGAGCTTGTTTCATACTGCAGCAGCCCAGGTTTTGACTCTAATTTTGCACAATGATCAAAGCCACTTTTGCTAATAACATGGTGTGGAAAGTTCCATTCGGTCGCATAGTCTTTGAACAAGCAGTTCAGGGTGTAGCAATAACTGAAGACCAGAAAAGGTGGAAAAACGTCCTTTGTACCCGTTCCACTATAGTTGTCCTCTGCAGACATTCCAGCCTCGGGATTTAAATTTTGCTTTCTTCCCTCTCTGAGGCTGTGAGAATTTCTCTAGTTGTCTCTGTACAAACCTGAGGCCCACTTGCTGTTACGGATTGTTTGTTTGCTAACTGCCTGGCTGTTGCTCCGAGCTGTGTTTTGCGCTGAAAGTAGAGGTGAGGAGCTCATCACTGAAGTAGTTACGAGGTCCACTTCATTCTTTGTTTTTGTGTATGAGCTCAATAGTCAATGCTTATCTTTCCCAATGAGGTCTGATTTTTTTACCACAACATATGTATGCATAATCTGCAAAGAGGAAAATACACAGTTTAGATCAGAATTGCATGGTTGTAATTCCAGGCCTGCAGACTTTCTTAAAGGCTTAAAATAAGATAAAAATGCACATTTATTGGCACTGGAATTAAAAATTGCAAAAAGGAAGGTCTTCTCTATGTAATTTAGTTTTTTGTTATGCAGAAATACAGCATATTTTTAGTTCTGATTGCCATTGATGTTTTAATTGGCATTGATTTGCCTCTGAGCGTTGGTGAAGGATATCTTGGGATTTTAAAATGCCACCCTTTATTTGCTTTCTATGTTTGTGTTTTACTGAATCCTAGCATGAAGCTTTAGTCCATTGTCTAATCTTTCAGTTATTATGCTCTGCTTTGAGCCTTGGGGAACTGTTTTTTCCCAATTTTAGTCAGCCTGGCATGGCTCTAGAAAAAGTAACTTCATCTCAAGTTGTGCTGTTTAAATACATACTCCTTCATGGTTCTGAATAACACTTGGGATGGACTTGCATGATTCCCTGTGCCTTATTCACTCTTCCCGAAGAGAAGTTTGTCCCTCACATCTAGAAGGTAATAGTGTAATCTAAATGAGTAAAACAAACCACACAGATTATATATAACATTACTACAAAAAAAATTCTTTAATCTGTAGAAGTGTATACAGTATGCTTTCCGCTATGCTGCAATTTTCTTAATGGCTTTGGAAGCAATCCATATAGTTTTTTATTTTCATAATGATTTTCTGATGCAGTTTCAATCATATGTGAATTCTCTTGGCAGCTGTGGTTCTTGCTTATCTTTTGCTACTTTTGTACCATCTATTGTTTGTGGTTCCTTTCTACTGTCTGCTTGTTCTTGGTGTCACCTGTCAGAAGCTGAAATTACCAATTGGACATTTGGTTTCCATGTCTGGTTCCTGGCTACTTCCCACTCATCTATCAACTTTCCAGACCAACAAGTGTTTCCTTTGTGTTTTGGTCCTCTTTTGCAGAGGCGGTGCTTGGCTCTTGCTTTAGACTTGTGCTCTATTTTCTTTCATTTAGAAATAAGAGAATGATTATTCTGTTGGGTGTGATTAAATAATACGCACTGAAGACTTATTTCCCTATGTTAATATTAAAACAGTTTTGTTAGCACTATAGTAAACCAAGTCAGTATAATAAAATAACATATGAAGACACAGCATTTAAAATCTAAGCACTGAATTGCAAATACTTTCTCAGTCTTTTTAAATTTTCTTCTTTGGACAGAAACCAAATTCAAAACTCTCATAAATAAAAATATAGAAACGCTTGGAAAAGTTAGAAGAACGTTAAGAGTCATAATAACACTTTATGGAAACTTACCTATATTCAGGTACTATTAGACATTTGTTTCAGTGAGTTAAATGAGCATTTTGCTAATTTTCTTTTTCCCATTTAATTATCTCTGAATGTAAACAATGCTTAGGTTCATTACTCTCCCTTTGGAAAGGAAATCTTGGCTTAGGAATACTTGATCAAGAGTAGTTTCTAAGGCTACGTATTCAAATGCAACTATTTCGAAGTGATTGTATGCCTCTAAAGATTCAGTTCTTCAGTCATGAAAATGAACTATCATTCTTAAACTGGCATCACTTCATTGTGTAAAGCTATATGTGCTTGTAATATCGTTATATTTTGAAGTTTCAAATGTATTCTTCAGCTGGCACTTTTTGAGTCTTGGGTAGATGATGATAATCCGTCACAGAAACATGTTCTATATGATGACAGGCAAAGAATGTATGTTGCTGTATTTCTTTTTCTGTAGAACCAGCTAAGGCCGCAGGGCTACGTATCAGGTTATCCTGCCTATAGAGTTCATTGACAGAACAGGATAGTGAAATGAAGAAAGTGTGGAAGAGAGAAAGGTATCAGAGCATCATGATAAAAAGGAAGTCCAAGAAGAAACAGATGTCATTAACAATGGGAGAGTTAATGACTGAGCAAGTAGTTTTGGCCTTCCTTGACAAGGCGTCTGTTTTTCATTGCAGGCTTAAGCTTCATTTTGTTGTTGAACAAATCCGGGCCCTAGCTTTTGCAAGAAAAGACTAGGACACATTTTTGGTGTTGTGGAAAACAAGGGCAAACTAGGTTTTTGCCTGGCTATGTTAGTAGAACAACAAGAAGTCAAATATAAAATATGTAATTGTTAACTGTAATAAAACCTTCTGGGAATTGTTGTTTTTTCAGGTACCTTTATTTACCCTGTTTATTGGAATTCCCAGTTATTTGCAAGTCTAGGTGGGTCTCTCTAGAAAAGTGATCACAAAAGGGGCTTACTATCTTCTTGTCTTCTGGTTGCTAAGTAGGCCGTTGAATGTTTCTGGAAAGGACAGCATAAACCCAAATAAAAACAATTCATATAGAAGAGCTTGAAAGACATGAATCCTAGCAGTTGCTTCTAATGTCTTTAATAAAATACATCTTTCATGTTTCAATGGCTTACGAGTCCTAATCATCATGATTTTTTTTTAATCTAATACCTGTGAACAGCTTGTGATTCACCATTATGAAACTAATGTCTCCCAGCAATAACAGCATGTCTGTAGACTTAGTCTAAGGTGGGAATCCTGCCAAAAGCAATACACTTTCTGCATTATCCGCTGGATCACCATTATGTATTTGGAAATACCATCCTTTTTTTTCCCTCCTGCTCCTGAAAGACCAAATGCCCCAGAACAATTGCAGGCATTTGTCTCAAGACAAAGTCTAAATGCTTACTTTAACAAGTTTTTATTAACATGGCATAGGTGCCCTCCTGCTTACTTTTGGAGGAATGTCACACACAAAAGCACAGCACTGAGGTTCTTTACTGTTCAACTGTGACACTGATAACTGCTGATGAAAATTTATTTTTACCTGGATCAAAGTTGATCCTGATTTTCTTACTGACCTCCATAGCTTAATATTTGCTAATGTGTATTATGTCCTTACTTTCAAGATTAGTGTTAGAAAGAGTTTTTATATCACATCCAGGGGGCCCTGGTTGAATTAAGTGAGAGTTTATATCTGTGTGACAGATTTCATAATAATGTTAAAAATATGAAATGTTTTTGCTTTTCTCGTATTATTTGTTGGGACTGTATGCACAGGTGTGTGTAATTCAGCTTTTAAGCTGCAGCTCCTGCAAGTAGCTAAAACTGCAGTGAGTTGACCTACCTGGCTAGAGGTGGTGCTTTTTACTTGTCTCTCACTTTGTGCAGGAGAGGAGATCAAAATTCCAGTTGTACCCACCTTCCCCAGAAGAAGACACACACATGTAAGGACTGATGATTTACGAGCTGTAAAGATTATTAAATGGAGAGCTGTGTTTGATCAATAGGCAGTAAATAACTGGTGAAGAGAGGTGGTAAGAGTTTGTGCCATGTTGGGGAGGATGTTCAGTTTGAAAGAACAGCAGTTGCCTGCTGATGAGAGTGGACTGGATGCATGTTTGTATTGCTGAAGGGGTACAGAACTCCTTCACCCATTCAAGCGCAGGCCCGGTGTATGAACAGGTCTGTCCCATGGGTGGAAGGTGGAGTAACACCTTTCACCCTGTCATGGGTTGGCCCCAGCCAGACGCCCACGCAGCCACTCAGTCGCTCCCCCCTGCTCCTGGTGGACAGAGGAGAGAACAGGAACAGAAAAAGTGAGAGAACTTGTGGGTCAGGATAAAGACAGTTTAATAAGTCAAGGAAAGAGAAGAAACAAGTGATGCAAAGGGAATCACTCACCCCTTCCCCCAAGCAGACCAATGCCCAGCCAGTCTCCAAGCAACAACCACCTTGTAAGTCAGAGCCCCCCACCCTCTTCACCTTCTGCCAGAGTTTTATGGCTGATCGTGATGTTGTATGGCATGGAATATCCCTTAGACCAGTTTGGGTCAACTGGTCTGCCTCTGTCCCTTTTTGTTGTTGCTGTTTTTGCAAGTGTAGTGGGTTTTTTTTAAATGGAAGTTGAGATCTATTTAGGTACGTGAGTTCAGGAGCCAGGACAGAGCCTTAACTAAGACTTCCCAAGAGCATGGGCAGATTGAACTTCCTTACCCCAAAGATGTGTAGTGGCCTGATAGGTCCGGGTCTCTCCAGTGTCAGGAAGGGGAGGGAAGGATAAGGGAGGAACGGAGACAGAGACTGGAGTACAGTGCTCCAGAGAGCCAGGCTTTTCTTTATTAGTGGTGGCAGTGGTGCTTCTGAGAAGGCACCACCTGTGGTTTTCAAATTTTTTGGTGCAGGCAGCTGGCCAGTTGTTGGCTGTTGTAGGCAGCGTTATTTCATCTACGCCCAAAGGCGTTGGCTGGTGATTGAAGAAAAGCAGTAAGTGTGACAGGAGTTGTGATATAGCATCCTGGGAGTCAGCAATACTGGCATAAAATTTTTTTTATTTCTCAGTGATCCTGGGATGGCACTGTTGTTGTCTCTGTCACCTTACATGCAATATTAAAATGGTTTAATAGGGAAGATCACAGTAGTGTGCCAGAAACAGTCTTCTGCTGAATTCTCGACCAGGGATCCACATGTAAATTGGTGCTTTATTTTAATGTGCATTTTTGAAGGTGGATTATGAGACATTAACACCTTCATTGTAGCAAGTTCAGAAAGTACTTAGCGTTTGCTGCAAATGGGAAATGTTCATGAATGTGTGGGGAGGTAGCGAGTTGCTTTTGTCTTAGTGAGAGCACAGTGATTTGGAATAAAACAAGGAGTTCCAGTAACTTAAACAGCAAAGCTATTCAGAAAATTCACAGCCTTTTTCAGAAGCCTTTGTTCAACATGAGCGGTGTTATACCCTTGATATGCTTGAGATAAATATTGGAGCTATACATAACAATTTGCAGTTGGAACGGAAGAGGTCTGATGATCTTGTACTCTAGCCCTGGAAAACCTGCAGCATCCTTTAGTAAAGATATTACTCATCAAGTTTTTTAATCACTTGTATTCTCTCACCTGAGATGAAATTCTGACCTAATTAAAGTTAATAGGTGATAACTGTTGAAACTGGCAGCCTCAGAATGTCATCCGTACTGTTTAGATGCTTTTAACTGGAATATAGAAATAATTAGGGTATGAGAGAGAACTGTGGTAGCAAAGATAGATAGGCAAAGCCATGAAAAAAGAATAGCAATGAGTAATAACAGGCATAAAGGGGTGATTTTAAAAAAAAAAATTAAAGATGCGATAACTTTAGAAGAAAAAATATTGTATTAATGTCAGTTCAAATCTGAGAAATTTAAAAAATAATTCAAATTATTTTTGCCGTTATGTGAATTATATTCAAGGATTAGTGCACTAAATAGCTGGGCAAAATTAGCTTCGATTACACTGTGATTTTTATCTACAGGCAGATCAGGTGAAGCAGGGGTTGCGAAGAGGCTGACGGGATGTTTTCTCTAGAAGGATGCCTCTTGTTCATGGTCACTATGTGCAAACCAAAGAATGCATAGGTGATAAATGAGAATTAATTGGACATCAACGTTTGCTTTCTGTACCCTGGTTTTAGAACTTGGGCACTAGTATAGCCCGCAGTGTCAAAGAGGAGAATAACCCAGAAGAACTAGCTCTTTTACACAGGCTGTGGTGGTCGGTAGCGTTCGTAGAATTGTAGAATAGTTTGAGTTGGAAGGGACCTTTAAAGGTCATCTAGTCCAGCCCTCCTGCAGTGAGCAGGGACATCTCTTGCAGAGGTGGTTTTCATCAGTTGGCTTGAGTTGTCTCCAGTGATAAAAACTGAATAATCAGCATGTTACTTACACCTATGAGGTTATTCTTTCTGCAGCATGACCGCAAGTGTCATTCAGAAGGACCAGCTTTTGCGGAGTCCTGCAGAGCAGGAATTAAAATAACGCCTTGAAACAAGGGGGGGTTTAAAGCAAGTCACCTTCTTACTTTTTTTGCTGTCAATAGATTTGCTTCTAGTTTTGGCTTTATATTTCACCAAACGGAAATTTATTTAAGGTGTTTGGCAAAAAACTCAGCGAGTCTTGACCTCAAAGCCAATTTATTTTTGACATGACAAAAAGTTACCTATTTCCATAGTACTGTGTGTGGTCAGAATGACTCATTTTATTTATTACAGCTGACAGTGATGTTTATATCACTGTTCTTTACAGTATAAATTGAATTTAAGAATAACTAAGTGAGTTTAATTTGTAAATTAATTGTCTAGGAATGTGAACTACACCTGATTTTTTTTTTTTGGTTGTTATTTCCAGCAGAAGCTGTATATTACTGATTATAATAACAAATAATAAGCAGAGTATTACTGTTTTCTCCTGTTACTTATGTGATCAGACAATTTCGTTATTTCTCATAAATATATACATGATAGAGTTTTCAATTAATTTTTTGAAAAAAACTCTCCCACCTAATTGTTTTTCTTTCTCCTTTCTAGTCTGCTCCCAGTTTTCAAGAGGAGTCTTTGCTATTTTTGGATTCTATGACAAGAAGTCTGTAAATACCATAACATCGTTCTGTGGGACTCTCCATGTCTCCTTCATAACTCCCAGCTTCCCAACAGATGGAACACATCCCTTTGTCATTCAGATGAGGCCTGACCTCAAAGGAGCTCTTCTTAGCTTGATCGAATACTATCAGTGGACCAAGTTTGCATATTTGTATGACAGTGACAGAGGTAAGGTGTGGGACTTCTTATCTGTATGGTGTTTGCTAGATGCAGCTCACTGAAATGCTGAATTAGCAGTAGAAAAGTAAACAAGGAGGGTTGGACTAGATGACCCACAGAGGTCCCTTCCAACCCCTACTATTCTGTGATTCTGTGAAAGAAATATTTACCTGCAGTAAATGTAAGCTAAAATTTGGGAATGAGTTTTTGGGACAGAAACAAAATTGTTTAAATGTGAATGAAATTATTACAGTGTGTATTAATAGAATTACAAGCATGTGCTGGTAAGCAATGTTTGATTAATCACATGTAAAACAATTCCTGTGAAAAGTTTTTTCTTCTTTTTAAAGAATCATCTAAGGAGAAAAAAAGCCATCTGAGCATGAAGGATAATGTACTGCCAGAGATTCACTCCACACACACAAAATCGACAGTTGGGCACCAAGGAAGCAAGAATCTTGGACGCAGTCCTACTTGTTTGGGGACTGCTTTTGATAAATACTCGAGTTCCTCTCCTCTGTTAAGCTTAGATTTTTCTGTTGTTGTTTTTATTGATAAACCCAAATCCACTGCTTGTGAGCAGTTTACTCCGTGGTACAGCCTTCTCAAGTCCTATGCCCTTTTATGGCTGTAGTAATAACTATATTACAGTTTATGAACTGGGAAAAAGTACTTGCAAATCGTTGTATATTAATTAGTTTTCTGAGAGGAAGCAGCGTTATACAGAAGTTGGGTTTTTTTGACTGCCAAACTTTTTTCTCTTCTTACCTTCTGCTGTTCCCTTGAAAAAGGCTATTTTGTGGCTCATCTGCATGTTCATTAGTCAGAGTTGAGTGTTAAATGCATGTTAAATGGTAAGATGCCACTAGATCTAAAGGATGGCTATACCACAGTAATCAGGTGACACTAGATTCTCTGCGTTCTGATGCCATTTCATACATCATGTTGTTCAGCTGAAAGGACTTCCTCAAGACAGTTATCACTGTTGTAAGCACTAAAGTTAGAAAAACTAATAGCAATATGTAGCTTCCAACAGTAATGTCATGTGGGACGGTGAACCCTACGCCCGATTCTCTGGCGGATCCTTTTCAAATTCACATCAGAATCAGAAACATTCACTGCCTTTTCTAAAAGGACAGATATAAAACTACTTGCTTAGCCAGTACTCTGTCAGCCTGCTAGCAGTGTGCAGTATGTGACCTGTGTGTGATTTATGTTTAGGAAATACTGAAAAACACCTAGTTCTTGTGAGCTTCACTGGCCGAGTCTGGCCAGGAAGAACAGCATAAAATTGTTATTTGGAGTCACTCTTTCGTTATGCCTTTTTTTTTCCTATTTGTTTATTTTAATTGTGGCAAGGCACCCCAGTGATAACAAGCCCCAGGGCATGAAACTCCTACCTTTATGTTGAGTAAATCATTGCTCCTCAGTGCTCCCACTGATTGCACAAGGTTAACCTGCACAGTCAAGCAGTAGGTAGCCAGCAACACTGACATCAAATCCTGAATACACAGGGTCCACAATTCCTCTCAATACTTTTGCCTGTTAATGTAGTGACAGTGAAGTATGTTTAAGGAATGATACATAAAATAAAATTTTACGCCTTCAGGAGTGAGATAAAAAAGGCAAAGAGACTTAACTCTTCATGGAAGCTATGAAAGCTAATAGGAATTAGTTTGATGACTTATTCCAAAAGAGTCATTTTCTTGCTACTTTTACAGCTCCTCTGTGGTTAGGGGCTGACTGGTTGAAGTGCAGGGCAATTTCATATCTCCTTTCTGTCTGTAAGAAGTGAGGCCACTCAGTAGATGCATGTCCAAGCTATTACTGGCTTAATACAAAAGTTGCTCTCCTGTAATGTGGATTAGTGTCCTTCAGCCCTCCTTGCCTCCTCTGTGTTGACAGTACTAAACAGTGGGTTTTGGAAAAAGTAGTGACGTTAATGGAGGATTCTGTCTGTAACATAATTGCTAGTTTACTCAGCCTCTGTTCAGGCCTCCGTTTCAGACCTCCACCAATTAAGAGTTTGTCTCATGATAACCAAAACAGCTTCAGGCGCATGAGGTTTCCAAACAGAGGTATTCCTGCAGTTTAAAAAAAGGAACTGAAGCTGTTGCAGTTTTCTCCTCTGCAGAGTCCAACTTATGTTACATTACCACTCTCCAGATACTTCCAAGTCCACAGAAGTGTTGCTGTGAATGCTTTATTTTTCTTTGTTTACTTTTTGTTCTTTTGCAATGTATTATTCCTAACAGAATAAACTAAACTGTATGGAGATGATCAATCTGCCGCCTATAAAAACCAAGAAATTCAGGCAGCCATTTGACATCTCTTCAGAGAGCACCCCAAGAAAAGGGAGTCCTTAGGAAAAATGGAAGATCAGAGGAGTAAAATACAGAAACCCTTTGTGGTGGATATTATTAACATTAATAGCCTGTATTAATTTATGCCAAACTGAGATTCTGTTTAACTCAGAGGAAACATATAGACAGATTGGAGGACCTGAAATCTACTAAATGAGATCTGAAACGATGATCCAGTTTATAGTCATTTCAGTTTGGTTTGGATATTTTTTGTGGTTTGATATTTTAAATTATTTTAAATTACCGTTTAAAACATTATTTTGAGGTACACACTTGCTTTAGTGCTTTCTAATGTTTTAAAATATTCCCTACATCTTTTAATTTGCTGACATTAATAACCTTTTAATGCTAGTGCGAGTTCTCCACGTTTATCTTTAATGTATTATAAATAGTTTGTATGTACCCTTGGACTGTAGTTATCTGTTATTGTAAACTAAATATTCATTGCACCACACAAGTCTTCATATCAGTCTTCATATCGTTAAATACGACTCAGTGAGGTCAGGGTTTAAATACAGTACTGCTCAAGCACTGAGAACCAAAGAAGTGGAATAGCATTTCGTAATAAGCAGCTGATCCTCTTGTTGTAACTGGATCACTTTCCTCCTGGAAGACCTCTTTCCCAGCATGTGGAATTCCAGCAGCGGATCAGTGAAACTGGCAAAATCCCCTTCTGGAGAAGATTGAGGCAAAACCAAAAGGTTGTCCTTACAAGGCCCTACTCTGATTCCTTGCAGCGATGTAAATAGAAATTTCATGCAATAAGAGCTGATTGGGTCCACACATATCTTAATTTCTGAGTCCTGACAATGTGTGACAGGTCAAACGAGTTACAGGGAAATCTTAAATAAGTAATCTAATAAATCACGTTCTAGAAGCTTCTTATTCCCAAAGCTTTATCAGTCATGTTTTCTGTTTTCTCCTGTGCTTCACTAGGCTTATCAACATTGCAAGCTGTGCTGGATTCTGCTGCTGAAAAGAAATGGCAAGTGACGGCTATCAATGTAGGAAATATTAACAATGACAGAAAGGATGAAACTTACCGTTCACTGTTTCAAGATCTAGAGGTAAAAAAGGAAAGGCGAGTGATTTTGGACTGTGAGCGCGATAAAGTCAACGACATTGTTGATCAGGTTTGCTATTCTCTGTTTTTCAGTGAGAGCAGTTAGCTATATTCTATAAGTAAACATAATGAGTTCATTTCTGTTCAGCCTATTTTTGTGATTATTATGCATCGTTTAGAAGTGACAGGTTTGTATTGAGGACCACATATATATCAGGCAGATGGTGAATATACAAACAATATAATCCCTCCTTTTGCTCAAAGGCAAGATAATTCTATCTGGGTGATCCCGTATAGTTTTACATCCTGGTTATTTAAAACAGACAAACAAAAAAAACTTGTTAAGACTATTTCACAACCTAAGTAGTATACTATATTATATGTAGTTGATATGCTGTTATATATGGTGCATTATAAATAGCTGTATTATGTCTAGGGATTAGTTCTACTTACACCTAGAAAGCTTTTTCCAAGAACCTTTTACATCTTGGGAAGGCTGTATCAACAGCTCGCTTTCCCATGTAACTCCCTTCATAGTTCGTGTTTCTAAGCTCTTTATCATTCATACTGTCCTTGGGTCTCTCTTCATTTTGTTTCCCTCGTAAAGTGTGTTGACCAAAATTGGATGCTGTTTTCCATAGCTAAGGCCTCCTGAGCTTTAAACAGAACATAAAATTATATCTTCTCTCCACCAGCACATATATTATTTGCCAAAATGATTTTTTTTTTTTAAGTTTTCTTTTTTAAAACGGCATCACAGTGCTGTGATTGAAATTACTGCCTTACCTTCAGATCCACCTCCTCAGTCCTAGTGTCTAGGAAGGTCTTACTGTCTCTGTATCTTACCGCTTCTTTTCATGCATGCAGAGGACAATGGAAAATTAAAAGGATAGCTGCCTGCTGGCTTGAGCTTGACCATGTGAGACTGTGCAGCATCTGTGCAGATACATCACCAGTATGTAGATGTATTGGTTTGAAGCTTTGTTGAAGGGCTTGTTATTTTGGCCTTTATTATGAAGGTCATTACATTTTGGAGAGGCTGGAGCAACGAGCAGTGTGCTAAATGGAGTGCACTGTATTTGTTTTATTTGGAATTCATATCCACAAACTGTTTCTCTATTTTTCAAGATCAATTTGAATTTGATCCTGTTCTCCAGAGCATTTGCAATCTCCCTGTCTTCTGCAGTTTTTTAAAATCATATTTGCTGACTTGTTATCCATGTCAAGAAATGTACTGAGTAGAGCAGTGTTTGAGAGAAGTAGTGCTTATAGGTCTTCTGCATCTGGTTCTGTGTGGCATTTCAAATGGTTGTTCACTTACCTTATAGTGACTTTTTGTCTTGTCCGTGTTCCCTTAAGAGCTTGTAACTATGTCATACAGGACAAATGCCTTATTAGACTCAAGATATGTCACATCTCCTGTTTTGTCATTATCTATTAGGCTAGTTTTCATGTGAGAGAAAGGAAAGAAGTTGCTTTGACATATTTTGATCTCGACTAGGCTATATTTACTGTGTGTCATCTAATTATCCTATAGAATCTTTCAAAATCAAGTACGTAATATTCATTATTATGACTTCACTGATATGAAAGTTTGGTTGACTGTAAGTTTCTTCAGTTTCTCCTTTTACCACTCTTTAAAGACCCTCTTTATGCTTTAGTTACCACTCATTTTTACTCTCTTTGTTTAGTAATAGACCTACTATTTTATTTAGCTGCTTATTTTGATTGCAGCTCTGGGGTATTTTTCTTGCCCTAATTGTAATTTGATAGATTCTGCCTTGTTTGGAGTCTTGCATTTTCTTTGCTTATCCCCACAGACTTGTGCTACTCTTTAAGCATATGAATGGATAAACTGTTCTTGCTGTTTCATTTTTTTAAGTCATAGAAGAATTCTAGATAACTGTGAATCAGCCATGCAGGTCAGTTAATATAATTCCAGTTAGTTGTTCTCCTCAAAGTAGTTTACTGCTATGTCCTAGAATATGGTCTCTTAAACTGCTGTCAGCTGTCTCATATGGGTTTAGCCTTGAGATTCTCTTTGCAAGATACCCCAGTAGTTTCTGGAGTTTGGTCTGTTTAAGTCCATTATCCTTACACTCTGTTTCTGTAACTTCCCTTCCTTACATAATAAGGTATAGTCACTTTCAATTTCTCAAGTAGCCTAAAATAAAATCTAAAATAACTGTTTCTCTATTAATTTTCTCCATCTCTTAAAATGAAGGTCTGTGCTGAACAAAGGACTTATTGGCCTGTGAGTATCCTTTGAGTGTGTTCTTCTGATTCTCTTTTCTAAAAGCAGAGTATGTACTTCAGAGCTTGCTTTGCTACCAGGTTTATTCTTTTAATTTTTTTTTAAATTTCTGCCCTAAAAATACCTTAGCAATTTCCTTCTTTTCGGGAGAGTGCCTGAAGTAGACCTTTTGTATCAGTATCCCTTTTCTTTTTCTGTGTATTTTTAGAGACACATACAACAGGCTTTCTGTTGACCAGATTTTTCTTGAATACTGAAGTATTATTTGCATTCTTGATATATAGAGCAGGAACGTCTTTACTTTCTTCCTTGCTTTCTATTCTTGATAAAAACTTCTATTGAAGTGCTTTGATTTATCCCACTAACATTTTAAGCTGTGGTGGCAACCTCAGGATCACCCAGTCACACTCTAGTCCTTGGATCTTTGTGTAGTCACAATGTGTTTGCAAACTTGCTTCAGCATTCTTGTTTTTTTCTCGTGTTATAGTTTCTCTTCCAGATTTCAACGATTTATGTAAGTTCAAGTTGAAAAATACTGCAGCTCCCCAGCTCTCCTCAGACTAGTTTATATTCCTCTTCTCTGATGTGGCAGGTCAGTGTTACCAAGCACTTCATTATATAGCCTCTATCTCTTCTCAGCCAGCTTCCTTTGCAGAATCTCATTTCCCCCTGATAACACCCTTTGGCCAACCATGCAATTACTGCCACTTCATGTCTATCCCTGCTTGAGATGCCGGTCGAAACTAGGGACACTGGTGAATGTCCACAGCTCCTTCACCATGGCTTTTGGAGCCACCACTGAATCTTCTCGGAGTTTTAACTGGCAGCATCCTTAGTGTTGATATGGAGAAGTGGCACACGGCAATGTTTTAGAGAGTTAGATAATGAAATAGTACCCAGTGGCAGTTAGAGCAGAGTTACTAACCATTGATCCAAAGACTTGCAGCTACTGATGACTTTCTCAGATACCAATGATAAAGAAGCATTTTATGCATAACAGCTCATCTGTTTGGTCTAACTGAAGTTTCTTTGGACGCAGCAGCTGCATAAGAAATACATCTGAACAGAGTTCTTAAACCTTTTAATAAGTAATGAGTTTTAAGTAGTCTGAACCAAGTAACTGTTTCAGAATAATTAAGTTCATGTATAATGTATATATTGAGCTCAAAAGAGGAATAAATGAATAACTTCTGTGGCCTATGTAATGTGATCCCTCTCGGTCTCAAACTCTAGTAATAGAAAACTTGGTGTTACACACTGCCTGCAGTTATGATCTGTAACTTCATTAAAGCAGGTGTGTGGAATGTTGTTCACTACTGTTCTGATACAAGTTACAGGATACTTGTTCTGAATATTTCAGTTATATGTTAAATGAGGAAATAAATGAATCATCCTCTCTTGATTTAAGTTGTTCTCATTGTTCAGAAGATGGAAGAAACCTCTAGAGTCCTCTTATCTCCCACATGCTTTTTCTGGAGAAGTGTTTTACTTCAAAATGCAAACTTCCCCCTGCAGGCATTGTCTTAATTAGGATTATTTGGGAGAAGAATCCGTGCTACACACCTGCCAGTGGAGACTGTTGAGAAACCACCAGCTGGCTTTGAGGGAGATTATGGGGAAGGCTTAGGGCAATAAGTAACAATTTGAACTTTAATAGACTTCCTTATAATGTCGATGCTTTCATTAACGTCAGTGGGCTTTTATACTTTTTCTAGTTCAAGCAGTGCTACAATTCTGCTACAAAGGGAGCAGAATCTGAGCAGGAATCTCCGAAGCACAGTGCTTCTACTGCATGATGCCTGCTCCCTCCTGTCCAGGTTGTGCCTTTAATACACAGCATAGTAATTATCACTCAGCTCCTCTGTTTGCAGATCTTGGGACATGGACTTCAACGTCACTAATTTCCACCAGCAGAGAGTATGTTCAGTGGTGCATTAGGTAAAATAAAAAGTAAAGCACTGGACAAACTCAGTACTGTGTACAGTAAAGCTCATAACTAGCTTTTACATCATACTGCATTTTGTACTTTTTACGTCTCAGCCCATATATCAGGTGAATGTTCTCCATTATGGGGGTATTTATTCTTTTTTACAGGTTATCACAATTGGTAAACATGTAAAAGGATACCATTATATCATTGCAAATCTGGTAAGCATTTTTAATATTTAAAATACCTGTATTAGTTTACTGTTTAAGGAAGCACATCAACTAGTATTTTGTTTTAAAGCCTATTTTTGAAAATAGAAAAAAGCTAAATGTCTAAATGTGTTGAGATGGTATTTGTTTTATTGGTTGAGTCTTTTCAGGGCTTAAATGCCTCCTGTGATAGTCCCATCAATGGGAGTGAAGGTTGCTCAGCACCATCAGTAGAGCTTGCTCCCTTTTTCTACATACTTTAGAAAAGTAGGGTACAGAAATCAGAAAAATAACCTTCCGGATTATAGGCTGATACATTCATTCAGCAAACTGATATTTCTTCTCTCACCTCTAAAGTACTTAAAAATTACAGTTCTCAGCTTTTATTTTGCTAGACCAGTGAGTCTCAGCTTTACACATCTAAGAGGGTGAAAGTTCGGGAAACTCACCAAATTCTGTCAAGGTCAATTTTTGGAAATTGTGTCTAAAGATGAAGGGCCATTTTACTGACACTGAAGACAACAACACTTATTTACTGAACCTAGAGAATCTAATCCAATGTTTTTTTTGTAACAGATAAAGAAAATTCTGCAGGCTTGAATCTCAGTTATTGTGTTCCAGAAAAGAGTTTGCAGGTTTACGTGGTATCAGTGCCTCTAAATGACTGTTTTCATCATTTGTTCTTGGACTGTGATAGCGTTTCATATAAATTCCAGCAGAGGCCAGAGTGCTCTAATTTACACCCTGTCTTCCATAGTCCCTTGAGGGGACTGAGGAAGCAGAATGACCATAGTGTGTCTGTCACACTTCAGACCTCCTAACCTTTGTTCCCCACCTCCAGGTGGGGACTATTCTGAAGAATCACATATGTCACTAGACAGGTGTGAGGAAGCCTTATACTCAAAGGCCATTTTAAAAGCAGAACAGTGGGGTTACGTTTTTATATTTTTTAACGAATTTGTAGGATAAAGAACTTAAGGTACTGATATTCACAAAGCAAGCATAAAAGTATTACAAAATTTGAAAAATTCCCTAACTGTCAGACATTTGTATTTTACATTGCAAATGTTGTATAAATTGTATTTCAGTCTTAAGGGAAATAAAGATTTTAGAAAAATTGCCTGTGTTGACTGGCTGCTATTTTAACCATTGCTTTAAGCTTGTAACAGTAAGCCCATAAGATCTGAAACTTAGAATCATAGAATCATAGAATAATAAGGGTTGGAAGGGACCTTAAAGATAATCTGGTTCCAACCCCCCTGCCATGAGCAGGGACACTTTCCACTACACCAGGTTGCTCAGAGCTCCATCCAGCCTGGCCTTGAACACTTCCAGGGACAGGGCAGCCACAGCTTCTCTGGGCAACCTGTTCCAGTGTTTCACCACCCTCATGGTGAAGATTTTCTTCGTAATATCTAATCTAAATCTGCCCTCTTTTAGTTTACAGCTATTCCCCCTTGTCCTATCACTACACACCCTTGTGAAAAGTCCCTCTCCATCCTTTCTGTAGGCCCCCTTCAGGTACTGGAAGGCTGCTATAAGGTCACCCTTCTCTTCCATTGAACTTACTGAATCTTGTATTTTAAAGCTGTTTAATATCATATTTGCTTCCTACAGACTTATACAGTTTAAATGCAAATATTGTAGATCTTTTGTATATCATATAAAGTAATAATTTTAAAATTGTGGTTTTTTCTGTCAGAAAGAAAACTTAGCTATTACTTGATCATATCCCATCTTCTTCACTGAATCTACCTTCTTTTTTTCTTGACTGTAATAATACTCTCCTCCAGTCAGTGAAGAAATTGGTCTATCTTAAGAATAAAACATGTTGATAGATGGAGAAGGGATGAAAGTATACAATGAATGTTCCTGTTTTAAACTTCAAGCTCACAATATTGAAGACAGTTTCATGATCCCTGTAGAAGTGTCTGTATTAGCGTGCAGCACATCATTGATGGGTATCATTGATATGCAATAACAAAAGAGCAGCTAGTACAGCAATTGTAACAACTTCTGCTAGTGTGATCTGAAGTGGCTACTTCTTTTTATGTTCACTCCGAGCATTCATTTAAACTGAAGTGTCTGAAATCGGTATTTCATGTAAATTCATTTCTATGGTTATTTGGGACAAGTTAAGACCCTGAACATGGAAAACATATTGTGTGCTGTTTGTATGAATGAGAAGTAGCTCTTCATGCCAGAGGGAGAAGGCAGGGGAGGTTGTAAGTCCTTCCAGGTGCTTTATTATTCCTAGCAAAAAGAGGACAACGACTTGGATGAAGAGTTAGAATGTACCCTCAGCAAGTTTGCTGATGACACCAAACTGCGAGGTGTGGTAGACACACCAGAAGGCTGTGCTGCCATTCAGCGTGACCTGGACAGGCTGGAAAGTTGGGCAGAGAGGAACCTGATGAGGTTCAACAAAGGCAAATGCAGGGTCCTGCACCTGGGGAGG
>Ga0065711_1003284_pt1 | contig 37354 bp, 30 predicted proteins | sample Hoacrofraction12_FD_59098 | JGI IMG/M metagenome (GOLD analysis project Ga0065711, IMG submission 59098) | Hoatzin crop microbial communities from Cojedes, Venezuela - Epithelial fraction 12 v2 (version 2) | ecosystem: Host-associated > Birds > Digestive system > Esophagus > Crop | place...
GCATTTATTAGGTCCCCTCTCAGCCTTCTCTTCTCCAGGCTGAACAAGCCCAGCTCCCTCAGCCTCTCCTCGTAGGAGAGATGCTCCAGTCCCCTCACCATCCTCGTAGCCCTCCGCTGGACACTCTCCAGTAAAACAGCTGCCCAAGCAAGACATGTTAGGCAGTCAACATGACCAGCCAGAGCCAGGAGCCCAAGACTCCCGGTGCCAGCGCTGGGAGGGACAACAAGGGTGCTGGGGACAGTTAAATATGGAGAGGAGGCAGGAGGGATGGCGGGTCTGCCTCTCTCTGCGACACGGCCAGGCTGTGCTGGCTGGAAGAGGTCACGGAACTGCTTAGACTAAAACAACTCCTGCGGGAAGCCAGTCTCCTAACTGGGAACGAACCCAGAAGGTGTGAGCGCTTTCTGCACTGCTGCACATGGTTCTGCAAGGGGCAAACAGCTCTATAATTTGGTTGCTTTGCTCTCTCTCACCAAGCCAAAACAAGAAGCACAGATCTGAATGGGGAAGGGACAACGCGGAATTGCTCCCTGCGCTGTTCGCTACGCAGCCCGTTGACTGCGGTTGAAACCCTCCACGCTCTTCCCCACAGAGCAGTGCTGCTCTCTCACAGCAGATCTTACTTAAATTAAATTACCAGACAGGGGCCCAACACTGTTTCCAGTTATATCAGTGTAATCTCCTAGAATTCTGTGTGGCCGAACAGAATTTGAAACCCGGCACCTTTAATCTCAGTATTAAACCTTTCCTCTTTTCCCTCTGCCAGTCTACCCTTCCTTGGTTTCATTCCTTTCTTCAGTTTGGGCAAAAATTCCTTTACCTGAGGATTTAATTCATCTTTCTGACAATCCTGGTATTTACCTGGCATGAATTAGCAGAGCTTCTGTTAGTCATTAGTCTGGGTGTCCTCCCAGCAGCTCCTCAGAGACAGATACGGAAGCTGAGACATAAATGTACAATAGCCCAGATCCATAAAGGTACTGAGGTTTCTAAGTTCTCTGCATGCTTTGACATGAGTCAGGCATTAGCCCAAATGCATGTGGCTAAGAGCACAAAAAAAAGGCAGAGGACCCTGACTCCAGCTCCTCTGAACCCAACCCCCTCTTCTGGCACCGCTCTTCTAAGGCTGCTTTGATGCTTTTTCCTCCTTGTGCATGAAAAGGCCGGTGGGAATGCTCTGGAGCTTAGTGTGTTCATCTGCATTCACGCGGGTTGCATGCTTGGATTTTGCTGAACTGGAATCAGGACTTCTCCGTGCTCCAGCAATAAAATTACGGAACAAGCTTTTCCAACCAATTTTTTGGGGATATCTTCCTTCCTTTTTAACTTGTTCCAGTTGTACATACTGTCCTGGCCACATTCCTAGAGTAAGCACTGACAACTGTTTCATAGCTGAGATCTTCAGACCCGGATGAGCCAAGATACACATCTACACACACGCACAGGCACACACAAAGGAGACAGCAGAAGGCACTAAAAATAACTCAGCTAATTGAGGAGCCATCGCAGAGGGCTCAGGGTGCAGCAGCCATTCCAAAGCCAGCTCCCGGCGAGGGACCCGCACCGCTGTGCGCCAAGGGAGGAGGGTGCTCTCCAAAGGCTGGGGCGAGGGCGGCTTTAAGCACAGATCCCCCTGTGCGTACAGCTGGCGGCAGGGAAATATTGCCTTTTGCAAACCCTGAGTCACACGTGGCGGGGAGCTCACCCCTGCTGAACAGGGTGGAGTGCATGGGAAGGGTTATACCACGGCAGTTGGGAATTTGACAGCTCTGGGAAGGGTCCTTCCCTGCTTAGGAGCTGGCTGAGCTAAGAGCGATCCCAGAAGTGCCGCTTTTGGCGGAGAGCAGCGAGCCAGGGGAAGCTGCACAGCTGGCGCAGCGGAGCTTGCAGACAGCACTCTGCATCTCCAGGTTTCTGGCCGGGACTGCTTCCTCGTGCTTGGGCTGCAAGCCCCTATCCGTGCAGCTGTGAGGCGGTCCCTGAGAACCACGGGGCAGCTTCTCCGGGGTTCCTGCGCTCCCTGGCAACAAGGAGCAGCGTTTTTGCTGCTTACGTTTGCAGCGGGAATTTGAGCAGCATCAGAAAATGAAGGTTTGACTTTCTCTGCTTTTACACAAACACAGTGTTTTTCTGATGCTCACACTGGTTTATTCCCTCTCTCCCCACCAACAACGCAGCTGTTTGACTGTTCCCAAATACGAACAGCCCTAGAGAGCTGTGTGTGCAGTAGCTCTTTTCCCTGTCCTTTTTTACTAGCAAAAGCTCTTCCCACCTGCTTTGTGAAATAATTAAGTGGACTTGATGCAGCTTCTTCTCCAGCTGCACATGGTTAACCTGCATCCCAAAAGCAAGTATTGTGCCTAATGTACTTTGACAGCGGTATCGTGGTGTAAAAGTGGGTCAGTCCAGTGCTGACACTCTAAAGCTTCCTTCACTCTAAAACACTTGTGCTTTAAAGCTCCTACTGAGTTACAGCCTTAAAATTGTGGGTCTGGCATGGAGCCACCAAGCATGAAGTACCTTCCTCTTCTACGAGGATGCCATGGCTGGGTGTTTGGGATGGAGAAAGGGCAGATTCTAATTCCCTGGGCTCTGTTAGTGAGATACGGTCAGCTCAGGAGAATAGCCATTGTCTGGGCGTTTCCCTCCTTTCATCTCAGCGTAGCATTAGTACGTCCTGTGTTACCCCTAAACACAGAGCTGCTCACAACTCACTGAGCCTGCTCCCAGCAACAACTGAACCACGTAGTCCTTTTGGTTCGACCCATTCACAGCCTTGCCAGTGTCCTAATGTCACAAATCTGAATGCCAGGCTTCAGAGTGTATTCCAAATCTGCAGGAACAAGGTTACACACGCAAGCTGTTAACAGCCAGAGTCCTGAGCTGTCAAGAGCTCCTCGGAACCCCGTCTGTCCTCACTACAAAGTCCTGTGCTATCCAAAAGGAGGAACAAGGCATCTGCAGTGCGAGACCTCTGTGAGCTCTCCTCTTCCTTTGATGAAGGGGTCTCTAACTTCACCCTTCTATGTATTTGTTGTACATCTCTGATCTGAAACGAGTCAAAAGGCACCCATGCAACAGTACATACCTTTTCACTAAGTGGTACCTCCTCTGCAAGCCTGTGGAAATCCCATTTCCTACATACATGATGCATCAGGACTGATCACTGTGAGTACACAGACTCACAGCTCATCCAATTCAATNCTGTTGCAAGCNGCAACAACAGTTCTCAGCCTTTTGCTNCTCTCTTGGCTACNCAATGTGCAGGGATTGGAACCTGAAAGACATTCCCTTCATGGACCCCACCTCTGCGCAGTGTCAGGTACGCCAAGCACAGGAGACCATTAATCAGCACCTTGAGAAAGAGGTTGCCGTCAGCACACAAAAAGGCAAGAGGAAGCGGCGTCTTACCATGTGATAGTTAATCATTTCCTGCAGACTGTCTCCAAATTTGTCGAGGCACTCCTGCAAAAAAAGGTAAAGAGAACTGGCAGTGAATAGAAGCAGCTGCCCTTCATCCCCAGGGGTTCAACGGCTGAGAGACTCTCATTAAGCCACCGAAGAGCCACTCTGCCATTTGGCAAGAAGGCGTCTCAAAACATCTGACACTGAAGGCATAGGCTCCCTGTCCTTTCCAGTTTAGTGCTGAAATCAGCATGTCACTTGTCGCTTGTGCAGGCTGGTTATCCACGTTTCTGAAATAACTGATGCTCACTGACCTAGATTCCAACAACCTTGCCAGCACTGTGGCTTCTTAGAAGTCAAGTTCTCCCTGCAAACGATGAATCTCACTCTGATCTTTCAGCACTGCATTATCAGATGGTCTCTACATTCCTCCAAAAATAAAATCTCATACTAAATGGCTACTTAAACAGTATAAGGGTCTTGGAGATATGGTCCATTCACAGCATCAGGACGCTTAGCGCTCCTCAGCCCTCACTGTGTCCCATCCTGCATTCCCCAGGATGACTTACCGAAATCATTTCATCCTTCTTGCACTGCTGTGACAAGTCCCGGACTCCGCTGACAAAGTGCTTGTTCGTGGTGATGTAGGCTTTGCCTGCTTCAATCATCCCACTGCATAGCTTTACCAGCTGCACAAGGAGAGAGGTGTGAGCGGACAGGCATCTGATCACATCACACCCAACTGCAGCCAGGCTGGGTTTCATCTGCACCAACAGCACAGCCTGAGCCCTTTTGGACAGGATGCCATTCATAGAATCATAGAATCATCGGTTGGAAAAGACTTCTAAGATCATCAGGTCCAACCATCCACCCAACACCATCACGCCTGCTAAACCACGTCCCGAAGTGCCACATCTACACGGTTTTTGAACCCCTCCATGGATGGTGACACAACCACTGCCCTGGGCAGCCTGTTCCAATGCCTGACCACTCTTTCAGTAAAGAAATTTTTCCTAAGATCCAATCTAAACCTGCCCTGCCGCAACTTGAGGCCATTGCCTCTCGTCCTATCCCTAGTTAGTTGGGAGAAGAGACCAACACCTGCCTCACTACAACCTCCTTGCAGGTAATTGTACAGAGCGATAAGGTCCCCCCCCAGCCTCCTCTTCTCCAAACAGCCCCAGCTCCCTCAGCTGCTCCTCTTAAGACTTGTTCTCCAGACCCTTCACCAGCCTCGTTGCTTTTCTCTGGACACGCTCCAGCAACTCACTGTCCTTCTTGTAGTGAGGGGCCCAAAACTGACCACAGCACTCGGGGACTGAACACAGGACACGTCAGCAGTGTGGCTGCACGAGCAACCCTTACTGCACGTGGCAGAAACAAGGAGGCAAACAGTGCTTCTCAGGGTATGTCACACTGCCACCATTTCACTTGTCACTTAAGAACAACGGTTCCAAGGCCATCCCCTGAGGACAGATGAATCAGGGTAGCCCAGTGGGTTTCTACCTCATTCTATCCTGAGGCATCAGGACTGCAATGAAAGGAACCCGATCACACAGACTGACTGGGGAGAGGTGAGGCTCCTCGGGGCTGGGTGGAACCGATACGCTGTCTTGAATCTCCGGGCTGGGATTATGCTGCTCTTGGGGATTGCTGGGTTTGTGTCATGTTTTCCCTAAACCAGCTGACCAGGACTGCTAAAGCCACGTCTGCTGCGTGCAGCCAGGGACAATCTGTGTTCCCTCACACACGGGTTAAACCGTCAAGGTTGTAGGTAACTACGAAGCAATTCCCCAAACCCTGCAGCCCCAGGAAACTTTGCTGGCGTGCTGTGAGGGATTACAGCATATACCTCTGGACTGCCTGTGACTTGCTACAGTGTCTTTCTGATGGACCTGGAAAGAGCTTTGTTCGGAGAAAGATTAACAACTTTAAGCAAGCTACAGATGCTCCAATTCTCATCCCCAGCCCTGTCATAGTGACATCACCTGGAACTTGTAGCAAAACGGGGTGGTTTCCTCACTTTGGAATTCATTTGCTGCAGCACAGGCATCCATCCCCAGACAGCCTTTATTAACTTCTGATAATTTAACAGCTGCAGGGAACATTCCCAGACTTCCTAGCCCCAGCAAACTGCCTCAGCACGCCTGGAACTGGCTGTAAAGACCGGAGCATCAGCTTAGCCAGAACTCCTGGCCATTAGCCTATCTCCTTTCAGCCAAAGCTCCTTGTAAAAGGTTACGTTAAACAACTTAAGATAAATCCACAAATGAAAAGCCCAAGAGATCTGCAACAGTAATGTCTGGCCACTGAAGAGTATTTTTTAATTTTTTATTTGTTTGTTTGCTTTGTTTTTTTTAAATCTTCACTGTTCCAGGCTTTTTAACTAAGTGAAAAACTTTAGCTGCTGATAACGAGCAACACTTGGAACTGAAGTTTTCCATTCTCAAAATCCCGGAGCCTTTTAGCAATATTAATCTTACTAATGAAAAATGGCGTTAGAAATCTATTATCCCTGTTAACCAGCCTCACCTACAGGCTGGCAATGAGTAGTGCCCGATGCCAAAGCCCCGCTGAAGCATGGTGTGCTGTTTTGGGGCTTGGTGCTTGTTCTATTTTCGCAGCCACAAGGCTTCAGGCTCTAATCTATATGCATGCATTGCAGAACAAGCTTGCTTGCCTCTGTCTGCAGTTCTGTAAAAATATATCTGAGTATAACCAAATTTATAAATGTATATATAGTCACACGTGGTGTATCTGTGTATGCATAGTATATACAGTTTTCACTCTTTCCCATTCACATCCTCTCCTGTCCACGTAATTTGACAGAACAGCATTGGATGCTAGCAGACTTGTACTATCCCATCCAAGCCCGGAGAAGAAAAGCAAACAGATGCTGTTCCTGTCACATCTGGAGGCCAGACATACACTGGGGGTTTGGACAGATCCTCTGGAAAGGAAATCCAGCCTATTCTGCAACGTGGCGGTTTCTAGCATACCTCTGTGCAAACACTCGTGGCCAAGGCTGTGTTACTACTAGCTGAAGGCCATCCCACACAAGTACCCTCCCAAGGGGAGCAATGATGGCTCTGCAGACGGAGCACAGGACAGAACGAAGGAAATCTCTTTGAAACCACCAAACTCTCCGGTATGGATGAACCATTTACACTGCCCTTTAGCTCCATTTCAAGCAGGTGTGAAAAGGCTAACCATTTATGAACTAAGTGATCAGGGGCACAGTAAAAGGCAGAGGAACAGAGTCAGTCCTTGGCAGCTTGCTGCTCTTTAAGAACTAGTCATGCCAGCTCCTCGGGTGCCACTGAACAACATCTACACCAAGCCCTGGAAAGGCCGCCCTGGGCATCCACCCAGATGGTACACAGGAGAGGAGCTGGGCCACCCAAGGCTGATTAATTAGGAATGGGAGTGATTGAATCTTGTCCAAAGTTACTCCCAGAGAACTCGTTTGAACTTCAGTGGCTCTTCAGATGCAAACTCCAGCCTCACTTGCCCTGGACCCAGACCTGATAAGCCTGCTGCTGACAGGGACCGAGCCCGCGCTCTGCAGGACTGGTCAGGTCTGCAGCAGCCAGGGAAATGATGCAGGCAAAGAGAGCAACACGTCCACCACCCCCTTTGCACCACCAGAATATCACCCCGTAACTGCTGCCAGGGGAAGACCAAAACTGCATGAGGCTGTTGTTTTAATGCAGTCCTCACCCGAAGGAGCTCAAATCAGTTTGCAATAAAGCACTGAATAATAAAAAGCTGAGGGCCCTGAACAGCTCCTGCACTTCCAGCCCACCCTCCTCGCTCCAGGAACGTTCCCAGCACACCAAGGCGTCTAACTACAGGGGCACTGACAGCAGCAGTGCTAGAATCAGAGTAAGTTTTGCCCCATGCTTTCTTTAGAGCCTGAGCCTCTTCCACAGAGGAAAACAGATAACCCAGATCCCTTTGCAGCTTTCACCAGTGAGACTAGCTAGCTTGTGCAAGTAGTAAATAGGTTTTATAGGACACAGCTTTGCCTAGGGCTTGTGACTTCAACAAAGCCCATTTCTCCATCAAACGCAGGAGTTTTATCCCTTGCTAGCTTTGGGAAATCTCACAGATAAAAAGCCAACGGCTCTTCTGGCTCCTTTTCTTCCCTTCTCCCTGTTCTCGTTTGGAAACAACTTGGCTGATGTCTCAGACATCAGGAGGAGTGGGGGTGAAAAAGCTGCCTTCCATCCTAAAGCCTCATTTAGATCCAAACTACCAACCTGATGCAAAGAATCACCAGTATAAATGCAAAATGGCCAAACTGGTCCCTGAGAGGATATTTCCAGTGTCAGATTACAGCTGTGGCGCACAGCCTGGCTGACCAGCAGACAGCAACCACCACCATCAGCCTGAATCCGGCTCCTTGAGAACCTGCCAGCATCTGCTTACAGCCCTGAGCTGGCACAGCGGCACCCAGGCTGTGTGGGTGTGCACAGGCTCCTACCCCACACAGCTTAATATCACAGGCAAGGTGGTAGAGAGGGGAAGCAGACCGCACTGAAATGACCTGCCACAGCAGGAGAAGCAGTGTCAGTCCCCTGAGATCCAGGACCAGAACAAGAAAGCCATCACTCAGCATTAGGAGCCCCAGTCTGGACCTCTTGTCCTAACTCCTTGGGCAGTCACAAAGGAGCCTTGACAGCTACCTGTCAGTAATGGGAGGCCCAGGCATGTTGAGAAGCCCCTTGCATTATACATTGGGTTCCTGACAGCCTGAGATGGGCTCAATTTTTAGAGGAAACTGGTGGGGCCATATTCCTGAGCAGGAACTCATCAGTCCCCCCCGAAACCAATGCACTAAACTGTCCCATCTTACCTTGTCAAGCTTCGCCTCTATCTCCACCACATCTGTTTCCACTTCATCAATGGTTGCCCTGCAATGACAGCAGCAAACAGAAATAATAAATTGATTGCTTATGATGATTGGGAAAGAAGCCAGGAAGTCCCAGATGAGTAAAGATCAGAGGGACTAAGGTACGCATGCTGGTGGGGGACAGGAGGAGGGATTCACACTTCCCACTTAGGAGTTCCCTGCTGCTGCATGAGGTCGGGACTGACTTACTCAAAGATCACACCTCGTCAGGAACGAATCCTGCAGGGCTGGGAAAAGAGACGGAGATTATGCTATCTTCTGTCAGTGTCTGGAGAAATTCGGGTGTGCTGTGGTAGTCGCACATAGCAAACACTTTTAGTGCCCTTGTTCTGATTCTGCAGGTAATGTTGTTAATNGGTAATAATGCCAAGTGACACAGAAATAACCTTTGTTACACNGTAGCCATCCATTCACATCAGGCACAAATCACAGAATCACAGAANCACAGAATGGTAGGGGTTGGAAGGGACCCCTGTGGGTCACCCAGTCCAACNCTCCTGCCGAAGCTTCAGTACCACCAAACCCATTTTCTAGGCTATAACTGTGCTTGAAGTGCAGCCACATGGTGAATTCTGTCCTTTGAACCTTAGGAACCGTCGTGCAAGCAGAAACACATCTTGGTTCTTTTGTCTTTGAACACCATAAATCTGCTTCACGCACATGGGGCTTTGCTTGCATACAGATAAGTCTGCTCCGTGATTATCGGATCTGTTTTCTTTCCACGTCACTGGACAGATGTGACAGTAAGAGGCTATTAGAATCCAGCTGCAAAGGTCACCAGGCCTCCCTCACAAAGTGAAATATTAACGTGACATCAGCCATTTGCAAGCGGCATTCCCAGACTGAGGCATGTGGTACGAAACGACTTTTTCCGGCCAGCGTCCGTGAGTAAGCACTGTGAATCTGCGAGCGTTCCCTGGCAGAGCTGCTCACTGCTGTATGATGTCTATCCTTGGACAAGCTGTTTCTCTAACCACACACCTGGAAATGTGGTAAGCCTCACGCCACCCTTATGCACCAAGGATATGCAATTCAAATTCCACTGCAAGGAGCTTCTTAAGTTTGTGGGCTTGTAATTTAAAAGGTTGGTTCCTGAAATACTAAACCCAGGTTTTAAAAAATCCAGCACTGAACATGTGCCAGCTGAAAGAACCGTAGTGGAGAGACGTGACTTAGAGGCACATGAATCAATACTGCTACCTCAGCAAAGGGACAGGACGCCCACAAACCAAAGGGCACAGCAAAAATCCTGAAGGGACCTTTAGAGTCTGCGGTAACTCTGTGCCTCTGAGACTCCTCGTACCTTCAGTGAACTAGTGAATGATGAAGATAGCGACCGTGTTCACGAACGGACATGCTTCTAAGCGAAGGAAGTATAAATTTAAGAAGAAAGGCCAAACGGTCACAAAGCTGGGATCTAAATCTAAATTTCTGCCAAGCTGAGGCAGGGCTCAGGCCAACAGCATGGTACTTGTATGTACCTTACAATGACTACACACAGCCAAAGTAGTGTAGCACACTCAGTAATATCTACTCTAAGCATTCTTCAATGGGAAATATGGATAATACCTTACACAGGTGAGTGCAGTCCCCATCCGCAAGCTACAGGACAGCCACCATTTGCTACAGTCCTGTGTAATCCGGACGGAGCAGAGAGTCTGTCCTCACACAGGACTGGCCTCAAAGACTGTGGGTCCAGTAACTGCCCTGTCGAACCCAAATTGGCTGCATATCCAAGAACCGTGATGTAACAGCTGTAACTTTCCTTCAGAGACTCCTGTCCTCCCCTTCCATTGCTCTCTTGTTCCCAGATGATGTTACTTGCAAGCAGAGGAGTGTCTCCTCCAGCAATGCCCCTTTCCATTAAGAATTCCTTCTAGCCTGTGGTCTGACCACGCTGCTCCCAGCCAGGGAGGGCAGAAGGGGGATGCGGGCCATTTACAGGCCACTTGTGACTCCTCTGCTGCCCTTTCCTCATCTGGTTTCTTTTCACAAGTGAGTCTCAAGGAGAAAAAGAGGGAGGTCTGCTGTTCCTAAATGAGCTGTGATGTACTTCAGCTCTGTGAGCAGAGAGAAGCACCAAAACCCTGCCAAAGTTGTGTGAGGAAAGGATGTGTCCCTACTCCCCTCATCCAAGAGCTCTTGATGTCATCTCAGCAAACAATACTCCCTGCATCTTAACATAAGCCGAACATCAAACCCAGAGGAAACAGACTGGGTTATTAATCACCATTATGTATCGTAGAAGACAGCCTGGAATCTGCTTTCATTCAAAGATACCGGATGCAAGAAAATACAACTACTGCCTACCATGAACTCCTCTGCTTCCTGCCACGCAAGGAGAAACACGTACTTACAAACGGCTTGCTACCTGTCGAACACTTTAAATGAAGCATATTTGTTACACCTCCCCTCACCCCACGCATCACTTCTCTCTTTTCCCTGCCATGACACCCAACGTCAGAGATGGTGAGGCCAGAACTTCAGACGCGGATTCCACGGACATCCTCCATCTAGAGCCGCCCCGGGCAAGCTGAACAGGAGGGCAGCCGAGCACTCCGCTTCGGAGCAGAGCAAGCCCTGGGCTCTCTGACGTCGCAGGAAGACAGCAGGGCTGCTCAGGAGGGTACCTGCTCCCTGGCCTTCTCCTCTACCTCTAAGGAAGCTGGCAAGAAACCAGGACAGAGCAGGTGAGACAGCAAGAAACCCTGCCTCTTCAGAACGGCCTTTTTCATCAGCAGTTCCCCAAAACCGCAGGCAGCTGGAGACTCAATCTGCACCCACCACGGAGGGAGCAAGTCTTTGTGTGTAGGTCACATCTGTGTAGGAATTCATCAAAACCCCAGCAAGCAATACTTCTGTGCAGGGTCCCAAGGCCTGACTTCGCTGCAGTTGCAGGGCTCTCTGTTTCCTTTATGCAAAGGGAGGGAACCTGTCACTGCAGGTTTACAGGCAAGTATAATTTTCTGTGATAACAGCAGAAACACCAAGTATAGTGCATCTGTTTCTTTTTTTTTTTTTTCACTTGTGTTTTTTAAGAACAAGCTCTGTCTTGTGACGACACTGTAATGCCAGCCTTTGCTTTCTACAAATACATCTCTGTTCCACCACAGGCACTCAGAAACGACGGAAACGCAGTAAGGACATTATGGAAAATCACTAACACAGCTCCACATCCAGCCTACAGCGTAGCCACTGCTGTCTTTCCAAGCTCTGGCCTGACTCGGGGACTCCTATAGCGTGAAGCTGCACTGCCACTGACAGATGGTGGCTTCAGTCCTACCAGCCAAGCCCCTACTAGAGAAAGATCCATTGCATGACATCTCAGCCAACACAGAGGTTTCATACTACTGCTACAGACTACTTACTAATTCTAGAGAAAGATCTACAACCACCTATCTGCTCCCTAATCAGAGAAATCTCAGATGTCAGTATGGCCATCTTCAGCACAAACAACACCCAAAAGAGTATTTCAAAGCTTTGCAATATTCTCAGTGTTCCTCATAAGCTTCAGAAGTGTCAACCTGCAAGTGCTGGAGAAAGACCTGAAGACCTAGATGCCACAGAAGGGAATGGGTGGCTTCTAGAAGGCCAGGTGTTCTGTCGGTGTCCTGAAACACAGGTTCATCAGGCTGCTGGTTGCTGCGGTGTCAGCACAGCTAAATGCCTTTGCCTTTCCGTAGCAGCAGCAGAAAGTGCTGTCGCCAAGACTTCAGCCCTCTGTGCCACAGCAAGAACAGCCCAGGAACTTTCTCCAGCAGACTGAAAAAATAAGTGCTGGGTAGTCCTTTCTTTGCTTTCCTCCAACACTGCTTCCAGCCTCCTCCTTGAGCAGCTCCCCGGGAGCAGCCTCCAGAATCCAAGCAGAAATCTAAACTCCTTCACCCTCACATTAGCCGGAATGAGAACGAAATCCTGGTGACTCATTAGGAAAGTACAGGCTCCCCTGTGCTCAGGGCTCCGGCCACAATCGATCTGCTACCAGCTCCTTGAAAACACAGCCAAAAAAAGCAGCTTCCTCCTCTCTAATAATGTGATGCTCGAGCTTTACTGCAACACATATGGCTGCCCTATAGGAATGGCAGCCTGGCTGTGCCGGGGGCAAAGCTTTTGAAAGAAATAGAATAATTAAAGAGCTTCTTTCAGGCAAATTTTTTCTCTTGCAGCTATTTTTATTCTCTGGGTTTGGAAGCTGTGTGCCTTCATGCATCGTGCTTATACTGCCAGATTCAATTTTTCCACTTGGTTTCTTCGTGCTTCTGATAGCTGCACAGAATAACCAGCTAAAAAAAAGAGCGCTGCGATTTCTGAGGTTGCTTTTCTTTCCAGGAAAGCAACAGCAGCCATTGTTTAATCTGCAGCCGTCAGCCAGAGGCCAGGGCAGCAAGGCGGTCGAGCAGCACATTTCCTGCCAGAAGGTGGAGAGAGCATCTATAATTTACTCCCCATTTTTATCATACCCTAAGAAAAGGCGTCGATATATTTGGACTCTGTGTGGAGGAGGAAGACATTTTGGGTCTGGTATCCACCAAGGTATGAATACAACTGACTATGGCTAGGACAGCATGAAACTTGAGCTTTCCATTTGGTGTCCAGACTTCACATAAAACGTTTCAAGTGTTTGATTTCAAGGACAGCGATCTCAGGGACCTGTTCAATTCCAGGACTGTAATGGAGTTCCAGCTTCATTACAGGAAGGAAGGGTGAACATTTATCCATCCTTTCCAGCTACACGGTGCTTTTACATCTGAATGAAGTCCTTGGGGAGATGAATGATGAGGCTGAGACGTGGTTAGGGGTAGTGCAGCCACGCATTCAGCTTGGATAAGCTGTAAGTGGAACACAAAAGGACCTCAGTGCTCAACCAAGTGCTTAACTCCTACCCTGCAGTGTCTTATCCCATACACCTGGCCTTGTTGGCCAGGGATTTTTCTTTCTGCAGCTCTGGGTCTTTGCTTCTTAGAAGCCATGTAATTTCTCTAAGGGCTGGGAGAAGGTTGGAGGAGAACAGCAGTGTGCAAAGCCAGAAACAGTTCGAGTCCCTCCCTCTTCCTCGCCTTCTCCCTGACCAAACGATGTCACTGTGGGACCTGCCACGTCAATGGAGAAACCAGGGAGCAAAATCAACAGGCCTACGTCCATCCGTGGGCTTCTGGGGTTCAAAACATCCTTATCCTACTTGCTGATGCGGTTCCAGAGTCCTCTGATAGTGCTTCCCTAGAGAAATAATCGGTTTCTGTGCATCTGTTTACTGCAGAATGCAAGCACTGGGCTAAATTCTCTGCCAATTCCATTCCCAAATTTAAATCCTCCCACTGCTCCACCCACGTGTCACAGATAAAAGGCAAAATCCGTTCAGTTACACAAGCAAGCTGAGAACCTGGAATAACTCCGCAGGGATGAGTAATGCCAGCTCAGCACTGCTCAGCTCCATTGCTCCATCCTGAAGGAACACAGAAGTGAGATGAACAGGCACGGCAAGTGGCACACACGATCCCTACCGAACCCACGTGCTTGCCACGTCCACAGCACTTGTGATTTCTGCACAAACAGAAAAGCCCAGGCGCAGGCAGCAGCTGCAGCGCGTACACAGGGATGCTCAGCACGCGGCGCTCACCCAGCCGGAGGCATCTGGCGCGGAAACCAAGCGATTCTGACACGAGGGAATTGAATCCCTTCACCCAAAAAAGCAATGTCCCGACTGCCGGGCAGCTAAAAGCTGTGTAGTCATGTCCTGGCTGGGTGCCCTTCGTGTTTCCTCATGCCGTGCTCTTCCTGCTAATGCTTTTCCAGGCCTTGGGCTATTTCCGTCATGAGGGGAGAGAAAACAATCCACGACCTCATCTGCTAGTCGTTCAGTGCAAAGCAGAGCCCTTCCGACTAGAGAGATGAGGCTTGAGTTTCCTTGCTCAGAGAAATCAGCAATTCCCCATGGTCTAGAGGGTTTTGCATTGTGAGTTTTTCTTTGTCCTTTAAAGCAGCCGTTCAGAAGCGTGATTTGTACGTGACAAAAATCTTCCCAGAAGCATTTTTCTATCCCATGGGGACAGGAATAATAAGCTATGCTGCTCTCAAAGAACAGGGTCTGTGGCAAGAATGCATCTGCCTTTCCCCTCTTGTGACCTGGGTCTACAAACTTTCATTAGATGGTCCTCGCCAGGCACCAAGAGAATAATCGCCTGCATCCGAAAATTGATCACAGCAAGACAGTCCCATGGGCAAACCGATGCAGAAATGGAGTTGCTGGCATCACTGCAAGCTGAGGCTGAGCACAGTTGTGTGGGTGCCTAGAACTCCAGTTTGTAAGCTGTGCTTGGGGTGCAGCTGGAAGGACAGGGCTCATACAGGAGGATGGACAAAACCAGAAGAGGAATGACAACCTGAGTGAGGAGCACTGGCCACGACAGGTCAACCACAAGGCCCCGTTTTGAGTTAGATTATAATTTCCTTCTGACTCTGCTGAGTAATAGTCTTACAAAAGAGATGGTTTACCAAGACTGGAGCAACGAGCAGGCCTAACAAAGCTGTTATTAGCTGTCACACAAGTCATCTCTGAGCCTTGACGTCCCCACTGCTAAACTGATAAACATTTGCTTCCCAGTGGCACTGTGAGTATTCAGTGATTCATCCACGTTTGGCAAGCGCCGGCAGATCCTCAGGTGACGAGCTGACTACAGCAAAGAACAGTCATGCATTCAATTAATAAACCTTAACATTAAACAATATCATATTACTAACCAGCTTAGGCATGAAGTGATCAACAGACATTTCTCAGAGAGGCCTGTCTGCATTTTTCACATTTCTTTTTCTTAATGGTGGAATAGCGGTCACAGTTTTCTTGAAATTTTTTGTTCACTGAGTGTCTTTGACACAAAGACACACGTGTTCCACATGAAGGCAAGGACGGCAGAAATCCAACACCAAACTAGGTATTAAAAAGTAATAAAATGACCTAAAAATACTTGCTTACCTCTGGCAACTCTATGAAGAAGAGAATGCAAAGAACATAAAATGTAATTCCAAATTATTAGTTGCTATAATAGCAACCACTTATACTTGCAGCTGTCAAAGCAACTCACAAAGCTGACCTAATTAAACATGCCCTTCTTTTTCTTTGGGAAGTGCATTTGGTTTTCCTCACTTTTTGGCAGGGAAACTGAGGCACGAGAATACAAAGACTAACATTTTTTTTTTCAGTATTGAAGTTCAGAAGACCACAGGGCTATTTTCTGCATGCAGTCACCAGATTACAGGTTGTTAAATTGGTCAAGTAAAGGGCTCATTTGGTCAAGTACAGTGCTGATTTGTCCCTACAGCACATTTCTACACAAAGGCTGTCTCACTCACCAGCTACAAAAAAGCTGTGTTTTTACAGCCAAGCACGTAAAAAAGCACCGGGGAGGTTCTTGCTTTCAGAAGTGCCCACCAAAGGCAGGTACGTCTCTTTGGGCCCACACAAAGACAGCTGCTCCTGCTCCAAGGGATATCAGCAGGACACGGTGGGTCCCAGCCAACTCCCACTGCAGTCAAGGTGAAGACATCCCTTTAGCTCGGCGGGAGCAGGGCCGTTGCCGGAGCGCCCGCCTCGCTCCCTCCACCTCCACTGCTGCCGACTCCAACTAGGGCTGATTTGTGACTCTTACATATATGATCCAACTGCTACACGTGTTACCACTCCCTTACAAGGCGTCTGCATTGCTGTGCATAAAACTCTCCCCAGTTGGGAGAGGAGAAGCTGTAGCCCTTGAACTTGGAACGGAGCCCCACCTGCGAGCCAGCTGTTCCCAGCTGCTGGCTTGGATGCACGCAGGCTTGCTCGGTTTCGAATCCCTCTTGCCTTGGATGAGTCATACGTGAAACAGGAGCACCACATTCACAGCAGCGCTTTCGTACCTTGTGCTATACCTGATCAACGTGTTGAGTGGGCTGGGTAATTCCTAGAAACCCACCTTGCACCAGGAATAGCTGCATGCATACGTGCACAGAGCCCGCTTTGCTAGCAGCAACAAAACCAGCTGTCAAATCCAGGAAAACAGCTAATTCACGCCTTGCAGTGACAGCTCCTCCACAGAAACATCTTCTGTGGCCAGGAAAAGGCTTCATGAGCCTGATGTGTTCGGAAGTGAGCCACCGGCATATTCAGATCAAAGACAACGTTATTTCAGCCACCCGGAGCATCCAGATCTCTGCTTAACGTAGTTCCAAATCAGGCTGCTCAGGGCCCTACACTATGTGTAACCACAGCGACGTTCAGGGCCTCCCTTAGCTTAATGCTGTGGGACAGAACGAAGCATGGGCTGTCCAGAGCTCAGGACAGCAACCCTGAACTCCTGGATCCTATTCCTGACGGCCACAGCATCCATGGGAGGCCACTCACCACAGCCTCTGTGCCCCGTGAGGGCTATCAAAAGGCTGAGAAAAAGGAATCCTTCCCTCTCTCACAGGAGTGTTTGGAGCAGCTAATAAATACTAGTGGCAAAATGTTCAGAGAGTCAGGAGCTGTAGGTGTGCAAAGCCAAGTTGTTATTCTTTATTAAATCTATGTTCTATTTGAAATGGAGTGAAACCAGCATTTGCCTGGGTGAGACCGACTCTGCCTCTAACTAGACAAGGATGTCTGGCACCGACGCAAGTCGTTTCTCATTCAACTCCTTCTTCCAGAACCATCACCGGCCTGACAAGGTCACTAACAGCTGCCAAGCTGCCTTCCAACGGAGCACAGAACTCCTCTAGAAATTAAAATAAGGTGAGTGTGTTCCCTCAAGGAAAGGGGGACTGCAGGGGAAGATAGGATTTCAAGTTCCACCTCCATATCCTCGTCTCCTGCAAGACATCATATTTCTGGAGGTTTAAACGGAGATGCGGCACTGATTACTAGTGGTCACTCTTTGGATTATTTTTTTTTCTTCCAGGAGAGAAAAGTGGAGCTTTCATTGCATGGTGAAACACTGCTGTGGATGGCCCTGCAGCAAGTGCATGAGTCTCACTTCCTTTTGTCGGCTGTTACTGTAAGATACCAAAGAGAAAAATAAGGAGCCTGACATAGACAAGACAGCAGAGTCAGTAAAACTCTGAAACAAAGTCGTCATTCACCTCCCTAAATACCCATCTGAAAGCTCCCGTGCCCTCCAGTATCCACTGTTCTTCCTCCTTTCCTCAAAAGAATAAGCACACTTTGCATCTCTCGGTCAATGTGAGCAGACAGCACCATGGCAACAGCTCCATGGTGACAGTATCCACGGCGACCAGATCCTGCAATCGCTGCGGCTTCCCGGCCAAAATGCGAGCTCGATTTGCACGGCTTTTTGCGTTTGCTCACGGAAATCGCGTGGGACCGGTTACGAGACAGTTCAGCATAGCCTAAGGTTTCTGAGGGTAACGGGCAGAGCACACAGCACGGAGTTGGAGATCTGAGGGGCAATGAAACTGGACCGTGCCATTAAATACTAGCTCAGCATCCACCTCAGCTGGAGTGTGAGCTGGAAAGCGAAGAGTCTAGGTGAGATGCTTTCTCAAGGCTACCACCGCAGGAAGTTTGTAGTTCTCAGACACGAGGCAGCAGAGCAGCCACGCCAGCAAACTGCCATTTCAGACACGCACGATGCTTGTTAAAATATCGGAGATCTGAATCACTCTGCTGGTGCTGGTTCTGCCAGGCTCAACGAGCACAATCCCAAGGGATCACCTCCCAGAGGGATCTGAGAAGGCATGAAGAGCTACCCTGGATGAGAACGTCCACTCCCTCCATAAATGCCAGCCATTCCATGAAAGGAGCCTTATATGCTCACATGCTTCACACATGTCATACAGCTTAGGTGGGGAAATTGAGGCACAAAAAGGGGACTCATCACGGGGAACTTCAAAGAGCAAATAAGCACAAGTTCCCCTGAGTCCTGGTCCCAGTCTTAAAGTGGACTCGTGTTGGAAGAGTCAACCTAGAGCCGGGGAGAGGGATGGCATGGAGTGAATCCGTCCAGGAGCCAGGAAGAACATGTGGGAAACAGACTCCATGTCCAGGAAGCCTTCCCATCCCCAGCCCACTGAATCCGGCTGCTCTGCCAGCTGTGTGCGGCTCTTGTTACACCCAGCACTAATCCATCCCCCGATGCGTCCCCGACAAATGACACTGCCGTCCCCAGTCACACACGGAGCAGTGGGATGCCTAGAGCTTGAGAGTGTTAAACGGGGACGAAGCTGCACCTGAGGCTCCCTGGCTGATGGTCGGGGCAGACAGTGCCATTTGCTTCTCCTTTGCTTCTTCTCAATGATGTCTCCCACCCAGCCCTTCACCCCAGCGACCCACACGTGGGCCAGGCACAGCCCTACCATGCCGTGCGCTTCAAAACCAGCAGCCACCACTTCTCCCAAGCTCTGTCGCACAGCGATTGCTACTCAAACCAGACCTTCCCATCACATTTCCACCATCCCAATCCTTAGCCCTTGCTCTTCCACACCTCCATTCATTCTCTTCAGAAGACCTTGGGTGTGGGGGGAGCACAAAAAAAAAAGGAGCTGCCTGGATAACTGAAAACTCTGCATACAATCGAGGGAAGCCAGGTCCAGTGCATCACTTTCAATCGCTGCCTGTGTTCAAGTTTGCTGAAAGGAGCTGGCTTCATAGGCTTGAGCCTGATGTGCACAGATTAGTCACAGCACATGAACAGTTGTCTCCCACTGGTCCCTCTTTCCTTCCAGGGAGGAACCAGTTCAGCTGATGTTGACTCCCTTGGGCCTCAGAGTCCGTTGTTCTCTCGTCAGCAACAAGATCAGGACAAACCAGATTAAAACTCACTTGGGTAAAAGACCAATGACTTTGGTAATGCTTAAATTCTATTTCAGAGCAGCAAGTTCTCAAAGTGCTAGCTTCATTTCTCTTTCTGTGGGTCAGTGGCAAGACTCTGCATTTAGCACATGGAGGATGAAATCCCATGTTCCTTATGCTTGTGAGAGTTGCTGGTTTATTGATGGTGGTCTGGATCAGGAGACAGTGCCATCAGGGAAAACGCCCCTCCATCAGCCCCTGAGCCTGCTGCCAGCTGCTCTCACCCATCCTTCTCAAGCTTCTGAGCAGGTTCATTTGCCTCCTTCAGATTCCTGGGAAGCGCAGCTTGTCCCCTCACCCCCTTGTGACTTCTCCCCTTCTACCCCTCACTGCAAGCTCCCCGCCTTCTGTTGCGTGCAGAGGGGGAGGCAGCTCCCGCCGTCCCGCTGGCTGCAGCACGCTCACACAAAGGAAGAGTAAATATTTGTCTGGTTCTTCGGTATGTGCATCACTGCTGTGCCTCCAGCTCAGTGGAGAAGCCTTGCTGCAGCTGGAGCTACGTGCCTTGGAAGAGCATACTCCAAGGGTGGGACTAACGAGGCTGGGGAGTGCTGCCTGGTGACTGGGAGCGGGAGCCTGGGAGCCGGTGCTCCTGCGCTGTGTCCTTACCTCTGGCAATGACTCAGCCGTGTCACCAGAAACAACCCATAAGCGCTCCCTGCCTTGGCTTCCCCATCTGTAAAATGGAGCTGCTTCCAGAAAGCTGTACTGCGAACGGCACTTCCTGACAACTTCGCCATGTTCAAAGACCTCAGATCAAAGACCCTGTGAACAGATTAATCTTAATATCGCCAGAGATTTATTAATATACTCCCAGTGCTGACAACTCAATAGCCTTTCCAAGCATAAATGCTCAACACAGTGCAAACACCGACCTAGATTTTGAGTAATTATGCTGGAAACTGGCACACGTGATGCTTTTTCTCTCCGCTTTTCAAGTCAGCAGCTTTCACGTAACTAGAGAATATACAGCTACCTTTAGTTTCAGAGCTGTCCCCTTCCTACTGCCACTCGGTGTTTCAAAGTGTTAGCAAGACCAGACCAAAGATTATTCTCTCTTTTTCCATCCCCAAACTGAGCTTTCCGCCTGCCTGAGTGGAAGCAGAATGTTTGCCAGGTGCAAAGCAAGGTCTGAAACACCTCATGGTCCTTCAGCTTCCACCCAGGAAAGGGCAGGGCTGCTTGCAAATCCTGGGTGACCCATCCGCGGTACAGAGTGAACACAGGGATCACTGCAGAGGGTGGCAAACACCACTCTCCTGATGCCAACAGTGACCTGTCTGCAAGTGCAAGAAATTCCTGTCACACATCAGTTCAATTGTCACTGGAGAAGAGGAGCAAGAGCTCCTTCCTGACCCTTATGATGACCAAGTGGTACGAGCTACAGTGTTAGTGTACCTCACCTCACCGAGTCCGAGTGCAGCGACTCTCACATGTTACTGATCGTCTTGACAGCGAGAATTTTTACCCATTTTCCACCTCCTCATTAAACTGGGATTTTTTAATATGCCCACCGCTCCTGCTAAATGTGTGAACTTCCAGTCTCTCATCTTTTTGGCACAACAGCCCCAAACAGCAGCGCACAGTGCAACGAGAGGGAGCTTAGTCCTTCACAAGAGCCAAAACGTGGAGTCATAGCTCAATTCTGACCAGATAGCACATGTGGGAACCACGCAAGGGAGCAGGCTGCAGGATGGGACGCAGGCTATATTGCTCCGTTGTGCTGACTGGGACAGGGCTGACAGTTGCAGACAACAGCCAGGTTTGGCTGGTACAGAGGGCTGAGATCTACGCCGTGTTGCTCTCCGCCATACAGTGCACGTCAAAGCAGCTCATCTGGCCAAGTCACTAGTGACACACTCAGCACTGCTCCTGCGTAATCAGGTGAAGGAGAAAAGTCCAATTTTACTAGAAAATATTGATTTCCTTCCTGGTTCCTTCCGCATAATGAACTGGCTTCTGGTGCTGAAATCTCATGAGTACCGGTCTTCAGAGATCTGGGACTCTGCCTGCCTTGTCTGCGTGGCTCGCTCAGAACATCCACAAAGCTCTTGTCCCAGACAGTACCCTTCTTGCAGTAGGCTGGCTCTGGCAGTGATAAAAATCACAAGGCACAGGCAAGTGACAGGATCCTCAGCATAGCACCCTGATCCCTGGAGGAGAGAGACTCGTGGAGGAGAAACTTTGCTTTTCACACTTCAGGTCTCACCACACGGCTTCACTCCGGTCACAGAATCAGTCAGGTCAGATCAGTAGAGACCTAATAGCCTCATGCTCCACATGGAAAGACTAAGGAAGGGAGAATAAATAATCACACGTGCTTACACAGCAATTCAGTGACAGATGCTACTCCCAGGCCACTGTTTTATGCTGTGGTGGCAACAGCTAGCCAGTGAGAAAGCTGCCAAAGCTGGGTTACCATCAAGGCCTTCACTGGCAAAGGCTTCGGGGTAAAATCCTGGAGCCAGCTTGGTTTTAAAGGGCATGCATATGCAAAGTCCTCAAGCAGATACTTGATTTTAAACCTGTTTCTCACTCCCATCAAATTCAACAGGATTTCACACATATGCCTCGTGCTAAGCTCATGCTTCACCCAGTTTGCTAAGTTGGAACAGGAATCGGAGTGAAGAAATGTCTTCGTAGAACCAGTTGCACTGGTATAGCTACTAGGACGAACTAGGTCCAGAGACATGCCCAGCAAGGAATAAACGAGGGAGTTAATGTTCCATGCTGCTACACTTGAACCCCTGGGTGCCTCGCTGTCCCGTGGACGAGAGAAGGAAGACGTGGAGTGCCTCATGCTAAGCTGGGTATGTGAAGCACGCACAGCATTTTGTAGGCTGGCTCCATCTGCGTTATCTAGCATTAAAGAGCAATTTGGTGCGGAGCACAAGAGGTGTGCACGCTGACAAAGTCCCACAAAAATGCCAGCCACAAAGCAAGTGTGTCCACCACAGCTGAGCATCCCAGGCTAGCCTAGACACAGTGAGGAAAAGAGTTGTTGCCCTAAGCCACAGCAGGTCAAACTGCAGGTTGCTAAATTTCTCTAAAGAAAAAATAGGTTCACTATGCTTTTATGCAAACAAACAAACAAACAGAGAGTAAAGCCAGGCACAAAACTGAGGATGAGGTATTTTGGAGGTCTGCATGACCATCGCATCTCTTCCATTTCTGGTACTGCCTCATGCAAGGACACCACAGATGTCCTTGTCTGTGGAACTGCGTTGCTCTATGACTCCAGAAGACATACTTTCAAATGCATGATATATCTTAAAATAAGAAGCATTAAATCCTTTTTATTTGTCTGTGGCTACTGGGCTTTTGTCTGGAACGGTTGCCTTTGATTTCTCTGGGTCCGATGTGATCACGTCATCAGCAGCTGTAACTTTAAAAACATCAAATATCACAAACTGATTATCAACTCCTAATCCTCAGGAACCTAACGGAATGAGTGCTATGGCGTGAGAGGTGAATATGGCCAGCAAGTGAAAGCAGATGGGCTGGATCTTCTAGCATGAGACACCGAGACAGCCCCTCTCCTACTCCTGGCACAAACATCATCCTCAGTACCAAGCCGGGAGGGCAGGACGCATGCAGAATCGGCACGTAAAGTGATAGTGGGTGGGTGACGAGTTGCAGAATTGACTGTTAAATGTCTACCTATTAAATGGAGGCCCTGCATCACATACTAAATGTCTACCTGCACAGATGATGAATTAGACCCTGAAAACGAAGGCTGCATACCTTGTCACTGACCTACATCAAACTCATAAGAACACAAAGGAAAATCTTCTGACATCAACAGGGATTAAACAGGGTTTTTGTTAGCAAACAAGTCTGGTTTATGTAAAATAGTGCAGCCTTGCACCTTGCTGGTAACGGTGTGGAGGGCCTGGGACTCACTAGAGTTCCACAGAAAAGTTGTTTTGGAAAAAAAGCACCACTGGCAGATGTTCGGTGGACTCTGCTACGCTGCACAACCTTCTGCCTCGAACCAGAAATAGCTGGACTGCAGCTGTGTGTAAGATTTTGTTTAGTCTATCATGGTTATTGCTGCAGAGAAAACTTTGTTTTACTCCTAAATATTCATTCTCCCACACACATGCACGACCACAATGCACACACACGCAGTTTGGCAGAAGATGCAGAGCCTGCTTGTTTGAAACCTAGGGCTGGAATACAAAGGCATTTCAGCGAGATCGGTAAGGGGAAAAGACACATTGGCAATAACGGGAGATGCTGCAAGCCAGGGACGGGTCCAGGCAAATGATGCAGAGAGGCCAGGGTAGATTGGCAAAGCAAAGTGCAATGAGGGAGGAGAAAAGTGCTTCTGCTGTCTCTCAGGGGCAGTTTCAGTCCATACAAAGCCGACGTGTGATTTACACCAGCTGGGAATCCAGCCTGCAGCACGGGTTCCGCATCCTCGCAGCCAACGAGAGCTTTGCCACGAGCCTTCACCGGAGCAGCCCTTTGCTTCCTACGCCTCTTCTTGCCTCCTGGCCAGGCTCCGAACCCTCCTTGTCCCTTGAAGCCTCCAAAGTGCCAAGCAAGAGAGACAGCAAGCCACTTACACCAGCGCGGAGCGAGGCAGACGTTCCGCTCTGCCGGTGGCAAATGTCCCTTTGGTGCAACGGCAGTGAGAAATGTCACCGGGACCTCCCGAACACCACACACATGCACACACACTCCACCTCTTGTTCCCATTAGCTCCGGACCAGACAACCACACAGAGCCTATTCTACGGGCGCGTATCGTCTTGCACTGATTGCTACTTGTCCTCTGCCTTGACGGTGGATTTTGAGCTCGTTAGCTGCTAACGGCGCTGCGCGCGGAGCACGGGCATGCTTGGGGCCGCAGACAATGCCCTCCCTTGTGGTGGCCGCCACAGGAACCCCAGTGTGCCCCAACACTGGAGCTGTGTTCCCCTTGGCCGCCTCGCCGCGATTCTCCCTGCTCTGCGAGACTTCCCGAGCCTCTGCCAGAGCGGAGCCTCACCGCCCTTCTCCGTGCCGGGCTTTGCTTTACATTTCCCAGCACAGCTCCACGGCCAGCGCAGCGCCGGTGGCAGCGGCACCGTTCCCAGCTCTCACCGGCACCTGAGCCCACCATCGTCCCGTTCTGCTGGAGTTATGGGGCTCAGACCCTCACAGAACCCCCAGAATTCTCCCTTGCGAACCCCAAAAGGAGCCCGGTATTTGGCATTCGGCACTCCTCACTGCGACACTTGTGACCGGCCTTTTTAAAGTGTTTTCTGCTCATCATGCCGGGTCATTTGGAAAATTCACCTCCCAGAGGTTCCCGTGCCTTTGGCCCTGCTGCCCAAGCCCTCCCATAAGCAGAGAAGTGCTGTGCTACCAGTAAATCTGGGAAATCTGAAGAAAGCTGCTAGGATAAACGTAATCATCAAAATCACTGGCAAAGTGACGGGAGAAATCACAGATCTGTGGTCTGCAAGCAGCAGGGACAGTCGCACTTGCATTACCCAGCACAGGAACTTCCAGTTGGTCCCTCCAAGGCCAGTTCCAGCTCGCTGGGAAGCCCTCTCCACCAGCAGCAGCCGCGTGGCAATGGGGTGGCAGTCCCCACGCCCTCGCAGCGCAGACAGCTCCAAACCCGGTGACAGAGCAGGTCAGTGCGTCCCTCCAGCCCGCAGCCGGGGAGACTCATGGGGATGAAGGTCACAGTGTCTTCTCCTAGGCCAGCAGCAGAGCAGAGCACCCTCCTCCTCAGTCTCAAGCCACGAAACACAGATCCCGTCCATTGATTCTACCTTGCCAACATTTGCCAGTGTCCAATGCTTCTCCATCTCCAGAAGGAAGGGACTCTTTCGCCCCCGAGGGCAGCAATATTCAGGACTATACTCTCCTGGGAACAAACACTGATGCCCTCTTCACGCGCACCCTGCCTTACCACCCTTTCGACGTGTGCTTTGCCTTGGCAGCAAAACTAAACTTCAAGCTCGTCCAAGAACAACAGCTTTTATTGAACAAAGCAGACCCATGGTGCACAGAAGCCAGCAGTAAATCTGACATTAAAAAACCCCGCAACCCGCCGGGAGGTGCTGCAGACTGGGAAGTGCTGCACAGCCGACCCAAACTGCCCTCATCCCAACTCCCAACGGTGCACCAGTCCCCTCGCCATGCCGGCTTCCAGTTAAAGCCACCAGCTTCAGAGCGAATTCCTGTCAGAGACACGGTCCTTCAGTCTCCATCCCAGTCACAGATGGAGCAGAGTCCCAGTATCTCAGGCAGAGAGAGCAGCTACCACTTGCATTGGATAATCTCTTAATTAGTGTGGCCTCCAAAATAATCCTATTGATCGGTTTACACGCAGCACAGTTTAAAACAAGCCACGCCACGGATCCCAGGGCAACGGACAGCCTGTCATTCTGAGGTGCCTTTGTATTAGCTGATTAGCCTGCTTTTGTATCTGCTGAAACAGGTTGTGCCCCAGCCCTCTCAGTCCTTCCGCAGCACGAACGGGCCTTTGCTTAATTACAGCTCGCTGGATTAAAGGCCAATATGGCTCTTCTGACTAATTCTAAGACCACACAGGCCATTTAAAAAACCATGCTGGTTGAAAGCTTTATTTGCCAGCGCAGTCCCCAGTTTTGACATGAAGCTACCACGTCACCCAGCATCACTGTCTCCACGGGCACTGGGTTCCCACCGGCCCACACTTTGCTTTTAGTGTGGATCTGTCAGGGAAGACGTTCAGGCAGCATCACCAAGCCCGGCTCTGCATGCTCCACACAACTGGATCAGCCAAGCCTCTCCAGAAACACAACCTGCTCTATAGGAACACCACGCGCCGGCCGGCTGGCTCACCGTATCTCCTGGGTACGCTCCAAGCCGGCACCTCGGAACAGCCCGAGGGAAGCACCCTTTGCAGAGAAAATCATTTCAATGCCAGCAGCTCCATCCTCCCTGTCGAGGCTGAAGAAGTAGGATGGGGATTAAAAAAATTAGCTTGGCCTCTCGTAGTAGAGTGAGCAGAAATGTTGTTACTGATTCACGAAGACAAATAAGGAAACAATTGCTCTTCTTAGCCAATGTTTGTGGGACTCGGGGATACACGTGCAGCCCTAAAGCATTAAGAAATGAGTCCTCATCATGTCCTTCGCTGACAGAGAAATCAGGGTCACGGCAGGAATTCACAGAGGGGGTCTGATGCTTCAGGCAGTTAAAGCCCTGCAGATCATTAAGTGCTCCATGAAATCAAACTTTGTATGGGATGCAGTGTGAACTCTTGGGGCCAAAAAAATAAAATGCCCTGTCCTTTGTGTTACAATAACAGTTATTCTTCTTTCTCTTTCTTATTGCACATTTATTTACATCTGCACTGCCCTTTTAAACTGCAAATACTGAGCAGTTCTCAGAGGACAATGTCTGGAAAGGTTTCCTCCTATTGCCAGAAGAAACAAATGGCTATAGGAGAGATATTGGCCGGGGGAAGAGAAGGGGGTGGGTTTGGATTGGGTTCTGAACATCTTTTCTCTCCCATCCTCCCACTCCCTTTTTCTTCTCTGATTCACAAGGAAACCACAAAGCAAACTCAGGACTGAATGAGACTTGGTTTTGTGAATGTTCTGGCTTTCTTTTAGGCCATTGACTTCCACCCCCACTCGCCTAAATCTCCTCCATTTATACCAGCCCAATGAATTCAGCAAACTTCCACAAGTGTAAACACTACCAAAATCTGGTCTGGTATTTAATGACCATTGCAGAAGCCACTGGGAGTTACACTGATGCACAAAGGCAAATGTTAATGCTCTCGTTTGGTCCAATGCTGTTTAATTTGATTTAACTTAAACTTTTCAAACTCTTTAAACAACACTGACCTTTGTGTGAGGACAGACTTACACGACCAGAAGCCCGGAGTTTCTCAGTGCTTTCTCAGCGCATCCCTCTGCCCCTCCAGATACCCATTCTGAGAGGGAACTGGCAAGACACCCGTGCCACCCTCCACCTCTTGCTACCACTACGTCATCAGCAGGCTCTACTCTGTTTCAGTGCAAAATCCAGCAGAACTAGCTAAAATTACTGTTGTTGTTGTTTTTATAAAATATTTTATATACCCCAGTCTGTCTATGTTGGGATTCAATGGAATTTAAAAACTTCACAAGCTACCCATGCATTTCCACAGGCACTTAAGTGCCTTTAAAATTCTAGCCCCGGATCATCAGCTCTGAAATGAGATTAATTCCCTATCCAACAAAGAATTGTAGGAAGAACTCTGCTAATGCTCATTTACAAGGTCTGGATAAGACAGCGATGCACTAATCTGACAAGTAAGGCTGAAGAAACTTCTGCAAAGCACTGGATATAACTGATGTGTTTTCACAAAGGCTTCCTTTCCCGGTGAAACAGGTTCTCCTGCTCAGGGTTGGGTAGGAGGGATTACACATCAAAGGCTTTGCTTCTGCCATCACTAGGGCCAAGAGGTAACTCACTGCACTGCAGCCTGGGACGGCACAGAATTTCTGAAGTGTTGCACTAAATGTAGAGCTGCCTGGGAAATTTCTGGAGAAAAAAAAAGTATTTTCTGAAAGAATGCCTTGGCATTGGGAAGCGCTGATTTATCAGCGCAAAACATTTCATCAGACGGTGTTGAGACTCAGAATATTCCATTCCGGAAGGAAAGGATGGACCAATACGTTTTGCTTCCACCACTTTGAACTTGAGCCCCTTTGACTTGGCAGCTTCACAGTAAGACCTGAACCCAGCTGGAAATGGAATGACAGTTTTCAAATGAAAAATTAACTTTGGAATTTCATATCACAGGAGTTTCTTTCCTCAATTCTTCAGCCCATCCCACTTCAGCAATAAAAATTGGACAAAACTTACAGAAATCCCTGCAAACCTGCACTCCTAGCTCCTCAGAGAGCTCCAAAGCCAGCCCAGCCCTGCCCTGTGGATTGGCTCCGCATGCAGACTAACCTGTCGCACAAACGGGCCTTATGACTGATTTCTGTAATCAGAGCTGGCAAGCATAAGAAAGATTTCACACCCTTCCTCCCATGAATGGGGAAGAAGGATTCAATTAGGAACACTGCCTATTCCTTAATCATTTCCTTTGTGTGCATGGTTATTAATATCTCTACATGACTAGTCAAGCCAGGGGCTATGTTTTTCTGTACTCATTTTGGCTACTACTTACTGCTTACAAAATGCATATAGAAGCCACACCCATAGAAAAATAAGGAAAGAAAAGGATACTATTGTTGGTATTAAATGCAGTAGCAACTGCAGTCTCCAAGTGTACTGAAACCCCTATGTATGTGATATTATACAACATCACAGAAAGAGACTGTCAAACCTCCAGCGAGCTGAAGTAGATAAGGCAGGTAAAGAGCAAGAGAAGTAGAGAGAGGCACAGGAGAGGTTATGTGACCCAAGGAAGCCAAAACAAAAGGTCAATACCCAAACCAAGAACAGAATTGATCCACCTGATCCCTCATCCAGTACTTTACACTGCCTGTCAGATAAATACAACTCAAAACCGCTTTTAAAAAACTGAAAGGTAATCATCAAAAGCAAGCTGGAAGTACCACGTCTTCAAACAAGACTGAAGTTGGGAAGAAAGCTGGATGATCTCAAGCCTGCAGCTGGTCCATAAAGGACCCAACAAGCAGCCTGCACACACATTGTGGTGAAATGGCTCCGGCAATGCTGGGAAGAAACCCATTCCTTGTCTACCTTGCACCTAGCACATCTGCATTTTGTCCTTTAAGCAAGAATACGAAAGAACAGGAGAAAAGCCAAAGGTAGGATTTGTCAACCCCTCCAAAAGTCAGATGACAGCACTGTGTTGTCCTTGCTTTGGAATAGAGAGAGCATTTAACTACAAGCTTGCGAGCCCTTGCTGACCACTGAGCTCTCTTCTCCACTGCTATAGTAACAGCTGGAGCCCAAACACTCCAGATGTTGGCATTAATCCTGCAGACAGGGGTTCCCAGTTCACTGTGTGGCACGTCTTGGCCCGAGTACCTGGAACGAAAGGATGTCATCCCGGGCAGAGCTGTCTCCTCCAGACAGGCATCCCCGAGCAGCAAGTTCACAGCACCCCCGGGACGCTCGGCACAGCCACTGACGCTCTCCCATCAGAGAGAGCTCAGTAAGGGGAGAGGCAGCCAGCAGAGCAATGCTCTTTGTATCAGCCTTGATTTAAGTGAACGTCTCCATCCACTGAATGGACATTCAGCTGCTTCTGATTTAATTCTTCATTAAAGACCTCATTTGCTTTGGGAAGCAGGGCCACTGCCTATCAGTACGTTGTTTGAAAAGGCCTTTTCTTCCACACATGAGCACGTCTGTTCTGCAAATTCTGTTACAGACTCACACAGCAGATTAACAAAGGAAATATTTTACCATGTGCCCTGTTCAAGGAGAGGGAGTAGAACTGTGCACGGAGTTAAAGAAAACCACATCTGCGTTCAGCTAAGCCAAGCTGCTGGCAAGACACAACCGCGAGCTGGATACCCGCCTGTAGCGCTGAGCATTATGGCCATCCAGCAGTGATCCCCAGGCTAACCACGCGCCAGGCCACGGATGGTGCTCAGACACGGCTACCTGCCACGCTTCTGGGCTGTACTTAGCATGGTGAGTGGCGGCAAGGGACGAGTTTGTGGCCTCTAACAGCAGGCAGGTTGTGTTTAAAGACCCTGACCCACAGACAGCTCCTTGATCAGTCTATGAAGACCTCTGTTTACAAGCATTCCCCAAGCTCGCCCAAAAGGCAGGGAGCCCAACAGGTCTGAAGGACAGGAGTATGTAACAGTGGAAATCTTGTCAGCGTCCTCCACACAGCCGACATCCTCCCACCGCAATGTGAAGATGAGAATGCAGAGCCCTGAATGAGATGTCCTGGAAAGAAACAGGCCAAGGAGACAGAGTTCACGTGGGGCGGAGTGCCTGGTTTTGATCTGAGGCTGAGTCAAGGCCAAGCCACGGCCCTGGATTCTCGATCACTGAGATCACACAAGCCTGAATTGGAAAACAACTGACAAAACCTCCTCAGAACTGGTGACTGTGACGCACCAACCAACCCAAAAGGCACTAAATTCAGCCTTCCGCCCAACCCTGGACCAAAGGGGCTCTGATCTGGCAGTTCCTATCCCAAACCACATCTCGGGCTAATGCTCTAAGAGGACTTTGCCTCCATCCTAGACACGGGGATGACCCAACAGCACTACAAAACCACCACGTCTTCCTGGAGGATACGCAGGAATAACACACAGCATCCTGGTTTCAGTGTTCTTTATCTTTGCATTCCTACGGCGCTCTTTGTGCAGTGACTGCTTTATTCTCAGATCTGCAGCAGAAGGGCAGGTTCACTCTGCTTGCTTGCCAAGTCTTAACCACAGCCTGTCCTCTATTTCGTGGAGGGTTTCTGCGCATTCAGATTATCTAAAACAAAAATCATCTGGAATAAGAAATAGGTGGCTGCTCGTTGTATATGATAGAGCCCATGTCCATGCTATTGCTAAATGGGAACAAGGCTGCAGTGATTTCTGCCTGGTCCATGGCTCGCTGTGCTTTCAGCACGTCAGCCAGTCTCTGGCCTGTCACCACAGGGTAGTTCTGATCCTTCCCAAAGCTTTGCTATCAGCCTGCAAACCTCCACAAAAACCAAGACCGGTTGCTACTAATCTCTGTTTCCCTTTCTGCTCAGAAGTGACAAAGCAGAACGCAACTCCTGCCTCACATTCCTCCAAGCCCACAGGAAACCATAAATCAGAAGAAAAGCATAACATCCAGAGAGACCTTGCAAAAGGCCAAACACTACGATGGGCCAAGGGGCTGGGGAAAGGGAAGAGGGAACCAGTAAAAGCAGTCATGAGGCTAGCACTAACCCACACCTCCACCTTGGCTGGGGGAGGTCCTGCTCCAAAGAACGGAGGGAAATTGAGGGTCAGGGCAACTAAAAGTCTTCCCCTCTTTCAAGGCAATACATATATACACGTACATCCATATTCTTTGTTTCCTTCCAACTCACCCATCGCCTCTTCTGTAATTAAATAATAGTAATAATTAAAAAACTTCTAGCAGGCGAGAGTTAAACCTCCCGGGTGTTGCCCTGGGCAAAGCTCTTGCTGGCTCTGGCTGCACCTAACGGCCCTGCCAGGGACAGGCCACCAGCGGGAGGGAAGGCTGGCTGCAGGGTGAGAGGAAAAGCCGAGAAGGGTTTGTGTTCGGAGGGAAGCGAGGTGCTAGCTTTGTTCAGTGCTTGAAGCCTGGAGTCTGCAGTGCCCCAATGCAATCCTGCAAGGCCAGTGTGACCTGCCTGGCCATGACAGCATGGCTGCCATTGGCCTCTAAGCTTGCTTGTTTGAACTCCTCCTGGGAGCTTGGGCCAGACAGGGAACCATGGCTGGTTGAGTTTTGTTTTGCAAAGAGTCTGCTACAGCTCCGCATCCTCAGCACGACCAACCCCGTCTGCCGCCAGGTAACGGGCAGTGAATTGCCCGGCGAGTCTCTGGCTTTGCGACAGAACCTGCTCTGCCTTCCTCCCATCAACGCCGAGGACGGTGGTTTAGGCTGAAGCACTTCTCTGTGGTCGAATGCAGCAAGGACCTGCTTCGTTTAGAGGTGACTCGCCGTTCTGGTCAAAATGGCTGAGATTTACTCTGGCCCAGATAAATCTATTTATAGTAAGTGTTATGCTAATTCCATACACCAGTCTGACCCACATGTACTCACTGGAGCAATAATGCCTTCTGCTACCTGTTCTGTTTAACTGTTGTGCAGCCAGCAGCCGTTCTGTTCTCGGATCAGCAGCTCTTCCTATGAGGTAGACGTGTGCCTCCCCTTGCTTCCCTTCTCAGCAAACCAAACAGAACTCCACGCTGCTGATCTCCCTGGGGAAATTCCTGGCTCAATCCAAGCTCTACCCTGGTTTTTAATCAGTGGGAGAAACCTAGGTGAAAACAGATTACGCAAGCTGTTTTAAAGCCACTCACATTTAAGTCACTTTAAAAAAGAAAACTGAATTGCTTTTATTACCTTATCTGAGGTTCATGTTATGTTTTGTACAGAGTAATTCATTTGCTGACACTCTGGTGACCCAAGGAGTGTGGAGGGGATTTTACTCATCATTAAAATGCATCTGTCTTTGGGATAAACAGTCCCAATTGCTTAATGGAGAAATGGCAATAGAAGAGCTCTTTTTAGTGGTTTGAGTCTCCGATTTTTGTTCTAGGATAATGGAATAAGCTGTATTTCTAATCTTGGCTAAAATCTCTCTACAGATGGCTAGAAGCATGATGCAGATGTGGAAGGCCGTGCCAATGCTTTTTGATCCTGGGAGCACGCCAGAGTTTTCTGCAGTAAAAAACAGGTAGAACAGGAGAAGCTCAGAAGATGTCAGTGACACTGAAATGATTCAGAGACGCAGGGTCCTCATCTCTCTTGTCGGTGTTTTATTCTCACTTGTATTTTGCAAAGGCTCCACTGAAATAATTCTTTTCCCTTTTTGAGCCCACTGATTGCTCAAACACTTTAACTTGTCATCAAATCTATCAGCTTCAGCTCCTTTCCCGCTACAGAACTGCAAGCAGCGAGCAGACTCCACTCTTGGTTCCTTACAAAGTCCCAAGGGGCAGCACAGTTAGAGACTGCTGGCTTGTCTTGCTGCGAGACGGGGTTTGGATGACGAGTTTTTTACAGGGAAGCCCGTACAGCCAGGCAGTGACATCGGCTTGCTGTTCCGCTGTGAAGAGCAGTCAGAGGTGGTCTCAGCACAGCTTCTGAACGCTACAAGAACCTCCAAGTAGATAAACAATTAAAATAGGGAAAGTACATCAAGACATGAGAAACAGACTGCCCACATCTGTTTTTCACTGGTGCACGGACACAGATGTTTTCCCAGTATTTGGTGTTCTATTTTCTCATGTTTTTCATGGAGGCTAGATGTAGGTATACAGCCCCTAAAACCGTTCCCAGTATGTCTTCTCACGGGTGAAGAGACTCTGGGCCTAAGCTTAGCTTAGCTCTAGCTTTGGTAACAGTGTTCCTAATGCTTTGCACACGTTTTGCACAGCTACAGAAATACCCAAGTCTTTGTCTGAAACACGCTAAATGTCAGTTTATGGCTCTTATACTTCTGCTGAGAGGCTGGAGGTGTATGTTTAGACAGAGTTTTGAAGCAAGATGAATAAGACTTCATATTGTGGTTTCATGGTGTTCTATTGACTTTAAATCAGTATATTAATATTTAGCAAAAACTGACACCTCTCTTCAGAAGACATACAATGACGGATATGGCTTTTATGCACTCTGCTATATACACACAAGTACAGGCTTCTTCTAGTATTGCTTCTCACTGAGGTTCAAACTATAAAAATGCCCACCGCAACTTACTGAAGTATTTGATTTTACCATGCACTTTCCCATACACTGAATTCTCCATCACTACTTTCTGATAGCTAGTCTGAGCTCCTGCGGAATCAAGGCACTAAGCAACCTGATCTAGTTGGACCTGCTTTGAGAAGGGCATGGGATTAGATGACATCCAGAGGTCTCTTCCAACCTAAATTACTCTAGGATTTAATGGTTTAAAGGTTAAATCCTTCCTTAGCTCTTTTAATGCATCCTTATGTAATGTATCTCATGATAACAGGTTTCCCCCCAGCTCCTCCTTTGTGACCCACAGCGAAATGTTCAAGGAGACAACAGCACCTCGAGCATCTGGATCTCTCACCGTCCAACCCTGATTGATCCACAGCTCATAACACGTACATAAAGCAGAGAGGAAATGCTATAAAGCAGCGTGTTCACTTTTCACCACCCATCGTTAGAGCCTAGGGGGGAAATTCTGACAGAATTTGCAGCAAACTATTTCCTGCTAGTGCCCACAGTACTTGAGCAGCTTCTCAAATCTCGAGGGAAGAGGGAAGCAGCCCAATAATGTCACAGTGCTGTTAATCTTCCAATACTGCTAATTCAGCATGTGTGGAAAGGAAAATGCCATCAGAAAACTGACTTGGTGAGGATAGGTAGATCAGGTCAGGAGATAATATTGAACTAGACTGCTTCCCTAGGGTAGCGTCTCTTCTCTACACAGCTCTTTTGGTGCTTTCAGATCAGCAGTATGCAGATGTCTGTGCAAACTGTGGTAAAACCAGTAAGGAACATCAGCCTCTCGGGGATTCTACGGTCTGACTGCCAGTAAATCAGACCATTGACTTAAAAAAGGCACCATCCTAAGGGTAAAAGGGGTTCTAGGCTTGCCAGACCAGTCAGGACTACCCATTTCTTGTTCAGTACTGTTCTTGTCCAGTTCACTGGAAGTCATTTCTCAGCGAAAATGCTGAGCTGAGCACCTTGAAGTGATGGATTCTCCACGCAGACCATTTCACAGGCCAGCCACGTGCACTAATGCTGACGAATTGGCAGAGCAACTGACAGAGATCATCTGGTAACCACCACACAGCAACTGCCACCTTTAGCTCATTGGAGTGTAGCCCTGCTTCTGCTGATAGCTAGTAATTCTTCTGGTTCTCAAACCGACCTTCCTTTCTGTTCTGAATATCTGTTTTGCAGAAGCATGGCACAGCTGCAAGATTCAACCTCTCTGGTTCAACGTGCAGCAGATCTCGGCACCACATCTCAAATACGCTTTGAGAAAAGCCCAGGAAGAGATGCAGTTCTCTGTATCCAAAATTTGCACGGACAACTGCACTCCTGCAGTTCAGTGCTCTCCAGGCCTCTGAGCATCACACTGTGCAGTTCAGCTCCTGGGATGTCACTCAGAGGAAGGATGCACGAAAGGGCTCTGAGCCCTGGAGAAGAACGTATCATCCAGAGACTCACCGTGAGCAACGTAGGTGAGGCAGCAGACACCACCACACGCCTCTCAGTCCAGCTGCACTGTGCAGCAGAAGATGACTTCTGAACCAAATTCCCGGCTCTTGCTTTGTGCTGACCTGGGCCTGCTGTGCCTCCCACAGAGAGAGGTAACTTGCTTCATCTGACCCTCTTGAGCTAGTTCATCCATCTGACAAGTTCCACACACAGGACACACGCCTAGAAACAGGCACGCTTATGGCCAAACTTTCTCCACTCTCAAGACTTCATCAGGTGGGTCATTTGCACTTTCCTGTGAGCGATACTTTTTCCTCCCTACACACTCCGATCCAGCTTGCTAAGTGACTTTAGAGCCGAGATTGCTTGTGTGCTCACCAGAAAGCAATTCCCTTCCTGGGTTGCAAGGACTGAGCTTTTGTGGTGGCAATATCAAAATTGCACAGCAAAGACTGAACACAGGAATATTCTTTTCTGAGCTGAAGAAAGAAACATTATGTGGGCATATGACTCCTCAGATGACATTTGTTTGCTTTTTTTTACAAGCAAAATGGATTTATCAAAAATCTTCTATCCAACAGTTCTGTCTTCTCCCCAAGTGAACTCAGCGGCATCCGTTTACCAACAGGGCTGGACAAGTTCCAGCAGACTTTGTTGAGACTTCCCCTGGTCCACAGCTCAGCTCAGTCCACCCCCCCTCAGCAGGGATCTCTTTCAGCACCAAATGCTCCTTGTTTCTTTTTTCTCTCCCTCCCCTGGGCCTCGGCTCAGAGCTGGAGCTCCCCAACCTCTATGCTCCCTTTGTCCCCGCCTGAAAGGCTTTTCCTGTGCGTGTCCTGCCAAGCACAGCAAAGGTCTTGTCCCCTCTGGCAGCAGAAGCGCTGAAAGTGCTGCCTGACCTGGGGGCAATAAGGAAGGGACCTTGCCCCTTCCTTTGCCCTGGGAGAGTTGGGTGCCGCTTGCACCCTCCCAGAGGTGCCAAACGGTTTTTGCTGTGTCCCAGCACCACAAAACAACCTTTTTTTTTTCCTGTAGAGTGACACCAGTAAGTAACACAACCCTTTCCTAAAGGCATGAGAGTTTATGGCCGTGCTAGTTCAGCTGGTGCTGCATGGAAGCTTGCTGGGGGAAATATGAATAAGCGCCCTAGACACTACTCATCCCTTGCTTTTATTTATTACTCTCCAGGGCTGGGTATGGTCCCATTTTTCTAGCTCTGACTTCCTCTTACACCGCTCCGGAGGGAACAGAGCTGTTGTGATGTGGCTGGGGCTGGGGAATTCATTCTCTTGTAAAGGATTAGTGTCTCAGCCACCAAGCTTTAGAAAAGGACATTCTTTTGAGTGCAGCTAGCAGGACTTTTACCAGCTACGGATTGCTTCTCTGCTCTCTGTGGCCGTATGATGGACTGTCACACCCCTCTGAGGCAGTCAATCTCCCTTGCAGCATGAACCCTACCGTCCTTCTGCATACTCAATGTTGTCTTGGACCCTGCTCTGGAGACAGCATGGTTAGGCTCATATACCAGGAGGAAATTCCCAAGCTCACACAAAAAGCCAAAATGCTGGGGGTAGAGGGAAGCATTGGGCAGGAAACAGGGACCAGTGCGGCCTGGAGTAAAAATTACTACATCCCCTGTACCGCATGATGTGGCCCAGGGAAGGAAGAACAAAGTTGGCATTGTAGTAACTGGGCCTCCGCAGCAGAAAAAGAATTGAAGCACAAAGTCATGGGTCAGAACAACAGGGTTCAGCCCTGTAGGGTTCACAGATACTCAACCACCACACAGAAAATTTAGCTAGAATCCTCCACTTCTTCTTGATTTCTTGGCATCTCACGCCTGTCATCTCAACCCACACAGTTCCGAACTGCAAGTAAAAGAGAAGTACAGAGTAATAAACTATGAGTAACTGTGGTGAACACAAGCAAAGATTAAAGTCCATGAGTCTAGATGCTACAGCATTTTGACTACTGAGAGAAGCCTTTTTCTCATCCCATCACCATAGATATCAGCTTGGAGTTTTCCAGTGTCTCAGTCCTGTTTACTAGTTTGGCACTGTCCCACAGTTTTACGCGTTATCTCTGAATTCAGATGAGTCAGTGATACATCAAGAGCTTGTGTTATTCCAAACTCCTAAACTCAATCTGGCAGAACTGGTTTTATTACACTCTTGGAACACTTCAGGCAGGCGTCTTTCTACAACCGTCAGCTTGCTGCCTTCTCTTCCTCCAGCCTTCAGGTGGGCTGTCCTCTGCAGATCTGAGAGCACCATCTGAAGTGCCAGCCTCCAGACAGTGGGAGCAAGAAAAGCTGGGAAGCGTGGGGGAAGAGAAGGGGGGGGGGAAGGAAGCAAGGGAAATAAGGGAAGGGAAATAGGGAAGGGAAGGGAAGGGGAAGGGGAAGGG
>Ga0065711_1002013_pt1 | contig 37351 bp, 28 predicted proteins | sample Hoacrofraction12_FD_59098 | JGI IMG/M metagenome (GOLD analysis project Ga0065711, IMG submission 59098) | Hoatzin crop microbial communities from Cojedes, Venezuela - Epithelial fraction 12 v2 (version 2) | ecosystem: Host-associated > Birds > Digestive system > Esophagus > Crop | place...
AGACCCGCCTGGACAAGGTCCTCTACAGCCTACTGTAGGTGACCCTGCTTCGGCAGGAGGGTTGGACTAGATGACCCACATAGGTCCCTTGCAACCCCTGCCATTCTGTGATTCTGTGATTCTATGATCTCTGTGGAATCTGCTGTACTTTCCAGCTGTCTGCTGCCGAGGTGATCTCTCCTTATCACTGAACAAACTGAAGAACAAGGGCCATGTGGCAGCTAGAACGTGAAGAGACACTTCAAGTGTGTATGAGAAAATAAATGGAATCATCAGTTGGTTTGCCTAAACATCTGAGCTACCTGGGGAAGTCTAGGTGGATTCAAGGGAAACCAGTTCTGGAAGACAACTATTTATGGAGGTGATCACTATTGGGAAGACCAACCTCACTAAAAAAAGCGCTGAATTAGTAAGCAGCGCTACTCACTCACAGTTCATTGGCTCAGTCTGACTGCTGAAATAGCCAAGCCTCATGAATGCAAACGGCAGACAGGTAGATCTAACGCTGAAGTCATGCATACTGTCCTGATCTATCGTATCACCTCAGTATTTTAGAGTCCGACGTAAAAAGCAGTGCAGTTAGGCTGCCTGCTCTCCTGTGTACAGGGTGGCAGCAGCTGTGTGAAAGAACAGCTAGGCCAGGCGGGCAGTGCAGCTTCAGCACAGCCGGATGCAGGTGGAAGTCTGCTGGGAAGTGCGTGGTCTCCATGGCAACTAACCTGAATAGGGGGAAGGACCAGCGGGTACCATTCTTGCTTATCTCACCTCTTGCCATCATTTCAAGAAACTTCTAGACAGTAAAGTAATCAAACTGCTAGTCTCTGGCACAAGTAAGTGCCTTGGGATGGCTGGCAAGTTTCTGTGCGGGACCTATTGAATTAACCAGGTAAGATTAGCCCCTCACCCCATCCTGGAAAACCTGGATGAAATCTGCTGTTTGGATATGTGTCAGCTCTGACTTTTGCAGGATAACCTCAATGTCCATGAAATTAAAGAGATTGAACAAGCAGTCTGAGGAGTGAAGATGCTCATTTAGTTGTGTTCCCCTCTGTTAGCCAGCTGTCTCCAGAGTGGCATGTTCTAAGATCAGTTCTTCTCTGGAGCAAGAGCCTTAGCGGAAGCAGGTTAGAGGACACTGCACAGGCAGAAGCCCCAAATCACACCAGAACATGGGTGTTACGATGCACTTTTGTAAACCGAAATACAAGCTCTGAAGGCTGAGATATTTTGTCACAGTTACATAACATACTGTAAAAATTACCCTCTTCATCTCGAAATTTCAGTTGTTTCTGAACTATCCTTTGCTTAGGGCAGGCTGAAAAGCCTCGTTCTCCTGAGGGACAGGAGCCGTAGAGTTGACAGCACTGATAAAGAAGCAATAAAGGCCCCAAACCCATCTCTTGAGTTCCTAATAACAGAGGTCAGCCTAGAAGAGGCTCAAAGGAGGAGAAAGCCTTTTCTTCTCTGATGAGTGGTGCTGATGGGTCGATCCCAGTTACCATACGAACGTGAACACGACTGGACTGCTCTCACAGCAGTGCATCCAGCGCTGCAAAGGGCTGTTCTGGCATGGGAGGTTGCAGAGCGGATGGTTTTGGGCAGAGAGGAAGAGAAGGATCTCTCTCACAGGTGTTCCCTGCACCCCTCAGGAAGAGCTGTACTGCTGTCTGGTGGGGCTTCCACTCGTTGGAACTGCTGTCCACAGTCTCCCAGTCCGTCGCTTGCTTTTTAAGGAAGCATGAAATCACCAAGGGAAGTAGAAAAACTAAAAGAATCTCCTATAAGAGAACAGATCTCTGAAGCCACAGATAAAAGCTTTCTCTTAAGAACTGCCTACAGGAATCGTCCACTTTGAGCCGGCGGCGAGTGAGAGAAACTGCCTGGAATACCTGGTGTACCACTTGTCACAAGCATGGGGAAGAACGTAGTAAGACTGGTGCCATGAGTACTATTAAGATAAAAAGTCTTTAGCCTTATCTATTTATTTGCAACTGAAAAATAAAGCCCTGCACATAAAAAAGCCCTGCACATAAAAAATAAAGCCCTTCTCTGGAAAGAGAAGGAGTTACAAGCCCCCTGTATCACACAGAAAATCACGGTACGGAGATGTTAGGTGACTTGATCATTTATACATGACGCAGACGACACAGAAGATTCTAAAAGCACTGCCTAGAATTAGATTACATAGCTATTTATCTTAACGCTTACTGCTATCCACAAACCTTTCTGATCTGTTGGGTCTGACCAAGTGCATGCTGCGTGACGGTATTTTGGTTTGATTGTGGAGTGTGCATCTGAGGTGCTGCCTGGACCAGGCCAGAGGAAGAAAGAGGAGCAGGTATTTGTGATGGGGTCTGTATTCCAGCTTGTGACTGAGCCTAAAGGATGAAGATAACATATTTGCATTATTCGTCTCTCACAGTAAATTATGTCATGTGAAAATCTATAGCACAGATCATGCAGAATAGCAATAGCCTGTATTCTGGAAAGGTGTGCGAGAACCATGTACAGGAGACAAAGTTTTTACTCTGCTTGGTACTGGCGAGTTCCCAGCTAAAAGGTGGTGTTTATTTTGCCAACAGAGTTGAAGAAAGATAAACTGGAGAGAGTCCAGTGGCAAGCAATGAAAATAATAAGAGACAGAGCATAACCAGTAAGAAAGGACTACAAGAACTGGGTTTGAGTAACCAGAAAGACAAAACTGATGATGCCAAGAAAAAGGTGGTTTTTAAGAAGATCATAGTAGTTTTTAGTGGCCACAGAAGGCAAGAAGCATGTCTAACCTCCGGAAAGACAATTGTAGCTGGTAGTTAGGACCATTTTCTGCAGCATCAGTGAAGTGGAATACCAGAACAAGCTGCTTACGGTTGTTACAGAACTCTAGCAGGGTTCTAGCAGGATTTAGACAAAGATCTCTCTGGGTGTGCAGCTACCAGGAACAGCTCCTGCGCTGAGGACTGTGGGACCTGCCCCCATCAGTGTCCCAGCCGTGCTAAGTGCTGCTCAGTGTGATGGCGCACGTGCTGACACCAAAGCCTAGGCCTACACCGTGCCGCAGCAGCCAAGCACATGCCGGAGCTGAAAGAATACTGCGGTGGCACAGTAACCACATGGGTGGCAGGGGACCTCATCTAGCTCTGTCCCAGTGATGCCCCTGGGAACCACATGCTTAATTCTGCCTTAGACCAGCAGGTTAAACCGTTCCAGCTTGCTCAGACTACTCTTAGACCTCTTCACTCATAACCTGTCTTGGTTTACACTCTATTTAGTCACTGTGATACTACCTACAATCAGCCTAGAAATAGTATTTGTGTAACCACGGTTTCTTTTTGTAACTCCACTGGAGTTCTACAACCTAGCATTCACGTTTTTAAATATAACGAGCCATCACCACATCAGGAAGTTCAAACACACATTTTGCAAACAGGCGGGCATCAAAATAAAGTACTGGGTTTGTACTGCAGTTTGGAGCCAACAAAACGGTGGTATATGCTGATGCAAATCAAAACCAGCTGTGCATGGAGGCAGCACGTGGTCAGGCAATGACTCTTCAGGAAAGAGGATCTGGGAACAAAAGTCGCAAAGAAAGCAAGCACTAGAAGAAGCTATAAAGAGATTGGCTCTTCAGATTTTCTACTCTTTTCCCTAAAACAGAAACAGGCTAAGCCTGATTTTTAAGTTAATCTTACAAGCAACACACTCATCTATTTATACTAAATTATGCAAAATGATGAAAAATAAAACCACCCTTACCTGCAACTTTATGTTTCCAACTGGCAGCTGCACTGCAGTGGCAGAACTCGGTCCCTGGATAGACAGAGGAAGGAGCAGCTGTGCAGTTCCTTGGGTAGTTAGTAACGCCTGAGGCTGGGCCACAACCGCAGTTTGCGGCTGCCTCTGTGGATTAATGTAGAACTGAGAAATGGCATTCTGAGATTCAGCTTTGGCCACAGGTATCTCCTGCTTGATAACAACCGCCTTTTTGGCAACTGGGTTCTGGCCACTCGTATATACCGACTGTCCTGAAGAATGGCTCGCCACGGGCACAGCTGGGCTTGTGCTCGAGCAGTCGGTGAGAGTGTGTTCATCCTTGATGGCAGCACTGAACTGCTTCTGTTCCAACGCAGCAGAGTTACCGGGAGCCTGCGACTGTTGCTGCTGTCCCCGTTTTTCAACCTCAAGTTGCATTTTCAGTACCTCCACAAGTTTTTGCTCTTGTTCCAGTTTTCTTTTGAGCTCTTCAATCTGCTTTTCTTTTTCTTGAAGTTTGCGGTCCTTTTCTGCTACATCAAACTCCATGGTTGAGATGCCTCCACTAGTGCGATTCTTGTTATCATCGCTCATACTTGCTCTTAGTGGTGAAGTACTTAAGAACTGGGATGGTGACATCATGGTCATCATTTCCGTGAACGTCTCTGCCATACTGGTATCATCTGTGCTTAGACTAGACTGTTCTGAGGGAGAGGGGGAGACAGGCAAAGGAGAGCTAATGTTTTCAGTATTCACTGCTTTGCAGCCAGGCCCGGTAGGTGTTTTTTCCGGGGGAAAGCTGGATATTGTGTTCGCCATGGGTTTATTTAGTGTTGCAACAGGAAATGCCACAGTCACTTCCCCCATGTTACCAGTGGCCCCAGTAGAAGTGGTGACTGTAACAGAGCTACTAGTAGTAACTCCATTGTTATTAAGACCTTGATAGGGTTTCAGACGCTCAATAAGATCTGTTTTTGTTCCAGATACTGGTAATCCTCTCAGTTTCAACTCCATTTTAAGCTCCGCTACCTGAAATTAAATAAAGCACGATAGTAAAAAAGAATAATATATTAAAACTTAATTACATGCATTCTACCTTATTACATCTTAGTCAGAAAAATTACTTTTCAGCATATTTGGTAGTTAGTACACCTCTGGGTTCTGACAGCGTGCATGACCCACGGGCACATATCCATGACCTGCTGCTTACTTTCACTGTTAAAGCGGCCAAAACCTTAGTAGAGTTCCATTGTTGTACAATGAACAGTAGCAAAGTTATGCTGATTTTTTATAAATACTCAAAATGAGAAAATGAACATACAGCTCCAATTCTGGGCTAACAACTTCAGAAGCGAACCTGTCGACGATGGCAGCAGTGCAGATGAAAGCACTAGAACAGCTAGAACACTACACGCTGAACCCTCTGTTACGCCATCAAGACAGACAGGTCTATTTCTGGGAAATTCTACCAGGTCAGGTGGATGGTTCAATAAACCCATCAAACACAAAAGGCTCTCTCTCTAACTAGCAACTAAACAGTTAAGAGCTATGTGCCATCAGGATTTCTTTTACAAACATAACAAGTATAAGCAGTCAAAATTAATCTAATACCTGACAGAAAAATGTTCTCGATTTTCCAGTAAGCTCGCAGACAAAGTGAAGTGCAAATGTGCTGAGTATAAATTAATTCCGTGCTTTAAAATATAACAAAGAAGTCACAATGAATGGCTTGTGTTTATGATATATGTACACCACAGCTAGCTGTAGAGCGCCCGGGCTCTACGTATGGTAGAACCACCTCTGACAGAATACAAGGTACTGACCTCAGTAATATTTCAGTACTTTGCCAGTCTAGAATTTTAAATTATAGGTCTTAATGATTTGGAAATGATGAGAAGTCACAGCAATCCACTTGCATAACATCTCTAAGAACCACAGCAATTTGATGTTAAATAACTGTCTACCTAACAACAATTATCAGCCATTTCCCCCAGTCTGGTATCACTTGCTTCAGAGGGCATTCCAATTTTTCTGTTTTTCAACAATGCAGTTCTGAATTCTTAATCAGAACTGATTTAAATGATTCAGTGTTAAAACTACCAGCAGGTCTGCCAGTACGGCTTATGTTACTTTTACCACATGAGCAGGAATACCAGTAAATTATGCAGAAATGGGGAAGTGAACAGCTTTAATCACTGCAAAGCACAAATCCAGATATTAAGTATTTTAAAAGTTAATAACTTAAAGTTTGAAAAGCTTATTTCAAACACTGTTGTTTGAATTTCATTTTATAGACTTGCTTCACATTAAAAGATTGGCTTTAACTGACAACAATACGTTACTGTCTTGAAAATCTGATCTTCCGAAACCTCTTTTTTTTTATCCCTCCGAGTCTAAAACCCATGGCTCGGCGACCCACAACCTGGGTGGGGGAAGGGGACGCGAAAGAAGGGCCCACGAGATGTCCATCTGCCTCCGCTCAGGCCTGGCACAGTCCCGTGGTTGCTGTTGGGAGGGTCTGAACCTAAACGCCCATAAACCTCTTCCAGCTGAGTTTCATTAGGGCCCTCACAGCACTAATTCCTGTCAATGCATTTCTGAAGGAAGACAAACATATGCCACGCCTTCATATGACAGTTTAAACAGAGTTTACATAGTTATTTATGCCCTCAAGAGGCTTTCATGAAATTTAGTGTTCGTTTTCAGATGATGTATTGAAATCTGGTAAGAAGATCTCTTATTTCTGTTCTCTTTTACTGGTGTTCTTTCTGTGTGTTGGCTTTATAGCAGTGACCTCTCTGAATATGTTAATATTAGGGCATCTTTTAACCTACAGTGCTTAACCAGCCCTCTGCACTGATATATGAAAATTGTCATGAGGAAATTACTGTTCCAGGGTTTAAACTTGCCTGGGCTAAAACTTCCCATGAAGCGCACCTCACAGCTTACCCCAAGTATCAAATTATGTACCTACACAACCTGTCTGAAATTCTGCTTCCTCTTCCAAGTCTTGGGAAAAGAAACGTCACTTCTAGAACATACGCGTGTGAGGAGGCTAAATCAAAACAAATATTGAAGTCCAGAAGAGTTGTGCATGAAAATGCCGACAACCTTATTCTCAACAGTTAAAAGTACAGTTTTCACTGGTAAATAATATCCGGGCTTATTCTCGACTAACAGTCTGCAAGCTGCGACCTACAGCAAGGCACAGGAATGGACAAATCCCTGGTATTTTTTACCTTCAAGTCATCCAAGCTGGAAGGCAGAGGTCCTGGTTTCCGGCTAGGAACATTACTGTTCTGTCGTGGTGAGCTGGCAGCTGACGGTGGGGCACTGCTGTTGGAAGCATTCAGCGGCGTGTTCCCGTTGTTACTCTGTTTGTCATTCAGCGGCCTTCAAGTGAGAAGAAAAAGGGTGACGATTATGTCAATGCTAAATACATGGTTCTCAACCAAGAAGCTGTGATTCTGAATCTGGTGTCTGTCCAGTTAATGAACAAATTGGGTTTTTTTACAAAGATGTATTCAACGTAAGATGTTACCATTAAATATTTTTATTAAAACAGCACAGAGAAGAAAACAGAACAGTGCAGGATGGTGGCATTTTTTTTCTCTTTGGTTAAGCATGCTGATTTATACTTTCTAGTTTTTATTATTGTCATGGTATCCCCAAAGGATATTATGAACTGCAGAATCAGTTTGTACAAATCAATCACCAGCTAGGGCAACTAGTTCCGTTTCTTTTGACATCAATTAAAAAAAACCCCACAATACTGGGCTCTGTAACCACGCTGCATGCACGTCCAATGTTCATACCTAATAAGGACCAATGTGATGGCAGTTTACTCTGAAGATGACACATTTTTATCTTCTCGTAAGAAGAATCTCATACAAAGATCTCAAAATAATTGTAGAAAATTTAAAAATGTCATCATTTCCACTAGGTACTGTAAGTCAGCTTTTTATTTCTTTCAACTGATTTATGAAGAAATGTTTCTGAAATGTCAGTAAACGGAACATACGAAGCGTGGGTAAGCAGGCAGAAACATCTCTAGTCCAAATGTTAGGATACACGGTAATTATAAATATAACCACAGATGGTATCGTTAACTTTTCTAGCCTCACTTGCTGAGGAAAAATAACTCCGTGAAAACTCATTTAAAAAAATATGCCTGAAAGTCATTTCAATTTAGGGTTGTGTGACTGTGGCACGTTACGCTGTAAGCACTTCTAGGAAAAGACTGGTCTTAGCTGGCGAGAACGAAACTCTGCAGATAGTCAGCTTCTCATTCTGCTGTCAGGTGCCGACAACTCGTTCAACATTCATTTTTCTGACAGCTTCTAGCTATCAGTCAGAAAGTACACCCCTCACTGTTAGAAGTGCTAAAGATCAACACTGATCAAGAACTCATATAAGCATTAGAGATCAGGCTATAAACAATATACAAATTTCACCTAATTTAAAATGACTGTTTCTTATTTGTAAACAGCAAAAATGTGGTCTATGGAACTGATGTAAAAAGACAGCAAAGCCACAACAACAGCACGTGTCTTTGTAAAAGCCTTGTCTGTAAGCCTCTCTTCCGCTCTGCCTACCTGTGTCGTATCTGAGTGAAAACGGTGCCAAAGCTTTCTTGCTTTCGAGTTTCAAATATGCACTTGGTCAGAAAAAAATGCATCTGACAGGCAGGAGGTTCTGTTTCCGTGCCACACAAGAAGGAGGACCACTTAAAGGCCCATCCAACTTCAGGAGTATTTCAGCAAGACCCCCACCTCATCACCTTGTCAAATGAGGCAAATAATACCCACAGCGATGCACACAGCCACTGAGTGTTCTTGGGTTCCACCTGTCTCAACATCTGCAAAACACGTTTACTTCTCAAGCCCTAAGTCTACAACTGCTGGCTATCTCTTTTCTTTAAAGGACACAAACAGTGCTTCACATACTTCAGTGGTGCAGGCAGGATTGTCTGGTAGTTGTAGTGTTGCTGCTGTTGGCTCAGGATCTGCAGCTGCAAAAACAGCTGCTGCTGTTGTAGCAGACGAGCATAGTTGGAGTCCATCTGCGGCTCGTTTTTCTCACCTTTCTGATCAGGTGGAATATATTGATGATACTTCAATTTTTTCACCCTCGGCTTAGGTTCTTTACATTTCTTGCTCCGATGCTTATCATTTGGGTTCTTTGGGTGGCTTTGCTGTTTATGGATGGAAAATATTAAAACAACTGTAACAGACACCTCATTTACAAGCAGTAACACAAGGTACAAAGATAAAGCACACAGGAGCACATACGCTGCAAAGGGCTGCTAAGTACGACGACCGCCGCAGACCTGCCCAGAGGGACCGCTTACCAGCCTTGAGAAGTTCGCGTACGCCAGCTGGCTCATGCTGCGCCCAGGAAGGGGCCCCATATCACAGCCTGTGAATGTCCTTAGCAGATGGCACAAGCGAAGCTAAGGGACTCTGCTGTCATGGCCCGTCCCTGTAAAGCGGCGTTCTTCTCCAACCGGTAAGGTGACAGCCACTCAGCCCGTTGTACGAGTAGCAGCTAGCACCCTAACTCCATCTGTAAACACCGCAGGCCACAGGCGCTTCCCCGCCTAGATTAACAGCATGGGCAGGCAGTGCGATACACCACAGGATTACTCCTATGAAACCTCCAGCAGCACCCTTCTTAGCAATACCTGCGCACGTGGCAAAAGTCTCCTCCTCTACAAGCTCTCTGACATTATTCCGAGTGAGAAGCTGAAGGCAGTTACCTAGTCGTACAGAAGGCATCAAAGTAGCACACATGTTACGCAGACAACCTGCTTAGGGCGGTATCTGGATTTGCCATTAAGGTCCTGAATTAAGTACGCTGTACAAGCCCACTGATTTCACTGGTATAGCCAAATTTTTACTGGAGGCTGACTATCAGAGGTCATCCTTGTAAATGGAACTGAGAATAAATTGCATGTCGTTAGGTAGAAGTCTGCCTACGTGTAAGCATTACACAGCTGACGACCTTCAGCAAAGCTGCTGAAATGAAGCAACCTCTCCAGAAAACCCCCAGGAAAAGAGAACTGAGCATGTTCTGATACTGAAATGCAAGGATACAGCAACTTCCCTCTCGGTGTGTTCTGGTTATACAATAAAGGAACTAAGAAAGCAGTTGCAGAAAAAGAGCGATGCAGTTCACCAGTGTGGTTACAGGCAGACCACGAATGCGGTTGCCTCTGCTCCTATCACATTCTCCACACAAAACTAGATTAGAAAAGATTCATTTCACCAATACAAAGTAGAAACTCAGCGTTGCAAAAATCCATTGTCCTTATTTCTTAAACACTTCCACAGCAATGTAATGCATAATTCTGCTTGAAAACTTCTGTCAGCAGTACTGTCAGAACCTCTTGAAGTAATGAGCCAGTCCCTACAGTGTTAATGGCTGCTCTTTGCATCCAAAAGCTTCCGGTCAACAACCCGGTACGTTCTCCTGAGCACTAACAGAAGTTGTTGTTAGTTCTGGGTGCTATAACGCTACTCGTGTGTTTCTGCATTAAATACAGCAGTGGAAAAGGACACAGATGCAGAAGGCAGACCTCAGATGCCAGTATTACAGATGCCTACCTTTACTAACGCTGGCCCAGGCTTTGCTGCAGACACAGTACTGGTGGTCGGGGTGGCTGTAGCTGTAGATCGTGTAATGTGTGGTTCGATTGTAGTGGGCGTTTTGAGAAATTCAGGAACTGGAGAGGTTAAAGGTGGATACTAGTATTAAAAAAATATAAGGAAAAAGAGAAGCATTAAAAACATCCACCGTCTGGATAACTGAAAAAATGCGAAATGGTTAAGACAATTTACTATCATGTCAAATTCACAAAATATTTTTAGGAGGAGTGGTGAAAACAGCACTCTTTCATGTCCGTGTCAAGTGTTCTATAAAGGCACACTTCAAATACAGCAAGTGCGGTAACTGGTTTCTTACCTTGGCTTCTTAGTCTGCACTCTAACTACTGCATGTAAATGCATGCAAAGCCTGGTTTTACTAATACAGGATTTACTTCTAGTTTCACCAAAGCAAAGCTGTAATTGATTTTAATACCAGTTTTTGTAGTACATCATAATAAATATTTTCCAACACTAACGTTTTTCTTTATTCTTATTGTTGTTTTTTCTGCAGGTTAAATAACTGATAACCAAAAAGGACTTGTAACAACATACAAGAGAAGTCCTCAAGGAAGCGCTTTGTTTTCATGATCTTTACACAGTTGTTTAATTTGCAGAATTCTTTTCTCCTTTTAACATACATGCAAACAAGTAAAGAAATACTATGGAAACATTTTCTTTCTGTCTTTCTTACACAATCATACAAGAGCTGGAAGGACCTTCAGAAGTCACCTCACCCATTCAAATCAGGAACCTTTTACTTAAACTGCTCCTCACATGTATTTGTCTCTGGTTGGTAGCCCAGACTCAGATTAACTAATTGATACCAGTTCTTAACTTCGTAATTGCAAAATTCTTCTAGAACTGACAGCTGTCATTAAAGTACTTTTGCTCCCAGCTTAAGGGTAAAACAGAAATCTTTTCTTCACCACAGTCAGTCAGAACTACAGGAAAAGGTGATGTCAAATAAATTTCTTTTCTTGTTAGCGTTACCAGGTTTCCTACATGCAGACTTCTAGAACCAGAGTTACAGATTTTAAGAATATAACTCATTTCTATACTTTATATATGTAACTAAGTACAGAAAAACAGTTCAAACAAAATTTTATTCATTATAAATAAAAGGAGAGATAAAGTAACTGAAGAATGGAATGCACTGTTAGCAGAGATATTGCCATTTGCTATTGCTCTTCCTGAAGGACCACCAACGCCTGACCCGGGCACACCACTTGCACACTGAAGCAGCCTGCNGAACTTACTGAAAACACTGCTTTAACCCAACCCTACGGAGCCCAGGCCCTCACTATTTTCTGTCTGTGAGGTCTGACTCCTGTGTACACCCGAGGAATCCTACCACCCACACCAGGACAGTCCGAAAAGCCTCTCCTTCATGAGGGTTGAACANCGACACAGGAGAAGGAACTCCCTGTTCCTGCGTGGCGAGGCGGCAGCAGAGCGGCTGTGCTCTGCAGGGACAGCTTCCCAGCGTCCTGCCACAGCAGCCGCCCCTCCGGCTGCGCCAGGAGCTGCCCTTGCTCTGAGCCTGACCGCCAGCACCACCACGCCGCTGCGTCGCAACTTCCCAGCACCCTCAACCTGACGCAGTGCATTCCCTTGCGGTTACAAACATCGGCGTGTATTTTCTTCCATAAACTTACCTAGTTCCGTAGAGGCTTAGGACTTCTTTATTATTACTATTTTCCTGGCACCACTACGCCTAACAGAAAATTCCCCAAAGTTTTCCTACACAATAACCAAACTTCACTGAGCTTAACTTTGTCACAGCAGTTTCTTCTGTTCTGATACTGTTTTCTGATTTAAAACCTATGTCCTTCTGTAGTGAATATCCCTCTGATGGGATATACTCTGTGCATAAACAGAACTCAGCCCTTGTTTTTCTATTTTCTAGCTACACAAATAATTTTTATTCTTCTCTCACACAAGATTTTGTGCTCTCTGACCGTCCTGTTTGTGTTTCTGTTACAGTTTTCATCACTGTTTCTTGGAAGTAAGCAACTGGAAATGTGTAGGATGTTCCGTCCCTGGGTCCCTGCGGTGGCATGATGCTTGGGCTGCAATCACCTCTGCCAATGTACGCGCAGCTGCACAGAGGACGTCCGCAGCAGCTCACAGTCACTGTGCCGTGGAGCGCGGCACCTCAGCTGGCTTCCTCCGCAGCCTCTCCGGAGTCAGAGTCTCCAGGCGTCCACAACCCTTCTTCATGGGAAGGAGAAGTGGTATGCATTTTTCTCTTTAAGAACTATTCCATTCTATCAGAACTCCACTTCCCTCCTAAAAGCCAAACCAACCAGCTCTCTCTGCGTAAAAACAACCCAACCCTGTGCCAACCAGGCCTTTCAGCTGTTGTTACATGACCCATTCGTATGTCAAGGTCGTTAATGGCAACACAAAACCAGAGTGTCCCCAAATCTGCTCCTGCAGAGCCGCACCATTACCAACTTCCTTTCAACCCAATACCTCCTTCTTTCTGTCTTATCTCTGCTAATCTCCTCCTTCTCCATTTTGCCAGTGTTTAATGTCATACAGTATGAAAACCAGAGAGGTGAGATCAGTTGCATTTCCACTGTTTAAGAAAGCAATTAGATCACCTAGTACGACAGTCCATTCATAAAAGCCCATCCATTTCCATGCATTCCGAGCAGTAAATATCCTTTTTCTTCAGAATACATTCTAAAACCTTGCATTCTGTCAGACGGGTACTTCTCCAGTTCATTTTTTCCTGTGCTCTACTGCTCTTCCATGAGATTGTACCACCAAGGACCTGAATCAGTTTGCTAAAATCACTTGGTACATGGTTTGAAACTTTGTGTCCTGGTGCCCCTGTGCTTCTGGGATGGCAGCTCTCAAGCTGCCAGTCTGCATGCACTAGCCTCTCCAGCTTTTGCTTACAATTAAATTATAACAATTTTCCCTTCTATCTCTGTGGTTTTTTAATACATTTTGCTGCGTGTCCAACTGTCCGCTGCCAGCAGACAGCTATCGCTAGCTTGCCGTAAGCTGCCTAAATTGCACTGTGCCTTTGACCGTCCCGCAGCACAGCCACCCCAGGCAAAAGTTGCCGATGCTGCTTCACTGCACGGCAAGATGTAGTATGCCGTGCCTCGTCACTGAAACCCTGCACACGTGCCTGCCCTGGGGTTGTGTCCACTCACGGTGGCAGGCTAAAAACATAAATGTCTCTGTTTTTACATCCAGCTTCCAAAGTGTTTGCTCTGGAAAGCACCCGGTATCTACACAGTATCTAATTTGCTGGACTCGCCCAAGAACTGGTAGGGGACGTCAGAGACACTCACCCTTCACAAAAGGGTTCTGGACGCTGTACTCTGACATACTGCCCTCCTGTTGCTACGGAGCTTCAAAGGCTTACTCTGGTTATAGCAGCGACATTTTAAAAAGCACTTAGTTTGTCTTTGAACCAGTGTCATGTACAGCATTACCACACAGCACAGGAGAATCCCAGTGATCGCCTGATTTTCACTGGTGCTTAAATTGTCTCATTCCTGAAGTCCCATCTAAAAAGCATTTTAAACAATACTTCGGCTTACTCATTACACAATCTTTTATCATTCATCATTCTGATCCTTCTTGAACAAAACAAATCACTTGACTTCCGACACACTATTTAGCAGCCCTTTACAGGCTATGAAACACACTCCGTAACGCCAGCACAACAAAACTCTTTAAAATGGAAAAGTTAGTAACTTTCAAAAAAACCAAACCAACCCCACCTCTTTAGTTCCTGTTGCTCAAAACTCATGGTGTTGAACATTCTTCTCTTGCCATAAAGTAAATTACTTTTTCCTTACTTTAGTTGTTATCCTGAACTCTAAAGGATTAATGGCTACATGAAACACAAAGCTTTTTACAGACTTCCCAATTTCACCTGCAAATATTAGATGGGGCAATGAACCATGCATATCATCTACTTCATAAATTTTTAAATTCAAAAAACAAAATTAACAGGTCTCAACTTCTTAACTTGATTACTTCATCAAATAATGTAAAGATTTTTGTCCTTTGAACAGATCTTCTATTTCCAGTTACAGATAATACAGCTTCTGGATCTTTTCTGCTGACTGCAAACAAGCATCTAGCAGGTCAACAGCTACAGCGAATGTATCAAGGAAACAGACACTATACTCTGTCTCGTCAAGCAAAGTACTTCAGCTGTTTTGAAGCAAACTGTTTAATGTCTTCAGAATTGTGAATGCCACAATTTGATCAGTTTTGAGTGGTGTGGTTAAAATGCCTAATTCTTACCAGATGCACTCACATCAGGCTAAAGCAAGTTTCAGGTCATCAGTCAACGAGAGCTGACGGATCTCAAAGTTAGTTACATCCTCTGAAGCCGGGAAACGTGTGGAGGAGGACACCTTGAGAAGAACTCTGGCTGCACTCCACTGTTTTCAAAACTTTCTTTGTATTTTATATTGTAATAAAATGTGGAATTTGTCAGAGGAAATTAGAAGAACGAAAGAGCGATTTCCCAGACACATCTCCTGTACAGACATGCTGCGCTGTTATTCTTTATTTCAAAAGGGACACCAAGGTAAGCATCTGTTTTCTTCTGCAGAAGAGTGGCTTTGCATTTTAGATCTGTGCACAGAAGCAACTCCAATATGTTATGGAATCCATAAGCAAAGGACTGAAGTTCCACCTGACGTGCTTTTTCAGTCCAGTTCAAGTTCTCTGTTATTTTGTCGCTGCCATCACGTGTCTATCCCATGCTTCCTACTTCAAAAGCTTCTGGCACGTAACCCTTTGCGTATTTTTATTCAGCTCTCCATTAGGAACCTAACTCTTTACCTAGGAATCCAGTTTAATGTGGTTTGTTTTCAATCTATTCAACACAAAATGCATTCCCTTGACATGAAACCCAATTCACATCTTAATCCACGCGTCAGGGAACAATGACATAAAACCGATGTGCTGGACTCTGTGTCCAGCATTGCTTCTGAACACAAACTCCACAATACTTTTTCTATCTACTGTAGTAGTAACAAAACCAAGGAGAGTAATTCCAGATCCTGACCTACTCAGTTGTCAAGTATCCATGGTCATTAAGACCACTAACACCTTTGGAGCACAAACAGTATTTATCGTGTCTTTAATGGCTTAATTTTACATCACTTTATACAGTCAGAACTCAATATTTAGTTCAGTCTTATCTTTTGTTTGTGTCTTCATTTTTATTAATTGCAGCACAGTTCCCCGTGTAGAGCCTTGGCTTTGCTACGAATCCTCGGAGAGTTTAAACATATAAATAAATGCATTTTCCAAACAAATGCTTAATAAAATGACAAGCATGAAAATAATTTGAACTTCAAAGTCATGCATCTTTTTCTCCTTTGCATAGTGGAGAAAGTGATAAAGGAACAATCTTAGGAAGTTCTGAAAAAATCCGTTGTGGATTACAGTTGAACAACATTCACCTGAAGAACACACATTTATAGTAGTACTATTCACATACTGCTCAAATTTTGATACACTGAAATTCTTTCCAAATAAAGTATTTTAATGTTTGTGTTATAGAAGCTAAAACAACTTGTTTTTACCAGGTACAGACTTGTGTGAAACGAAACAAGCTGAAGTCCTAAAGCTTCTGAATTTCTGTCAAATTCACACTTCCTGCTTAAAGAACACTTCTCAAATGAATACAAAACTTCTCAGCTAATTAAACAAAAATGACGACATTACCGAAATTTCGGTGTTTGCTTATCCACATGTGGTATAGCGATACCAAGTGCACAATGCTGAGTGCAGTGTTATTAACCTGATGTCATTTGTAAGTCACTTCATACATATAACACTGCGATGAAATCCCAAGTCTTTCCACTAAATAATTTATTGAGACATAAACATGGGTAGTCTGGTAAAAAGCATCAATCTGAAACATAAACTACTTTTCTGTGATAGTATAGCTGCTTTCATTTACGTACAACAGGAAAACAGGCTCAGTGGGAGAAGGAGCAGCTCAGGATCAAGGACTTTCTCGTCGCGCACGCGACTGCTCAGCAGACATGCGTAAACGTGATTCCACAACTAGTGCAGCACTGATCCAAGGCAAAATCCTTGCTACTCTCCATTTCAACACAAACACAAACTAATGGCTCCTCTACACAAGTGTAACTCGGAATATAAGCAGAATTTGTCATTTACTTAGCTCTGTCAGTCTTGAATGAAGAAGCTGTTAACAGAGATAACTACTGTTAACTCCGGCTAGTCTGGAGCACTCATTTCGGTCTCTTTCTCTATTCAAAGAAGAAATTCTGCGAAAGCTGCAGAAATCTAGTTAAACGCAAAGCCTTCTCTTGGCTGGGCTGAGGTCAGTGAGTTCAAAACTACCAGCTGGGGTATGACAGAAAACATCACACACAATCTATTTAAGCTAAACATAGTAACCTTTAAATAAATATGTATATCCCATTAATGAATAAACTTACTGATTAACTCAAAGGCGAAGACAAAGGCCTGGGAAGCAAGCACTGTGCTAGATATTCCAGAAAGCATTCGGATAACTGTACGATTATGCGTATAACCCTGTGTTTTCAGTAGCTAACCGAAGACAGAAGAAACTCGTCTGTAAGACATGATGTTTATTTCATTACTGCTCTGGCAAATTATTGTACATCACCACTTTCATAATGTGTTTAAAGACAGGGTAGGTGATGTCACAAGTGACAAAATTAAACTATCGTAAGAAGAGTTCTCTTTCAAAATTCACTTTTGCAACTCCTGTGCAAACAGTCAAATCCACTGTTCTTTAAATCCCCACGTGTTTAAATGCTCTGCTATAAAGACAGCATTTTATTTGCCATGGCAGACTTAGTTACTTTCCTTTCTTTGTAAGTAACTCAAGAAAATACTGCAAGCCTCACAAAAAAACCAAAATAAAGGTTATTTTCATTTCTTAAGTAGTATATTCCTTAGCCAATATTTTAAAACTATAGGGGAGAACATTTAAATTATGTGGGAAACCTCTTTTTTAAGGGACTTTCCTGGAGATAATGGAACTGACGTCAACTGTTGTTGTTTCAGCTAAGCTTAATTCTAAACAAGTTCAAGACCTCTGCCAGAAAGAAGACAGACACGAAGTAATCAGTAACAGCTGAGTAAACCCATGGATATGACCTCTTCAACAACTGCTGGGAAAGCTGCAGATCTTCTACAGGCCGTAATGAATTTTGGGGAATTTATGGCTTTATAACAGTCTATGGGAATTTCCCCCTCGCCAACAGCTAAGCCAAGGTTCTGCGCTAGACACTCCACAGCAGAGAACGGAGTCCCAGACACTTCTTTGCAGCAGCAAATGTACTCATTCCATACGAAGCTACACCCCATTTCTAGAGAGCCAGACCAAAACACACACTGCGAAGATTCTGTTTCAACATTTAACAACTGTACCTGTGTTGACGTAGCAGCGTTTGCTGTTACCGGTGATGGTGAGTCGCTCGGTTTTGCCTCACCAGGGGAAGCTGCTGAGCCCTGGGATTCTTGGCTGCCTGGCTGATCTGGTGACAAAGCATCACTGCTGTCTTCATCAAATGAATAATCATCCAGAGCTTGAGGGTAATTCTCTTGTCCAACTGCTAGAATGTTTACAAAGAAACAAGCAAAACAATTTTTTTTTTAGTTACACAAATTAAATTTAGACATTGGTGGCAGAACTAGCTAACTGCTGGAAAATGATCGGTTCTCAGCACAGTCTAAACATATGGGACATTAAGTATTTATTGTGTTTTTAATATAATGACAGCCATATTAAACCATATTCAAGGAATCAATAAAACTAAGTGCATAGTAGAAGTTGTTTTAATAAGAGATTAAAAGGTATGTTCAACATATGTGGAGTGCACACAGCCACCTACCACAGCTTGAGTAACAGCCACATACGTTTGATTATTTTGTAATAATTCTTAGTAAGAAACAGGTCTTTTCAAAGACAGTATTATTCTACAACTATACAATTTAACTCTGTTTAGGACAGCTTTAGTTAAGCGATGACAGAGCTTAGGACTCGGAAGCTGAAAGATAAATAGTAATGAACATTGAATATATTTTCTTCTAGTGAACTTTACCCTCAAGAACTAAATTATTATTTTCCATAATGTCACAGAGATAACAGACGGCAGCTGTGGGACTTTACTTGCCTATAATAGCTTCTTTAACACTGGAGTCTACAGCAAGAATATTTTTTTCCACCAGTTCCATAGGGCCAGGTCTCTGAGCAATCTTCTCGTTCAGATCATCTGCCAACCGAGCTCTCTTCAGTTTCATCTGAGTGGCTTGTAGTGAGGGCTCTGCAAAGGTCTCTGAAGAGATACATGGATTTAAATATTCTGTTTCATCTTTTCTCCAGTTTCATGACAAACAACACTGTCTTGTCTCTGCAATAGCCATTCCACTTTCATCAAAGGCAGGCAAGTATTATTCTGAAAATTCCCAAATTAATAAGCAAAAGTAAGATTATGTGAGTAACTGTCCACATGATCATGTTTTTCTATAAATATAACCTCTTTTTTAACAGCAGTAATGCTTTTGGTAAACATTTGTATAATGTCCAACAATAAAGCAGGGAATATAAAATAATAATAGCTGATTACAATGGGAAGGTAGCATTTGTTGCTCTAATGGTTTACCAGTGTGAGCTACGGTAAAGGTTTAATTAATCCCCTGATGTTTGGATTCTCTCTTGACAAACATCTTAAAGAATTTACCTTTAAAAATAGCTTCTAGCACAAATTTGAGTCTGCAAAGTTGTATCTCAACGAAAATACGAAGACAGTCTGTCAGTATGGATGTGACCTATCAATCTGGGTTTAGTAACCAAATGCAAGTTTTTAAAACTAATGGCTACTAAACTGACTTGGAGTATGGTTATCTGGTAGTTTCTGTATTTGGTAAGGTTATGGTGAAACACAGTAATACAGCCCCACGCATAAAAAGACTGTTGGTTCAAATGACCTGAGCAACAAGGTCAATAACAAGGCAGGGTGAAAGTCCAGTTTATTGAAGCTTGTTTGGGAGGTGGGGTGGGAAGTACAAGGCTCTCAGGTTAGTTTAGGGTATGAGCAGAAATTGAAGCAATATATGCACTACACGTATATATAATTATAATATATAATGCAATATGCAACTGCAAACAAACACACAGTCGAGAATACTTTCACTGCCACAGATGTATCTATTACTGTACAGATTACAACAGACACCGCAGAAGTAGAGAAATAGAGTATATAAACCTTCAGAAGTAATTAATATCAAAGCCTAATTCAGTCAGAAAACTCCTTCTAACAGCAGCTCCACAGGTGCATGCAGCTGGCCACGTACCTTCGAGGATGTGCATTCTGACCAACTCAGAGCGGTCCGGCCTGCTCCGAATCTTGTGCTTCAGAAAATTTTCAGTCTTTAAAGAAATGAGGAAATAGCATTAGCTACTGTTTACTAGAAAAACCAAAGTAATATGGTAACTCACTGATGTCCAATCAATGAGTATCTGCCATTGCATTCACACAGGTGGACATTGCTGCTAGAACATGGGCAGCAGAGGGGTTTGGTTTGTTCTGCTCTAGTTTTCTATCAGTTAAGCACTTCTAATGAATCTCTATCTTCCCCAAAACAAGCTGGGACTGTTTCTGGGTTTCATCCCATGCCACCACACATAATCACAGTGGCAGAGATTTGCTACTGAAATCCTGCACAAGCACAATTTACCCACGTACCCTATGCTTAACTGGAGGTAGCTATTGCATCATGTTATGACCGTAAGTTTATCCCCCCACCTCGATCTGCGAAGGATTAAGGAAGTTCCTCTGAGACTTGACACCAGTATTTTATTTTAACGTACTCTTCCAATATGAAGGCATATGCTGTTACTGTTAACGGTAACTATTTTTTACTCAGAGAATTAGTACCACATACAACGATCTACTTTCAGACATTAGTAACAAGTTTACACAAAGTGGTTTACCCTGGCTCGCTCCAGGCTCTTTATCTGCTCATGGAATGCAGCTGGACTTTTCAAAGCTGTGAAGGGAGAGTAAGAGTTAAATTGAGAGGACATTATTTCCAAAAGAAGTATCCTAATCAGTATGTTTGTATGGGTGTTCAACACCACCTCAGAGTTGTGTTTGCATCTGACCAGGCTCCCAGTTGACTCCTGCTAGTTATATTCACTTATATTTAACAGAGATGAGCAACACTCCTATACTGAATACTTGGAGTATTTGACTTTAACAGATACTGCCATGTAACAGTTAACTTTTTCACTATGCACACCAGGGTCTACCTACCAAAACTGTTCCACAATAGAAATGTTATGAGGTAAGATTCAGAATGCCGAAGCACTATTTCATGTATTCCACTGTATCTACCCTCTGTCTACACCTCATACTTGCTGTTACTAGATAGAACTGAACCGTCCCTTAAGAACTATTTACGCTGTTTTTTAAAAAAAAATTGTAGAAGCCCCAAATGTTCAAATTAGAAAACAGAATGATGGTTAGCTGCTAAATAGCCAAAAAGAGTAAAAAACACTATTCAGCTAGAAATAATATGAGCTGTAGAATGCTTCATCTCAATTGGGTTGTTGAAAGGAAGTGAAATGGCAGCAGACATAACCCATCCCCTTTGCCACACTTTTGGCAGAGGAAAGATACTGCAGAACAAAATCTTTCACGCTTTTTGACAGTTTAGAAGATTTTTCCCAGGTTTTACTCAAAAAGAAACAGATCATTCCATCCCTGATGATAATCAATATCACACATCTGGGAAGGTGAACATGCTTTAGCAAAGCAATCTGAAGTCTACTGCGTACTCAGAAACCTTCAAGAGGAGATTAGCTTTAAGATACCGTGCTTTCCAGCTTGAATTCACCAGTGCCCATGGGGCTATTTGTAATAACTTCACATAAGTTTTATGTTTTCAATGCCTGGGGGTTTTGTTTTTTTTAAGAAAAATCACTTTTCATAGTTGAATCTTCTGAAAGCTGGGTTCTCTTATCTCGAGCCCAGTTTCATCCCACACTGTCCACGCAGGGATTCTGGATATTTTCTGTGCACCCCTCATTCTGAGGCCAGGCTGATGTCCAAAACAAGTCAGAAGATGTGCTACTAAACAATCAGCATAGTCATTGGGAGCCCAAGCAGAGGAGCACCAAAACATCTCTACGGAAAGAGTTAACTGCCGCTGAATTCTAGGCCACTAAATACCCGTATTCAGGAGGAGCTTCTTGTGATTCCTGAATTGATTTTAGGTGTTGTAAGTGCAGCTGCTGAAGCAACCATCATCTCTAACAGACTGGAATCAATAAAGGAAAAAATGGACTCTGGCAATAAAGTGTAACTGCATAAGGCATGCCAATTACTTGTTTTCAAAGTACAAGTGCTGTGAGTTCAGGCCTACAAATGTAACAGATATCCAAATTTACAAACATTCTTTGCCTGTCAAAGCAGTATGATCTGCAGTTAAATTCCAGTGGTTGAACAGAGCTAGAGACAAAAACGGTTTACTGAAGAACTGGTAACTTCTCGCATAGCTGTCACAGATGGCAGGTAGCGGGGCCAAAGACTCAGCAGCTCAGCATTACAGACTCCCGCAATCATGAACACATCTCCAGCTGTATTGATGCACTTGGTGATGCTGCTGCCTCAGTCGGACACTTCACACTAAGGTGATGAGCAGCATCTTCACTCTTCCAAAGACAGGATCTGAAGGCATTCATTGAATCTTTACCACAATACAACCTTTGTTTTGGAAGACAATACAAAACTCTTACACTACTTTTGAGTTTAGCAGATGTGTAAGTTGATCAGGAACTTCTGACAACTGGGAAAAAATGGTCTAAACCCAAAACAATTCTCTGAAAAAGTCCCCCCCCAAAACCCCAAGGCCTCTTCCCTCATCCTTGGAAAGGTATTCGTACTCAGAAAGAGAGGCCCAGGCACAGAAGCTTCTGCATTAGGTCACATGGTCCAGTGCGCGGTGCCCAGTCTAACCACTGCCTCGTGTCCTGAACACCACAGCATGCAAGATTCGGCAAAGACATGGCTGTGGGCACACAAGTCACTACTTCTGTGTGTCCTTGGTTTTTCTTTAGCAGCCCTTGCCATCCTACTCGTCAAAGACTGCTGGCTTTGTCATTGATGTCCACTCATTTATATAACTCAGTTTATTCCAGTAATGTTTGTCATAATTTAAAGAGAGAAAATAAAAGGAGAATCAGACTATGTCTGCAAATCCTTGCATTTTCCTCACAATGGCTGTTTAAACTGAAACGCTAGCTGAGCATGATGAATTTACTGCATACTCACCTAGATTACCAAAAGGATCCCACAAGTCTTTTCAAATTATAAAGTTACTTTTAATGATTCTCACAGAAATGCTTCTCTTCATTATTTTATACGTTCAGTCCACAATTAATACAGTACAGTAATACAAATACTAGAAATAACACAAGTCTTACGCGGCATGATGCCCTGGTCCACCAGCTGTTCTCGTGTCCGTCTCTGCTGTAGCCTCAGCTGAAGCACTGACAAGAGAAAACAATCACTGGTTCATACGCAAGCACACTACCCCTCTGAATGTACAAAAAAAACATTCAAAAGATACCAAGTACCCCAACTTTAGAAATACTTTTTCTACATGTATTCTGACCTGACGATAACCTCTGAGACAGCTACCAGTAAGGATCAACTGCTATCTACACAGTTAATCCCTAGTTACACTGGAGTTTGCTGCTCTCTGGTCACAGTGGATGAAGGGACTGCACTGCATGCATACCTCCGCTTTTCCTACCTGCCAGGCCTCGTAAGAGGTGCTAAGTATACACCTAAAGCTAGGAATTTTTTCCCCCTTGTAATACTAATAGATTCAAGAAACACAGTGCGGTATAAAGAGTTTACACCATAACCTGCAATACACAATGATTATACAGCCTATATATAAAGGCTTACTGTACATTTAAATACATCCTACTGACACACAAGAAACTGAAGCGAAGTTATTTAAAAACACCAAAGAAGTGATACAATCAGGAACAGACCTTATCCTCTCTCTGAACATTAGAAAATGCTGTTTTCCCAATTAATTGAGATATGTGTTACCATAGTTATTTCAAGGACAAAGTAAATCCAACACTGTCAAATTTGGAAAAATTGTTTACAGTTTCAGAAGTAACTTCTTATGTTTCATTACATTCAATAAAATTACAGAAGTTCTCACCTTACTGTAAGAATAACCAATGTGACACATGGAATAGTATACCAGGAACTGCACAAAACCTAGGGGAGAGCATGGACATAAAGGTCTCCTATTTTCCAAGATTAAGGCTTTCTTGTAAATGTTAGGGGGAAAAAAAAAGTAAAAAAAGTAGTTGTTTGTTTCTTCTATTGTTCCCTTCCCCTTGTTTCTGTATCAATTTATCATAGCGCTTCAATATTTCTTAAGACACACACAGCCATCACCCTAATGCGAAATTTCATCTTTTGAACAAGAGGTGGTCAAGATGCTTGGTCAAGAAAAAAATCACATTAAAGGTGTAATATTTACATTCTTCAGTTCTGCCTTGATAGCTTATTACGGATGTATGATTATGACACGCTGTTCCCATTGTATTTCACAAGGAAGCAAAACAAACTAATGCATTGTCCGAAACATCAAAATGAATGTAATTTCTAAAAAATTAGGCTAAGACAAAGTTCATTGTTTTCAGAATTTAAAAGGAACCAGCTTATTTCCTGTTCTACAGTACAGGAAGGATACTCTGCTGGCTAAAGCACTAAGACCGGGAATAGCAAGTCCTGAAAACAAGGACATTATTTTCTTGTGTCACACAAACACCAAGAATTTAAATACAAACATTGCAGGGCTGTGCCACGGCAGTTCTGTTCAGACTTTACAACACTGTTACACAAGAATTACACAGGACAGAGGTGGGAGAATACAGAAGTAACAACAGTAAAATGTAAATTGATGGCAAGTCATTCAAAATGTACTGAGTTCCTCCTCTGGAAACTTCAAAATACCTGCTCTAAGTAATGCATTGTATTTTCCAAGTAATATTAAATAACTGTAAAAAGTTAACTGAATAATTATTTTATAACAGTTTGAACGATCTATTTTTGTTCTTCCTTAACTTCATTTGGCTCCAGGTAAGCCGTGACCTCTTCTTACGGTGTCTCTTCCTGGCAGACGCGAACTCGTGCTGCCTGAAGTCTCGACCCAGCTCGGGCGGTGCTGCTGCGCCATGCGCCTTTCGGCAGCGCTGCCGAGGCCGGCTGTGGCAGCGCAGTACAGGCCGCCGCACACTCCCAGTCAGTGCACAGCACGCACAGAGAAAGTTCAAACCTTTCTGCAGAAACCCACCTGCGTTTCCAAGTCCAGCTGGTCTAATCTGCCCCCCCAAAAGCAAGTGAGTGCAAACACACAGTTATGCAACTGTACATCCAACTTCAAAAATCCACAAGCTTTATCTAAGTAAGTATGAATTAAAACAACGTATCGGGTGGGGACTTATCCCATTCCTACAGAACACATCTAGAAACGCACATTTTGATGGAAATGCACTTCAAGCCCATAATACAATGTTCAGCTACCAGGGCTACTGCTAAGAACTCCCTACCGCACTAGCACCAAGCGGTGAGAAAAGCGCTAACAGGAAAGCAAAACACCCTGGCGTGTTCCTGGTTTGGATTCTCTTGCTTACAACTGCCAAATCACAAAAGCTCAGAGTCAGTCTTAGAACTAAATGAGCAATCCATTTAAAAACCTTAAATAAGTTTTACCCATCCAAATGACGTGAGAGACAATTTATAAACAGCATGGCAAGACTACTGTATTTCAGACCCAATGGTTTTGGTCTTGAGCAGATTAAAACTTGACTTTCTTCTGTTCTTTGCTCAAACTATGCCTCTTTTACACAACTAGGGAGCCGTGGAAAGGGCTGAAAAGCACGTCCTTCTCTGGGCAGGAATCTCATCCATGCTACACAGCTCTATATGTTCCAAATTCACACCACACTTAAATGTGGCTGTCTTGGAATGCTAAACACACTGCAGATGTGTCTACCAAGTCTTTCTCCTAGTTACAGGTCAGTTTTAAACATATGCCTCTATTTCAGGCTCAAGGCCTTCAAGAACAATGACCTGCTCCGACACCAGGTGTGTCCAGGGTAAGCTGATACATGTCATCAGACAAAGGAAGCAGATCAGATTCAGGGTTTGTCTCAACTCCATCACCTGGAATGCAATGGACCAACAAGCGAATGCCGGTAACACCACAACAGGCGCAGGAATGTTATCACTGATGTGAGTCGTCTACCAACACACGATAGGCCAGTCATCGATCAAGAGAAAATGCATTTGCAGTACGTGACATTTCTGATTTCTAATATGCGTTTTACTCAGACGCTGAGTAAAACGCATATTTTCTTTTTTTGCTGAGATTATCATAAACCCCATGCTGCAGGTGTAGCTGGCTCAGCTATGGCTACCTCAGCACTGTTAGTACGGTGCTTTCAATTATTAGCAAACAGAAGCTGGAAAGTTAAACAGCTTTCCAGTCGACCTTCACACCACAGGAAGATCACACTGGTTTGCAGAGTTGCTAACAACAATTTGAAAGCCCTCACTAACTCATCAATTTGGACAGCTGGCCAAACTGGAAATTATTTTGTAGGAAGCGCACACACCACCTACTCTGTGCAACCTACTCCAGACCACAGGTACTTCATCTCATCAGCCTTGTCTAAAATTCTAAACTAGTATCGCTGCAATCTCAAATGTGATGTGCAAAGTCTCTGTGCGGGAAAAAACAGCTTGACTGTTTTTTTAAGAAATTAGTTTAACTGTTAAATTACATCTAAAGGGGCAGAGTTTCATCACAAAATTATTATTTATTAACTACAGATCTGGCTTTCCCAGATCCAGACCGGACACTGACATGACTCTCAGACCAAGGCTTTCCATCTTTCATACGAAAAGGATCAGACTGCTGTTTGGCTTTCCACTACACCAAGACAGACACTGCTCACGCTGGGTCCTACGGTTGGACTGGACAGTCGCAACACAGCCCACCAGCTCAGCATTCAGCAATTATTGCATTTTAACTTTTCATTGGCATGTTTGTGGGAGGAAAAACTCAGGAAGGCCTCACACCACACTTCGCCAATACCAGTAAGGTAAGTAAGCACTCCAACACTTCTACCACTGTATTCCCCTAAGGTATACTTTAGAAACTAGAGTCTGCCTGAGATACACTCAGCTGCTCAAATTTCCCTTGCAAACCCACCAACCAACCACTCCACAAGTAAGAACTCCTCAAAAGCCAGCGCAAAGTTTCTGTGTCAAGGTCCCGTTCCGAACCCTCTCTCAACAGCCCGAGTAAGACGAGGTGTTGGGAGCAGACCACGCGCGTGTCCAGCGCGGAAGGAACTCGGAGCACTGAACCGGCATGGACCTGGGGCGCGACGCTGGTCCTGCAGCTCCCGTTGATGCCAGCGGGGTAACGCATGCCAGGACAGGGCAGGACCATGCCCCCTCCGGCAGCACACGCAGCCTGCACCACGGAGGCACCGCCGCCGCAGAAACGCACCCAGTGCAGGCACTAGGTGTGGTTGTGTGGCTGATGCCACTTATACCGGCTCCTGAAAACCAGTGCTGCTCAGCCATGGCATGGCAGGTTGTACTAACCCAGGAAACAGGGCAGGGAGACCACAATCAATCTATTCGGCAAAAAATAGTGTTAAGAATGTAGGCACATCTCTTATTTTCCAACCGGCTTCAACTAATTCTTTAATGAACGTTAATTCCAAATGTCGACGATGGGAAGCTCTGCTATGTTTCTCATGAATGTAGTACATCTATGATTTGTGGCTTCAATTATATTCAGATATTTGGCTTAAGCTTTGCAGAAAGAGTAAAAACTGACTAAACAATATATATCTTACAAGAGAATACACAGTGGACTACAGCAGAAGGATGAGAAGAGCAGCAAGAACGTACCTGCACATACACCATATGCGCTCAGGTGCGAAGCTTTAGCATTTTTTAGCAAATAGATATATAACAGTTACCGTCTCTCATAACACTGCTTGCCCACCCATCATCTGTTAACCTACACTGGGCATCACGAAGCAAGTAAGGGATGATTTTGAAGCTGTCCCATGTGTATTTGCACAAGCCGTAAAAACTGTGGGAGGACTGAAAAAAACAAGAGATACAGAATATATAGAACATGCAGTTATTCACTTACTAAATAAATCTCAGGAACTTATATCTTACAAAAAGATCTCTTAAAGCAAGGACAGTCTGTAGCACAACTAATAGGGAAGCACTGCAGGGGGAATATGAAAGAAGAGATGACTCAAAGTTAGAAAGATGGTACAAAAAGACAATCATTGAAGATTTTGACCTGGCCAGAGCAAGGACGTTAAACAGAAACTAAGTCAGATGAAAACCAGATATTTGCTTTTGCAAACAACTCTAACATTGAGAAGGTTAAACAAAAAAAGTTTGGTGTCTGACTTTTTGAGCAGTTGAACGCATGATTAAAAAAAAAAAAAAGGAAGTGCATGAAACCCCTAAATATATTATTTTAAAAAGCTGAAAACACCTTTTGCTTTTCCAAAGCAAACAGATTGGGAGAAAGCTATTATTTATATCTCAATTAAAGACATAAAGACCTAAAATACTTTTAGCCCCCACAGCAACAGACAGTAAAAAGCAGAGATGTTTCTAAGGAAGAACTGTAACATCTGTGCCTGAGCTGCACAGCTACATCTAGTCACGGAGGATATTCGGCTCACAGGTCTGTGCTTCAGAGCAGAGGGCCATACTACGGCCAGCAGCGACCTTTCTATTGCCACTGCAGTCAGACAGCCTGAGCCCTACAGCTGTGCAGAAACCCGTCACCGACAGACCTATGTCTTCGTACTGGCGATGGACCTGCAGTGGGTACAAAGGAAGGGAACAGGAATGCCGTTTGTGAAAAGCTCCCAAGGAAATGGGGACCCACAAAAAGCAGCTCCAAGAACAGCCAGAAAGATACGAAGATAGGAGTCATGGAAACAAAACCACAAGTTTTCAATAAGGAAATGCGATGAAATTATCTTCAGAGACAAGAACGAACGATGAGAGAATAGAGCACAGCTTTGCACTTTTGGCAAAGAATTGCTGATTTATTTCAGTGAGAAACTCTCTATAGAATAGAATGCAGGTTGGTTTAAATCTAATGTAATTTAATCTAATACACACTTGTCTTACCATGTATGTAGAAATCCATATAGCAAGAGATTTCTAGAACTGTCAGTAATGCACACTGAGGTAAATCTTATAAGGATGGATGCGATAGGACAACACAGCTCCCCAAAAAATCTAAAAACCACTGAGGCATTAGCCAAAGTTATTATACTGTACTATTTGTTCTAGGGTTTGGGGGGGGGGGGCGGCAGAGAGGGGCTGGTGGTTTGGTTTGATTTGTTTTTTCCCTCTTTATTACATAGAACCATTTACAGACAAATCAGTGTGGAATGTGGGGAAAGAAGAATTCGAAAGACATGAGGTACTACAAAGCAAAGTTCCCCGCGGGGTGGCACTCACTCGAACCCTGCCTTGAACAGATTGTTCTTATCAAGGTAAAACCATTCAGTTTGTTGCCCGATAGCTTACCTCTCACTTTTACACTTTTAAAACCAGGCAGTTACTTGCATAACATCTAAAACCATAGAAGATGACCTCTGAAATATGGGCCCAGAATTGATGGAAGTTTAGATATGTAAATACACTATTCACGTCAGTAATACTGTTTCTCATATTTGAAGCGTATGTGCAAAAGAAGGGCCATGTTAACACCACTGAGCAAATCGACTTGCTAGAAGATGGCACAAATATTTTGCACTTCTCATTCTCTGGCAAGAATCCCCCTTCGCACCACTGCAACTCTAAAAAATTGTCTTTGCATGCTTCCGAATAAAAGCCACGCACAAAGAGGTGTCGGTCAAACTCCTGTTTTGACTGAAGGGGAAGGGAAGGTATTTTTTGTTTTGTTTTCAAGTCAGTGTGTGATTTTAAGATTAACACTTTAACACCAGGTGAAGAGATTCCAAAATTTCCATGTGTTTTCTTCAGTCAGTGAAATGCTCATTAAATTTTAGACAGCTTATTTTAATATTTACTGACAAAACCAAAAGGCATAATCCCTCCTCGCAATAAGTGCATCTGCTTATCTGCCTCTCCTGAAGCCAGCACAAGTCTTCTGACATCATTGGTAGTAGAGATTTTCCACCACCTGAAAAAACCAAGTGCCAGAGACCAGTGCTTCCACTCTCACAGTTTCTTCCAGCGTTAGGAATCAAAGCTTTTATATGCAAGGGAATGGAGATGAGACGGTACACAAAGGAGAGGTTATCTGTTAACCAACACACTTTATTATTTTGAAATGTATTTCTATATAGCAGTAATTTTTATAAAGCTAATGGCCTCTGTTTTCAAACTGTGAGTACTGTTCAGGTTCACATACGCTATGCCCTAAAGGGGCATAAGGATTAAGAGTAACCAAGCCAAGCAGATGCTCACTAGCTTGCTGAAGCGCCATGCGGGTTTGAATGCAAGGCAGCTGGCACAAATGGGCACCGAAGCAAGTACACATCACGTTCTGTGCAAGTCTTTGACAGGCAGGGAACGTGGAGCAGTCCCGTCAGGTCTTACTCCATGTGAATGGCAGAATAAGTGAAAATAAAGTGTATTATTACATCACTTAGAACAAACAGCTATTATCAAAGTTGAGTAAGTGATTTCTGTTACAAATCTGTAATACGTATCCTACGGAAAACATGCCTCAAAGTAGTGCGATATCATCACAAGCACTGGAATGTGAAGAGGCCAAAAATAAATTGATAGTTGTCCTGCAGGAACAATGCTATCTACACTGATTGACGAGCTTTCACCACTGCTGCTTGTCTTGAAAAAAAACAGAGCTCATACTGTGCACAGTTCCAGCACTAATAATTCCACATCTAACACAGTTAATTACATACCCTATTAATTTAGAATCAAATTTAAAATTTCTCTTCTTGCAGAAGGTACTATGAAACAGCAACATTTAATAGTTACACAAATGAGAGAGACGCTAAACCACTGAGAAGGGGTTCGTTAGACAGCATACAGTTCTTACAAATGACAGCACGAAGAAAAATAACGCATCAGGATTTTTTTATGTTCTGTATGTAATCATGTCACTATTTATTCCAAAGTTAAAATCCAGTGAATATTAGCTATTTAAGCCCTTAAAATTGCCAGTACAAATGGGAAAATGTAACATCCAACATTCCTGCATAGTCCCTTGGAAATTTCCAAGAGCAGGAAGTACTCCAGTGCAGGCTGCTAGCTGGCTGCCATGGAAACAGCCGTGCTGGAAAGCGGGCCGGTTCCTTTACTTTAAAAGCTGTTACCCAGAACGCCTCCATTTCTCTCTGCCTGCTTAAAACAGCTTTCACGCAGTCAAGGTCTCCAACACGCTGAGGCTGAAGCACAGAGCGACAGCCGATAACGGCAGACGTCGCAGCGGCAGGGAACAAAGCACTGCTGCAGATGAACGGTTCTGCTGTATTCTCATCTGAAGTAATGGATAACTGGCTGGTCGGCCTCAGGACCACAACGCTAATGCAAGCACATAAACAGCGGCGCGGCAGTAAAGTAGAAGAGAGTATTTTATCAGATGGTAGGCGGACTATATGAGTGCTCTAAGCATCAGCTCCGTACCAGAATTCCAGACCAACCTCACAGCACAGGGCAACAGCTACGGAATTGCAGAAACTAAGTACTTCACCCTGTGCCTCTCTCAGCTGTTGCCCTTGCACCCCCTAACTCCACCTGCTTGGACTTCGAAGCTTACAAGGCATTTTCTAAACAGCATCATTCACACTAAACTCATTTTCCAGAGATAGATGCTTTGCTTTCTTCCAAGTCATGACTGTTTCCCCCTCAACTCTGTAAGTGTTGTACTCTATAATTAATTAAATGCTTTATTGAGACAAAAATGGTTGATCTTTTCAACTAATACTTGTTCTGTGAATGAAACTAAAAAAGTAATAAAGAGAATGTTTTGTGCAGTAAGTAGAAGACTGGGCAGGTGCCATGCAAGGCACACATTTCAGGAAGCTTATGGAATATGGTAGCTAGTTTGCACCTGGCATTACTCATTTCACACGTGTCCAGAGTCAGACATGTGGTAAAGTAGCATTCTTCTCATTTACATGGCAAGTCAAAGGAAGGAAGGAGGGAGGGGGAAAAGCCATGAAAATATTTAGCTACCCACAACTTGTCTGAAGTGATTCTAAATAAGTTGTATAGCATTTTAAATTGTGGTACTTGCCTCCCATCAGCCTGAAGGTGGTGATACAGTATGTTAAATATTCTCAGTTTTAAAACAAAAACAATTCATCATTAAAGAAATCAGACGGCATCTGAACAGAAGTGAATATGTTATCTTGGGTTCAGACTTCAAAACTGTCATGTATGCCAGGGTACAACTTTAAAAAAAGAAAATATTTTACTTGTTTTTACTTGTCTTTATAAAAAAAAAATCCTTCCTTATTTTTATACACTTTTAATGTTCTTTTTTCCATTATTGCATGTGTGATTTTTCTGCTAAGACTACATCCAAAGCAATTAAGAAAAGTGAAACAGCCTCTGATACATAGTCTTCTCAAGCAATTATTCAGTCCTGCTTTCATTTCAGCTTAGAAATGTTCTAGATAAATGTAAAGTATGTAAGCGGAGACTACCGAGGGCCATTTCACATAATTTCTTCAGAATTCCAGAGGGAAACCCTGCAGGACCTCCAAATCGTTTCAGTTATACCACTGAGATTTAAAGCTTTTGTCTGTAAGCCAGTAATAACATACACGTAACTGTTTCCAGAAGTAACATCATCAAAATGAAAGTAGAAAACGAAAAGCTAGATGGGAATGATAGCTAAATGTAAACTTAACATTTAAAACAAAAATGTAAAGCATAACAATATCATCAGCTGAGAAGCTTAAATGACTTGGATATAGGACAACCTGTATTGTGTCCTATTGCTATGGAACGCGTTGCTTAGAAACAAGCCAGAACATACACAAACCTCCAAACAAATTACCACAACTTCTGCTGGGATGAATATATACACACGCATGTCCATGTGAAAAGCAGAATCTATACTTTTCACAACTCTGTTTAAATCTTTAGAATGAGAAAAATGACTACCATCTTGGGTGGAAAGTCTGAATAAACTAAAGCTTACATTTCAAGTATTCTGTAAAATTGCATACCTTAAGTATATTAACAATAATCACATTTTCTAAATCTGCAAGTGTTCCTCTGTTTAGTATGGTCTTCTGATTTTTTTTTTAAATAATTTGTGTTTCCTCAAATACTACTATCAGCCAAGAAGTGTTCTGCCAAAGGACTCATGAAACTTGGGTGTAAATTCTACATCTGCCACAGACTTGCTCTGTGATAATTTGGAGTATATTACACTGAACGATGAGGGGCGATTTCCAGCCGAGCCCCCTCCAGACGGTACTACCTCCACTCTCCCATGCCTCTCCCAGGCACAGCAGGGGCAGCAAACACAACGCATACCCACGCAGATCCTCCAACTCACGAGATCACGCACTACTTCAAAACACCAAGGAAGGTGGGTTTACACTGAGATGCCCAACTGCAAAGTGGGATGTAAGCGATGGCAGTGTAGACTATGTAGACAACCCCAGCAGGTTTCTGCAGATGCCTGCTCAGGGGCGAGTCCGACTGCTCACCAGGCCAGCCACGTCACTGCAGTACGGAGGGCTCTGCATTACAACGGCTGAGGTAAATACACATTTTGTTGGATGCTCTGTGAGAGCAGCAGCCTCCAGCACAGCAACAGAACAGACAGTGGTTCGGAGCACGGTTTCACACCTTCACGTGCTCTCAGACCGGCTCACTGCGGAGAGACAAGGGTCTCCTCCTCCCCCGTAGTCCGGCCGCTCCTGCTGCACCAATGCTGGCAAAGGGGCAGCCGGTCCGGTCAGCGCGCTGCTCTGCCCAAGGACCACCACCGCTGAGACGGGGGGGCCTGTCCTCACACCCTGCTCACCTCAGGCTTGCACGATGACCAACGCCGACCCAAGAAACAGGCTGGCAGAGAGCAGGGTAGGGCTGGACGGGACAACAGCTACCACTGGCAGCAGCAGCCTTAATCCCAACCTCGTAAAAAACCTTTAACACATCTTGTAGTTGCCACAGCAAGTTTCCTTAGAACTCCTGCTTAGCGACTGTATCCTCTAATTGTATACAGATTACATACAGAGTCAAATTAATACACTGTGGCCTTGGTTTTCAAAGTATTGAAGCACGTGTTTATTATAATGGCATTACCACATATTTATTATTAAGTGCTACACTGAAGAAGAAAACTTTGCAGAACAAGTGCTGATTTACTTGTAAGACACACAATTATTCCACTGTCATTAAAGAGACTGTTTATGGTAGATACATAAAGTCAAGAATTTTAACACAGCCTCACAGGATCCGTACGCTGAATTTATAGCGCTTCCTTTATCAACTAAGACATCAGGAATAACACTTTTTTCATTATTTTTCTCATTACCTGTGTCTCAAGAAATATACCTGATATATACCTGTCAACTGCCACTGACAATGGGTCATAAAAACACCTCAAACACCATATAACAAGACTTAAAGCTTCTTTTATTTTTTTTTTAAACAAAACAAACCAAAACCAGCAAACCAACAGCAGAGTCCTTAAGTCCAAGATGCCGCCGCAGGAGAGTGGCAGAGGTCAAGAGTATCAACATGCCAGCAACAGCAGGAAGTCTGTTAAATCAACAATCCTCATGCAATATTGATTTGCTAGCAAGGGAGGAAGGGAAGAAATCCTTCCTGACTAAATCTGGTAATCTGTTAACCAGACGGCAGGAAGACATTTCCAGCAAGCACCTGAGAAATCCCTGTGCTTCACTCCTCCCACCCTGTATTCTGTTCCTAGAACTTGCCAGTATCCAGCTCCTCACAAACCAGTAAAATGTAAAAGCAATACAAATCCAGGAAAGAAACAGGGTTTCAAAGTGGAAACAGAATTCCCTTCCTGGTTAGTTTTTTTGCCTTAGGGTAACCTGCAGGCAACTGGTAACTTTGAAGCTCAGATTAATACAAGAAAAACACGGCGCAAAAAGAATCCCACCTAACGATTCTCCTAAGGTACTCACCGCTGAAATGAGCGCCCTGTACTATCTCAGGATTTTTAGATTTATCAAACCTGTGCAAACCAGATCATGAAGCAAAGGTGGTAGCACCTCCTGAACTAATTCACCTCTACGTACTTCATCTGGCTTTGCCAACAGAACTACCTTTTCAATTTTTGCACCGTTCACAGATGGTATTCATAAGTATTTCTGTGTCCTAACAAAAAAAAAGGGGGGGGGACGGGACAGACAGAATGCCACAAGGAAATTTAGAATATACTGTTCCATAAAATAAGAAGTGTTTTAATGTCATTTATAGTGTTATTCAAGCAGGATGAAATTAACAACTGCAACTGAATTTTTTTTTAAATCTACAAAATACTTGAACTAGGTATTTCATAACATTACAAACGGAAAAGGTCAAGCTCCGTTTTAGTCTCAGTAGATGCGAATCAAGCAGATCTGCAATGTTTTCAATAATTCATTCTATATACTGCAAGAAAGTAGAAAATGTTTGCTTTTTCTAAGCTTCAGAAAGAGGAAAGGCTGGAAGAGGAGATCCTGTAGCCGTTCATATTCTCAAGAAGAGGTTCGTTATTTTAATTATTAGGCTGCCAAACTTAGAAAAGGATAAGCAATATTCACTGGGGAAAAGTGAAAATGGAGAACAAGTACTAAAAGACAGAAAAGGAAGCAAAGATAGCGATTGTGGAAAACAATTATATCTTCTTTTATGCACCGAATAATTTAAACTCTAAAATATTCATGAATTTAGACTGGAAGAGTGTCCCATAATTGCCAGGTTTTTACAGTAATGATGGTCTGTCAGAGTAGCAATGTACATTCTTTCATCGGCTTTCTACATAACTGACATATTCAAAGAAGACTGAAGATAACGATTACCGTGGCTACTTATTAGCCCACCTACACTACCCACCATGCTACTTTTGTCACGTCTTTCTCCGCTTTATTTCTTGGTAGCGTAGATCACTCAGAGTTTTTTTCCTACAGCATTTCCCACAACAGCATGCTTCCTCCTCTGTCCCTCTCAACTCCCTCGCCACCTTCCTTCGTTCCCGCTGCCCCACAGAGCTTCACAGTGAGCAGGGGCACGGGGTTTAACCAGGCCTGTCGGGAACTGCAAGGCAAACACCCAGAGAGGAGCTGCTGCGCAGTCACTGCCTGTCCATCGGTACTTTCCTGCTGTAAAGGAAGCAGAACTGCTCTGCTCTCAGCCACAGCCGGACGCGTCAACACCCAATTTATTATCATCTATCTTTCCAGTCAGTAAGAAATCTTTGGTACCAGTGTATTCTACAAAAATCTGTCTTTTCTCTAGCCCTACCCTAGAGCTCGGTAAAGGGCTTTTTTAAAACAAACTGACACTGAATTCAGTAACGAATATGGGCTGGTTTTTGCTATTTTAAACATTATTAAGATCCAAATTTAAAAACAAACAAAACCTCCAAACAAGCCCAGCATTCAAAATTCTGAGAAAGGCATGATCTAATGCAGAAGGAGGAAAACCAGCAGCCTTGCCACAACACCAAGGAACAAATCTCTGCATGACCAGAGAACCCAGAGGTAGACGGAGTGAAAGCCGAGGCAGAGTGCTGGAAAAGGAAAGAAGGAATTTTGACTACTACAGACACAGTTTGCTTCTGATTCAGAAGTTGGGGTTTGAGTCTTGCCCTGCAGAGCGCCTGGGATGTCAACAGACCCCAGCTAAGGAACTGTTCTGCGCAGGGTGGGCAGCTGACCTCGCGAGGCCTCCTCCTCCTCGGCACGTGCCGGCAGAAGCAGCCCTCCAGCCTGAAGGAGTAGGACAGCTTCCAGCTCCCAGCAGTACGACTGCTGCAGCCTAACAAATACTACTTCCCATGAATCTGGTACAGTACCACTCGCCAGCTTTAAATAACGTCCCAAACAGCCTCAGACTATTGTTATTTTACAAACTAATGCTTGTGCATTGTATCAATTTAATGCACGATCTAAAAACAATCATTTAAGGAGACATAACACGATTTTAAAAATCTAGAAAGCAGAGTCAAATCTAATTTAAATTATGAGAGAAGAAGGGAATTCTAGAGAAAGACAGCTGACAAAACCACTGTTGAAAACGAGGTCGTAATCCGCATCTAAAACTAAAGGTTTGTGGGGTTTCATTTTCAATAGTGTCATATTTAATGACATTTATTTCAATAGTGACATTTGGAAGCATCCTGTGCACTGTTTACCGGACAATTTCAGAGTACTTCATGAATTCAGCAGTAAACGCTACTCTGAAGAGAGTACTTCATCACTCATTTTTCTTCGTACCACAATTTCTCTATCAAGCTATTATCTTTGTTATTCAATAGTGTCAGGTAAATTCTAAATTTAGCTTTCAGAAAAATTTTTCAGAGGGCAAAGAACAGCTGATTAATGTACAGAGACTGCTCCTGACACACAGCATGCCACCCCAAGTGCAGGTGACCTGAATCTGCCCAGCAGTTCTGCGTCTTCTGCCCCCGACCAGCAAGCGACTGACCTTCCTTCAGACTCTTCTGGCCGCCCGCCTCAGGGCATGCCTTCTCCTTCAGCGACTCCACACCGCCCGCCGGCACGATCTCGGAAAAGCCCTGCCGCTGCCGCCGCTTCTTGGAGCTGTCGATCATGGTGAGAGCCCTTCAGAGCGGCGCCGGCCACCAGAGACACCGGCACACCGCTC
>Ga0065711_1029154_pt1 | contig 37350 bp, 16 predicted proteins | sample Hoacrofraction12_FD_59098 | JGI IMG/M metagenome (GOLD analysis project Ga0065711, IMG submission 59098) | Hoatzin crop microbial communities from Cojedes, Venezuela - Epithelial fraction 12 v2 (version 2) | ecosystem: Host-associated > Birds > Digestive system > Esophagus > Crop | place...
TCTTCTTCAGGCTGAACAAGCCCAGTTCCCTCAACCTCTCCTCGTAGTGGAGATGCTCCAGTCCCCTCACCATCCTCGTAGCCCTCCGCTGGACTCTCTCCAGTAGCTCTGTAATTTTAAAGGGAAGCAGCCGAGAAGGGTTTTTAGTTTATTGTGCTTTTGTAGACTTGGTTTTGTGTTCCCATTCTGCCAGTGTGTAAACATTAGAAAACGTAATAACCATATAATTACAGAAGTCCAGTCTTTTCCTTCTTAGGAAAAATAAAGTTTCCAGAAACCCTTGTCTCAGACACAGGCTGTCCAACCCCAAATTTCTTCAAGGACTTACTCATTTCTTCCCAGTTGTGTATGAGAACAAATAGGCTCCAAAGCATGACCTGAAGATCGGTCATTGCAAATGTAGAAATAGATTGTTTCAATTTCAGTCAATCCTCAAAACATTGCTTGGAAGCGTTATGTGCTCAGGACAAGGGAAGATGTTAAAAGATGCAAAGAAAGTGCGGAGATGTCACTCAATGCAGTATTTGCTGTCACGAATCTCTGCATATAGAGAGGGAAAGGGAGCGGTTAAGAAGAGAGAACAAGGAGGAAGGATGGAGAGTGACCACGAAGAAGAGGTGATTATAGAAGTGATGTAATCCTGGTCTGGGGAGTTCATCCCTGCTCCTGGGACAGCTGCTGCTTCCTGTGAGGAGAGGATAAATTCCCAGGCTTCCTTCAGCTAAAGGCTGAGTGACCAGGTGGTGCTTGGAAGCTGTCTGGGTCCATCACTGTGGTTACGGTGGGCGCTGCAACCCCCCAGCCAGGCAGGAGGTCTGGACCCTGCCACTCACCTGCTCTTCCCACTTGTGGCTGCGGTTTCCTCCTGCAGGTGGGGGGACAGGAGAGCACAGTGACAAAACACGTGGTTCAGATTTACTAGTCAAACTAGGGATTTTTCAGGCATGTCATGGCGGCTTATCTGTGTGTATTGCTGATGTTGTCAGGTCTGGCAATAGGATCTCCTGTCTCAATAACTTTATTTGCAATGTTGATTTTGAAATAATTCTGAGATTATTTTTTCTTTGGCTTTTGATTTTTGTGCCTATAAGACACATTTACTTTGGTTTTTTTTCCTGCATCTTTAAAGAGTGAAAGAATTTTTATAATAGTGGAAGGGGCATGGGTCTAGACTACAGCAGTTGAAGCACTAAGAGAAATTGTAGATATCACAAGAATTATTTTATAGACGATGACTGGGGTGGGCAAAGTGGGCTACATTCAGACAGGAAAAGGCTATGGAACTGCATGTGTGAGGGGTATGGAAGCACTGGTGGATGCAGGGGAGAGTGTGGGGAGGGCTGGATGGAGCAGAGGAATGTGACAGAAAACAGCAGTGGGGCAGCATGGAGGAATGTACGTGGAGTCAGGATGAGTTTAGGAGGAGTGGTCTGAGGGTAAGGGAGGAAATTCATGATAGATAGATTTATGGCTGCTGCATGATGAAGTTGAGGGATAAAGCCCATTCCTATAGAATCCCACAGAAGTTTTGCTGTTAATTACAAAATGAGAGTTTGCACCACAAATGAAGGAAGGTCCTCTTTTTCTATGAGGCTCTAAGAAATCCTATGTTTTTACATACAGCTAAAACAAAATTTTGCTATAAAGTTTGGGCAGCCCTCTCTAGTCTGCTGAAAATATTCTAGTCACTTCCCAGTTCATTACGCTTCAAAAGCTTATGACTGTCAAGCAAATATTGTGAGTTTTCAATATGTAGAACTGGCAATAGTCATTTATAGTGGATGAGTTGGGTAAAATTGTCCTCTACTCTGTTATGAAGGATAAGGCAATGGCAAGTGCTAGAGGACTATGTTTTTATGTATATTATGTATATTTTTCCTGTCTTTAGAGATATTTAGAATAGCTATTAATCTATTTTATTGGTCTAATTTAGTTATTTTACCAATCTGTCTTATTTATTGTATTTAATAAGATAAAGACAAATAGAATAGATTAATGTGCCTATTAAGGTATCTTAAGAGATTTTTTTTATTTCCAGAGAAGTCTAAGTTTTTTCATTTGCTTAGGTCCAATAAAAGGCTGTATTAATATTTTTTAGTTACATATACATTTATATCTATTAGTTGAGTAATACAAGCATCCCTTGAGATGTGCACTACTGAGTGTTAATATAATTGCTGAAAAGTTTCACACATTTTTTTCATTGGGAATAATATCCAATATGTAGTGTCTTTTGTCTGAGGTGATAGCACAACATTTTACACATTAATCAAAATAATTCACAGAGCTTATTTCATCTTCCACTCTAGTAGGATATGGTTACTACACAAATAACCTTAGGACAGGAAGTAAGAATAATACTGTAATTAACTGAAATTGCAGGGGAACTTAGGTAGTCAGAATGTAATTATGCAAGGCAGAGCTCAGTCAGGAAACAGGATTAACTTTCCTGTTCTTTTGAAAAATGCCAGATGATTGCTAATATTTGTAAATGGTTCTTACACATCAACTGAATGATGATGCCTGTGACAGAGGAGCTGCCTTTAAAATTATGCTAAGCAGTTGGTTCCTCTCTGACTTGGTGATAAAGATGCTTCCTCCAGAAGCAGCTGTTAAATTTCCTTCTTGCAAGACAGATTTCCTTAACAGTGTCACATCCAAACATTGGCCTAATCTTGGTTAGTTTGTCAGGACTGATTTGATTGCAGTGTATCTGAAGTAAAGTCGAATTAAAAATGACTGAGTAAAACTGGTTTGTTTTAGAAAAACACCAAAAGGCATATTCTATGTTATGTCAGACACTGACACGGAAAAGTTCAGTATGGCAGATACTGGCTCAGTAGCGAAATGCACAGTTATCTCTGACTTTCAAAGGATTACAAGACCCCTCTGAACTTTAGTAGAAATTGTTTATATAACCTGTGTCACTGCTGAAAGTGTTTGCCATGTGCTTCAGAAGTAGGACAGTAGAGGTAAAGTCAGAATCAAACTATGCCAGAAGAAATAGAAGACAGGAGGAGCTACTAAGTATTGTCAATTAAAATCCAAATGCAGGGAATGATACTTAGTTCAGGAAGAAATTCACTGTATCTGTGATTTGCTGTAAAGCTGACTTTGGAATGCTAATTGAAACCGAACAATCGCAGCCCCCAAGCTTGACTCAGGTGAATGCTGTATTGGCAGCGGCTTTGAATGCTAAATATTAACAAGGCCAAACGAGCATCAGTGTAGTCCTACTGTATGCTATCTATTCCCATACACTTGCCACAACAACTTTAATTGAAAGCCCTGGGTAATTCTTCATGCAAGTAATGAATTTAGCCTTTATTTATTTATTTATTATTTATTTTTAAAATTGTGCTTGCAATACTTTTTAAGGATTTTAAAATTGAAGTGCTGACAACTGTATTAATCTTTGAAATAGGTTGCAGTTGTTAGGTATTTTGAGATTGGGATATATTTTAAAGTAAAAATTAAATTTTCTCTTCTATATTTCTTTTTTATCCATAACTGTGAATAGCTCTGTTTATTCTCTATAATCTACTAGGTTGATACATTACATTTACGATATGATGACCATTAAATATGTTCTTTTGTAAAAGAGAGCATGATATGCTGATTATAGTTTAGTGTAGAATACTTATTTATGGTACTGTTATTCGACATTTCAAGAATATTATTAGCAATGCAAATGAAAATTTTTCATCCGACACCTAATATTACCCTATTGACTGAGCTGGTGTAGAGGCTAAAATCACACTAAAACCTATACCTTCTTAATGATCTTGAGAGATTTGTTCTGCTTTTCACAAGCATATTTATAGGGAATTAAGATTTCGGTAAGCAGTATTGCTTATATTAGATGCCTAAGTGCCAGTCTTTCTGATCAAATAGCATCTTGAACTCAAGGGCTGAGGTGCGACAGTTCTGCATCTTGCTTTAAGGAAAGCTAACTGAAAGCTTGTTTCTGTCTTTTTGGCTTCCCATAGTGGTGAACCGATCAGCAGAGAGATACAAAACATTAATCCTTCGTACTCACTAAAGTATGTCTGACATCATGAGCACAATTCTGCGGTATTTCTTAGGGAAAGACTTGCCAAGACTGTAAAGAAAATGTTTTTGCAGGGAGCCTTGCTTTGTCCTGACATTTATGTGAAGACACAATTTGCCATGAACCTTTCAGTCTTCCTCTTCCTTCAGAGAATAATGAAAGGAGCCTATTCATCCCAGTCTCTTGGCGTTTTCATGGAAAAATAATAGTTCAACTGCACAGGCCCACTCCTCTTCTGAAATATGAGTAAGCCCTGGAACCAGAGCAATCTGTGCCCACTGCATATTTCTACCAGGATGCTGGACTGTTGCCATTGTTAATAATTTTGAACCGAAAATCAGCATCCACAAATGAAAGAAACAGATAAAAATACTTATTAAAAAATCAATGCTTATAGTATAAATATACCAAAGATCATGTTAGAAAAAATATGTAGGATAACTGTTTATTATTACATTAGGTTTTAAAATATTTACACTTAGAAATGGCCTTCGCTCATTTTGTAGTTGGGGAATATTCCTTTGGGAGCAATGGCAGGATGTTTTCTGTTAACCTCATTTTTTTTTTAACTAGAAAAGGAAAACCTTTTCTAGCCAATTTTTCTCTTTTTTTCCCTGTAACTAGGTAATAAACTTGTATCTAAAAAAACACTTGCTAGAAAGTGCTGTTATCTGTTTAAAATTTACGGAAACACTGTAGTTTAATGGTACAATAACTAATGCTCAATTATAGAGGAATTCCTCCGGAAGAACAAGTCATGACTGCAAGTGCCAAATAAATCTAGTGGTGTGACACGGATAGTAGAATTTCATAACAATAGTGATCTGAGGGTTATGTTTTCAAGGCAGAATGTGTTGATAGTACTGCAGCTGACCTGGCCATGTTTGATTTGGTGTGTATGTGAGGTATAATGCTACTAAATTATTGAAGAGTGAACAGGGTGACTCACTGTATATGAGGTGAAGAGTCATGAAGTTATAATCCAGATGAACTACTTCTTAAAAAAAATAAATGGTATCGTAGCTGTGGAGTTCTCAAAAGCCTGTATCTATGCTCAGATTGGTACCCCCTAACTGCAGTGTTGTAACACAAATGCATGACTGTCAAAATAAAGCAAAACACTTCTGTAATGCCCTATAAGAAGAAAAATATTTAAAAATTGAAGGAGAGAGAGAAATGAGGAGAACCTCATTCAAAATTGGATTACTACTGTATAGGATGAATTTAAAGAATGTATCGCCACAGGCAGTCTCCAGGTAGTTAGACATAATATATAGGAGAGGGGTTGCAACTTCACTGCTACTGTGAGTTGCAAGACTGCTTCTGTGACTCGTATTGGAGTTGACAGGGAAACAGGTAAAATTTTGAGATTCAGAATACCCTCAGCTTCCATGTCCTTGCGGACATGTCCTTCTGTTTATTAATACTATATTTTTCCACCAACGATTCTTAAATCTAATAAACGAATCCTAGTGTTCTCAGATAAGGTATCTATATTTAAGTGCTTATATTTTTACTACTACATTAAGTGGAACAAAGTATTACTCAATTTATTCTTTTAGATAAATTCAAAAGACTTTTTATTGCTGAAAGTACTAACTACAAACCTGCAACACAGTTTTAATGCTTCTATTTTATTACTTGTTAATATACTGCTTTTAAAATTTGAGGAAAAAAATATTGTAACCCTCTATTACTGTTATGATTTAATGTATTTTTTTCAGAAGATCCCAAACATTCTGGTAAAAATGCACAGATGACTTCTTAAAGAAGTCCAGTCCTCATTTATATTCTGGAAATATCATGGAGTGAAGATCTGAAGTTTTCTTACAATTTCATATTTCCGATTAAATGAGACAGTCCTGAGAATTGAAGGCATATTTTTAATGAAATAAGATAAATTGCTTTTAGGACTATAAGGGTTTTTTTGCAGATGATAGAGTTGCCATTGTTTTGATTTAATAAGTGAATCAGAAACATTAGTTTTCTAGTTCACAGAAGCAATGTGGTAAGGTTTTGTATAAGCATGATTTGCAATGGTATAAATTCTGTATAAGATGCATAAAATAAGATCATTTTTCGTCTTTAAGGAGCTGAAAAAATGAGACTGGGGAATTCATTTAACACTTTTTTAGTGAATATAGGTAACAGAAGAAGCATAAATAAGCATAGTATCTCAGAAGTCACTCATCCTTTGGTTGCTGAAAACATTAATTCCTCAGCACAGCATAGGGAGTAATTACTAGAGCAAATGGTTAGTTTGCAGTGTCTTGGATATGGGGATGGCACTGACACTTAAAAGAACATGTGTAGAATTGAAATTTTGTTTCACATACAATTTATATAATGTTCAATCTTATATTCATTTTAAATAAGTAATTGCTGTATAGCAATACGGTAGCAAGAACCTAAACCTAGATTTTAAAATTTTGTGTATCAAGATTATCAGAGTATGTACATCTATGGAAATAGCATTGTTTTGAGAGGTGACTCCACAAAGCTGATATTTAAACATTTCTATTCTACCTGTGTGTGTGTGTGTCTGCGTGTGTGTGTGTTGGTAAGGACTGCAATTCATGTCTGTTTGAGAGCTTGATACATTAGGACCTTAGTGGAGTAGCTCTCCACTAGCTCTGCGGATAAAGTGAAAAACGTTTCCATCGTTCAGAGTTCCTATCCCTGTGGAGGATTAGGTGACCTAAGGAGAAAGCACAAACATAGCTGACTTTGTGGTGGAGAAAGAAACAGGCATGACAAAGAAAGGGCTGAATTTCTTAAGCAGAAGATTCTAGTTTGCCTTACTTCTTTGGGCAAGAAACTGTGACCTGTTGCAAGGTGAGGACTGAGGACAGTTGCTGCTGTTGCCTGAGAAATTAGGGGGTTGTGTGGGTTGGAGCCTCCTTTACATGTGGAAAAAGTCAGCGGAAATGTTACTGGGTATGTACTGAGGCTCTAGCACTTCCCTCCTGCGTAGAAGGGAGGGCCTTTCCCTTACTGTGCTGTGACTTGTAATGTACTTTACATCCAGCCGTAGTGGAGGAAGTATGGAAAAGTCATCTTTGCAACAAGAAATGCTTTTGAACCTGTGCACATTTAATGGGTGGCTATTTTTGTGTGTTCATAACATTATAAATATATGGAGTATTTTCTATTTTAAAATGTTTACTTGAGACAAATGAAAAACTTTAGACACTATGAAGGGCGAGGCTGCTAGGGTAACAAAATGTATTGCTGCTTATAAATACATGTTTAAAATTGAGTTATGCAACTGTTGAGAGACAAACAACTTCTGATAGTCAATGTCCTGCTTCTGTTGAAAACTCGAGAGCATCCCTGTGTATCTATTAACTTCTTCACCAGTTACTAAATTACACAACTGTTCAGTTGTACGTATAAAAATATGACCATAAGTAACATCTTAAGATCCTGGTAGACAATATTCTCACCATAGTTTTTAATGCTCCATTCAATACATTTTAATTGTATTGAATTATAAAATATGAAACAGTTTTTAAAATGGTGTTGATGATCTCCTCTATATGGTGATATCTGGAACTAGAAACAGAGCTTTCCATTTGCCAGCCCAAAGTGAATTTTTGGTCACATTTTCAGGTCATATCTTGGACAGTCATGGATTTCTGGATCACTAGGCTCTGCTTTTTGGTGTGATGACCTGTAAGGGGAGACTGATCAGTTCACTGAGATAAGCTAAAATATGATCAATAGAATTTTCTGATTTGTTGGATTGATCCTATGCTGTGATCCTGAAAGTGGTATCTGAGCACCATTTTCTTATATTTTTAAAAAAGCTCAGATTTAAGGGGGGACATTGTATTACTTTCTCACATCTGAGGGGAACGACCTAAGGAATACTTTTTTTCACCTGAGAGGCTGAAGAACATTATCTCCTCCAAAATAGCTGTGTTCTGTAGTAATTGCTCTTGTGAAATTAACTGCTGCTCATGGAGACGTTCTTAATCTAGCTGGTTTATTTCTGATAGCCATGGAAACACACGGCTCATTGGAAACTCTGTTCTGACAAAGCAGAATTAGTTTGTGTTACACTTTGCTGCCTTGGTTTACAGTATGCAAACAAATGAGTTGTGAGTTAGCTTGGGTAATTCTACCCAACCTGCAGTCACCTGGAAAGTCTTCACACTTGGTGGCTTGTATCTCATTGCTTTGAGTACAAATTAGTCTGCCCACCAAGGACACATAGAACGTATGGACTGTCTGAAAGCGTATTGTGCTGGCTGCGGTTTCACTGCCTATGGAAGAACTTAACCATAGGTTAGGAGAAGAGAATACCTTAAAGCACCTTTCAGAATTCGTGTTGTACAGAATGATAATGATTAAGTTTTTGAGAATGGTTTTAACTAATGATGGCAGATACATAATTGCTAGTATTCTCTTTGTAAAGGTAAGCATGATTCAGAAATTCATAGTTTTATAAAAACATTTTTGTATGTGTGAAATGTCTCAAAAGAGAAAAAAAAAAGTTTTGTACAGCATGAGTGTTATTTTACTACTGCCATGTTCTGACTCAATAGCAACATGTGCACATATTTTTGAATGAAAGACTTTTCCAGTTGCTCAGTGTTCAGGATGAATTTATTATGAAATATTTAAGTGCCATTAATGTTCTCGTTGAGCAAAATAATAGCTTTTGTGAGGGGTCAATGTTCATTCAACTTGTAATTAAATTAAATTGTCCATCATGTGAAGGATTTGTTTCATTGATCTAGTCTCCTACTGGCAAAAAAAAAAACCAGCCAGCAAATTCTAATTTAAGATAGGTTAACCCCCACTTCTATACACCATAAATGGATGTAGCAGGGACAAAACCTTCATTCCCTCTATCTGTCTTATTAGACGTTGGAAGCAGTAGTCTTTAGTTTAATAAAGGCCCTGTCCTCCAGCTGGATTCGTGAAGGGAAATGCTCCCACACAGAGCTGATTGAAACTAATGCTTCTTTTATGTGAACATGTTACACCTGTCTTGACCTTACGGCACGTGATACAGTGAATGCAATCTACTATTCATCAGTATTTTATAAAATTGAACAATTCAGTCTGTAATGTCACAATACCCTGTCATATTACAAGCTTCTATTTATCATTTAAATAATTTTAATTGTATAGTGCTTGTGGTTTCTTTATGTTGTTTCTATATTCACTTCAAAACTTGATTTAAATTCCTTATGCTTTTTGCAGTACATTACCAATAAATGCTTCTTGCACATTGTTCAGTTTATAGCAGAGAATATTACTTTTTTATTGGTAATTGCACAGCAGATTATTATGTGGTGAAAAAAAACATACATTCTTTTCCTAAGGCATAAAACCAAGTTCCTGTCTGTTTTGCGGATGTTAAAAATCCCTTGACACTCAAAGAAGAAGAGTGGGAGTATTAACTCTCAGGAACCCTTGGCTGAGTATCCATGAAAAGAGTCTTTCTCCTCCCAGCATAGGGGACTAAGCTTGTTAGGAATGCTTACTGTGAAAGAACCACTTTGTGTAATCTTAATAAATAAAATAAATTTAAGAGCATTTTCTTAAGCAGGAGGGGAGGAATGGGAACAGGTTCAACTTTTTATGTTATTAAGAAATATACGGAGTAGCACAGATTATCTGAGGATTTGCCTAAGCTTCTAAGCATGAACTACTTTGGGGAAAATGACTGTAAAAATAATTTTCCCTACCTATTTTTAATATTTGATAACTTCAGTGGAAAAAAAAAAAAAGGTCATTTTTCTCCCTCTTCCAAAAGATATATGCAATAATAGCCAGACCACTTTCACTGTAAAGGTCATAAGGGTCTTGGAAGTAACATTTAGCATTATAGCAAAGAATCTCTTAATTATTAGGAATGACAGGAGTTTTTCAGTCAGGATGACTGCTCTGCATATTCAAATAATATTAGTGACTGGCACATTAAAATAAAGGTCTTGCACTGTAATTCAGTATAATCTGAGCCTCTGTAATGCTTTTATTAGTTTGCATGGCAAACTTTTTCCAGATTTTTGCAGATTTACAAACTTTTCTAAATATGTAAAGGTATAACCCCACTGGCTACAAGCATTGAGCCTTTAGAAACCGAGAGCAGTTCTTGGATGTGTGGGTTATCTTGGCTGACACAGGTCTGGCAGATGGCAGGAGACGGGGCTACCGTACCAGGGGGAATTTTTGGCCGCCCTCGCTAGAGCCGAGGGCTTTGTGTGCGCCGGTTGTGAAGACAAACAGGGAAAGCGAGTGCCAAGAGAGACCGCCCTGCAGAGCTGCGGATAGATGTTATTATTTTTAAGAAGAACCCCTCTGGTGATATGACAGGGCTGACCCTGTTAGCGGAGGCTTCATAAATCTTTCTCAAGTGAAAGTTCCTGGCCGTGCAGGTTGGAGGGCAGACAAAAGAATCAAAAGAGCCAGGATGTGAAGTCTCTGTACTGTACATGTGAGGGCTGCCTGTGGGACTCTGCAATAATACAACAATAGCCAAGATTGCGAGGCACAGCTTCAGTTCACTGCCTGCTTTCAACTGCTTCTAATAACAGTTTTAATTTTAGATTCCTCACGGTCTTCTGCATAATATCTTAAAGCCGTAACGATTCTTCAGTTGTTATTTTTTTTAAACACCATTGAAATCTCAGTTTAGGAAACTCATTTCTCTCTTAGCAATATAGTAACGATTAAAGATGGTCATTAGCGTAGAAAACATAAAGTGGCTAGAATGTAAATGTGTTTGATTCACTTTGACTCTCCGCATATTTGCAGTGCTGTGATTAGAAGAACTTTATATACTTAATATATTATCTGTCAACCTACAGGAGACCTTTTTATCGTGTTATCATCTGCTAATCATTTGAGTTAGATGCTTTGCAGTACAGGACCTTCTCAAAGCTGACTGAAGAAGCCTCCTTGGAGGATACTGACGACATGCCAGTCTCGCAGTCCAGAATGAAACTGAGAAACTTTTTGTGGTTAATACTTGCACCTGTTCAAACATGATATATGTATATGGAATATACATAGCTGCTCTTACTCCATCAGTACTGAAGCCGCAGGCCTTGGTGTTTGCCAGCTGTGTACTGGTGACCCTGCAAATGGAATAGACACTTTTCAGGTCCAAAAATTACAAGACTTCTGCCGTTTGAGCTAACTGGGTTTACAGTAGGAGTCAGGTGGTTTTGCCTTGCAGCAGGTATTAGAGATGACATAATCCCTAATTCTGGGCTGCACCTTAAGCTTTGCTTTTATCCCTCTGTGCAGTTGTGCATAAACAGCTGGAAATTAGTTGTGTTACCGTGGAATCCTTATTTCTTGTACAAGAAGAAAGTGAAGGGTGGAGAAGTGAAAGTAGAATATTTAAACAAGTATGCAGGGCCATTTGAAGTGAATAGTGAGGCTTTCAGGTTTTTCTTCTTGCAGCTAGGACAGGAGCAGAATGTACGTTGGTAGAGCTTATATGCTGTAGTATTTCTAGGGCAAGTTTTCCTTTCTTTATTTGCTATTTTAACATTTCAGCATACCATCATTCCCCCAAGAGGAAAATTTACATGAGGTGAAACATAATGAAAACAAACGAGCAAGTCTTGATTGGCTTTGCAATTTACGTAAAATGTTGGCAAGAACTTTGATTAAGAGTTTAAATTCACACAGGCTTAATCAAAAAGAAATTAAAATCCTATAAAAAGGCTTCTCAGGATTCCCTTACAGAAACCAGAATTGTCAGCAAGAGCTAATTTTGTGTGGGTATCTCAAGACCTGGAGAAAGGAATGGAAAATAGAGCATAATGGGCAGCTGAAGTGTAATTAATACATATGCATCAGTGCAGTCCCAGAAAATATGATAAATTATGCATGCTGTAGAGCTGTGAGCTTGGGACAATACTATCCAGTGGAAGACACAGCCTGATGTGGTTGGCAGGGGAGGGTGCCACCCTTGTGGGGCAGCCTTGTGGCATGAGCCGGGAGTGAATGAGAACAACCCTGACAGCTGATAATGGGTAGACTTAATGTTCCTCCGCAGTAAATATGCCCTGATGTTATCTCCTTTTGTTGTAACTTATGTTCTTTTGTTTGGTAGTTTGGGACACTCCTACTTTATGTGTTGGAAATTTTTAGGCAACACATTTTACCGAAACAAAATCCGACTGTTATTCTCTGTATGACTGAGTTATCATTCACATTATTCATCATCAGTAACTCAAGTTGTACATTGCAGTGCATTTTAATTACATACCAGGAAAGAAATGGAAACGTAATCACAAGTTCAAAATGGAAGCAAAAAATGGAAAAAATAGGGAAAAATTGGAAAGAGTTAATGCTGATTTGACAGAAAGATCCTCTTCGTTAAAGATTTAGCCAGTCACATTCTTTTACACATTCTTTTACAGCTTAGCAGACTGGAGAAATGTGATTTTTAAAATGAAAGATAGCATATCAGGAAAGGAACTTCAATTTCACAAGTGAAGATTGATTTATTTATGCTGGTCGTTGTTGGTATTTTATTATTGTGCCACCTATTTTATAGCAAATTTCACAAAGGTGTAGATCTGAAAAGAATTTGGCCCAATAATTCTCATTGTAGATGCCCTGACACTCATGCGCTTTACAGTCTTTACCAAATGAAAAAAATCACTGTTTCCAGTGTTTGGATTTATGTAGGTCAGTAAGATGCAAAATGAGCACAGTTTGTATTCTTGATAACTACCATTCACCAAAACTTTTGGACTTAATTGTGGATTTTTTAAATAGAATATGAACCCAAATAATTTCACTAGGAGCATGTTCTTACTGGGACAGCTAATCATTTCCCTTTTAGGGGTGTGAGCCTTTAATATGTTTGAAGATATTTTGTATTTTTGGCCGGTATTTCATAATTGTAATTAAATTTGAAATATGGCAAATGTATGATCCCAAGGGGCTCTGGGCAGACAATAGCTTATAGTAAATAAGAGAAAGTCAAGGTCCTACATATTGGTGGATGTGTTGCTTCCATACTAGGAGATCTTTATTTTAGCCAGCTACAGACCTTTTACATTATGGGGAGAGTAATCAATAAATTGTGTGCTAGTAACAACTGTTCCATGCTTCACATCATTTTTCTGTATTTCAATACCCAGCAAGGGTAGAGGGTCCCCATGTTTTATTATGCTGAACTGTACCTGTTCAGTTCCCAAAGCCAGGTTAGCAAGAGTTGTTTTCCAGTTCATAGTAATTGCAACAACAAAAAAATCACTTCCTTCTGCCAAAGGGAAACAAAGCAAGGCATTGAAAAGAAAACTCCATTTACCCAATTCTCTTACTTGCCCGGTGTCTGTGGCCTTACAAAGGAATTAAGAGTTGTGTGAAATGAACAAACTACATTCCTTGTAAGAAATCTTGAAGAGTATACTACTCAGATGATAGTCATAGTCCCTTTAAAAAAACCAAAGATGCTTTTGACAATAATAATTCAGATATTTTTACATTGGGGCCTGAAATATCTAGACTGATTTAGCTGGAAACCATTCTTATATAAAGTTCTGATTTTTTTTTTCTTTCCTTTTTTTCTTTTAGTCAAGAAGGGTTTCAATGTACAGCCCCCCAGTTTATACTGTAGGCTGTAGACACCAGACATGAATGCGTATACTGTGCATGTGATTCTGCAAAATACATTGACTCTTTAACCCCTGCAAAAAAATGGGCATGGCCCATCGTCAGCTTTCAAGGACACGTTCATTTAGTAAGTGTTGAGAAAATACCAGATTTGTCAAGTTTCACTTTGGCAGCAAGTTTCTTGAAGATGCCCAATACTTTGTTTATGAATTTAAGTGATGAGGTTACAAGGAGCAACTGTAACAAATGCAAAATAAAATGGCTTTTGATATGGTTTTTATCTAACCTTTAAGTAGTCGGAATAAAGAGTTGAATGAAGAAAGACACCATCTTGACTCAATCAGAGTAATTGTTGGAGATTTAAATACTGTTGCACACAAGTAATTTTTTATTAAAACTGATTTGAGAGAGGCTGCATTTAATATAAAAAACAGGCTTTTCTGCTGGCATGGGAGTGAGAACAGCAGTGTGATCTGTGATGACAACACGGGACATGTCCAGTGTCCTAGGATCCAATGGTTGTTTGGCTTGGTCAGCATCACGCAGCAAATTCCGTAGGATTTTGTCCCCCATTGATTGTGCTGGTGACAAGATCTGAAGTCACTCAGCAGACACAAAATCAACAGCTATTTGGCATATTGCTTGCATGTGCTTGACGCTGCTGTTTTCTGTAAGGTTTATTAGCTGCTTTCATTATTTTTTGTAGTAAGCATTGCACTTGCTGATCCAGAACAAGTTCAGACAGCAATAAAAAGTGATTTTGTGCTGCTTTTTACAGTTTTAACTGTGTTTAAAAGTAGAAGCACATGACTGTTTATTGGGTTGCATTGATTTTAATGAGTTTTCAACAGCTCATCTTGGACTTTTTTTGGAAAAAGGTTGCAATTCGAATGTGAAATTTCCTCCCTAAAGCATCTCAGTTGTTTATTCAGATTACACTGTAAAATGAGAGATTTCCTATTTCTTCTTTACTGGCAAAAGGTGGCATACTGTTTGTTTCTCAGTATTTGAAAAAATTGCTCAAACAAATACCTGTGTTTGTTCAAAATAATTTCCAGTTGCGTGTACTGGAGCTTCTGTGTGCACACCTATAAAAAAGAGACAGAGAACTGGAGCTGAATTCTCACCCGTTAGTGAACGAAATTCCTTTTTGACCTGATTTGTATGTAAAGTTTTTGTAAGCCCTTAAAAACAGAAGATTTCATTTACCTCACAAATGATATTAAAGGTTTCCTCACATGGGGGTATTTTCTTTTCACAGTACCTTTTGTAAACATCAGCAGAGAAGGAAAATTATATATATTTAAATACCTCTTTCATTTCAGTTTTTTGTTGGAAGAATTTTGACAGACAACCAATTTCATTATATATTCTGTCTATTAACTAGTAGTGTGCTGCTAGGAAACAGAAAAATTTTAAAGTCCCATTTCACTGATGAGTTTTTCTGCATTGTAATGATTTTTATTTTAATTTATGTGTAAAAAGCTGCTGTCAAGAGAGGGCATGTATATCCCAGTTAGATTGAAGGTGTTTTTTCAGTAAGCAGTAATTCATGAATGTCACTCAAAAATGACCAATAGAACATCAAGAGTTTTCTCACCGTGTAAGGCCCAGACATTGTTTTTGTGTTGCATGTTCTGGTGCCACGTGTGTATCAGTAGCACGTTATCATCACCTTTACATCTTGCACAACTGTTTTCGAGAACACACTTTTCTGCGGGAAAGGAAGAAGCCTTTTCTCTTAAGTATTTACTGTCCGTGGTGGGAAGCAACAAGCCAGTGCTGGCAGTTAATGTGCTCTTCCCACTCACCCCTTCCCCAACAACCGAAAAACCTATCCATATATTTCTTTTATCCCCTCTTCCACTGACTCAACATACGAATAATTTTTAGGAACAATTATAATTAGTTATAGCTGATTTCTTCATAGGGAACACTTGGGTATGAGTAAGGCCATAGTAATATTCAAAGAGAGAAGTGTGTATCTACATGCAGATTTTTTAGGTGGCTGGATTGATTTTTAAACAGTAAGATACTTTGCACAGATGATAAATGAGATGAGAGTGGTCACCAAAGGACAGACATGTGCATAAACAAATATATGTTCAAGGAATTAAAAAAAAAAAATTAAAAGCATGCCAGAGAGCAGGGTGCCTTTAGTGTGGACATATATGCACATCTCTAAAGATTTTTTCCGTGATTTTCAGTCAAATTATGTATTGTCCAATCTATCGTCCTTTCTCCTTTGTACAAGATCTTTGGCTGCACTTCTGTGATGAGTTTCAAGGGGTGGTTCCATGGGTGGTTTTTTGGTTTTTTTTTGGTCTTTAAGTATGCAAAATGCTGAAGTTATTAACCCTTCTACAATGACAAGCAATTAAAATCTCGAGATGCATTTTGGAGGAAGTCTGGATTCACAGTCCTACCCAGAACTGGATAGGATTCACAGTCGAGGGACCCCAGCCCTTGCACCTGTGTTACTGTTTGCAGTGCAACACCTCTTGCCATCACACCAGAGAAGAGCAGGTCAGTAGTCTGTATCCAACTGGATGACTTAAGTGCTTTAATCAGCAGCCTTTCAGGTGATACATCTTGATATCCCATCTAAAGCTATGGATCTTGGGACTGCAGGGAAATGCTAAAGCATGAGATAGGCAGGGTTTGAAAACTGCTTGTTTGAAGCTTACTTTCGGTTGTCTTAAGTTCAGAAGAGTGCTGGCCCTGCTGGACACCCAGACCTTTCCCTGCGCACATAGTGAGGGGTAGCAGCACTCTCTGAGCTTCATGCCTGACTTTTAGGTGTTTCCTTGCTGACTGTTGTTATGGCTATATTTTTATAACTGGGCCCAAATGCTATCCATGCTGGGACAAGCAGGAGTTAAAAGGAAAGCTAAACAGATGACAGAGCCAAGGATGGCAGTTGCACTCCTCCTCTTGTTTTATAATCCCAGCCCCAAACTAACCCAGTGAGCTGAATTACCCTGCGGAGAGTTGTCATGAGTGCCCGAGTGAGCAGGCGTGTGTGTGGGTGTACAGGAGAGCAGAGGGGAAGAGCAAGCCAAAGAGGGACGCGTGATCACCGCTTTGGTTAGAGCAAAATACCAGATGGGCTTTGCCATGTGGTCTGGCTTCTCCCTGGAGCTCCTTCTTCCCCCTTCTCCCCCCTCCCCCTGAAAAGATTTCCTTTCCCTGTCTCCAGATGCAAACTGAAGCAGGACTTTAAGCTCTTTCTGCTTAGCATGAATCCAGTGCAGCCAGGGTGGCACAAAAGAAATCCCCGTGGGGCTTAGTTTGGCAGATTTGCATGTCCCTCTGTAAATCCCCATATTTCCATTGTTTTTCATGGACATGCACTGTTCAGCACTGCCAGAGGAACTGCAGGGTCTGCAGAGAGAGCTCTCAGTTTCCCCTTGCTGCACCAGCCGAGTGATAAACCCAGGTAGCACTGGCAGAGGTGAAACTGCCACTCTCTTCCAGGGCTTTGGAGGAGGCAAGGTCGGAAGGAAATGTGTCTCAGGCTTTGAGAGATGCCAAACAGGGACAAGTCTGTAGCTGAACCAAAGCTGATAATTTTATTGAAGAGAAGCAGCTGCCAGTCCACGGGGCTGGTAGGAAGAGAGGGTGATGGCAGCAGCTGGCAGGAGCTCTAGGAGAGGCGGGAGTTTCCCAGACATCCAGATGTCTTTCTAGTTTTTCTCCTGCTTCACATTTCTTCTGAGATGCAGTTTCACTGATTACTAAGTATTTCCCACACAATTTAATTTTCTTTTTTATTATTTGGCTTTTGAGTGAGGAAGTAGGGGGTGGTTTGCGTGGGGTTTTTTCTAGTTTTGGTTTTCCATCAGAAAAAACTTCAGTGACTGTCCTGTTACTCTGTCAAAAACATGCCACTGGGGTTTTAATTCCCTGGCATCCTACCAGAGGGGAGGAGAGAGGAGTTCTGCATAACAGCTCCATTGATAAATGGCAACTCTGATAACGTGTTGCCATTTTCTCTTATCCTTTAGTATACTGCTGCAGAGTCACCAGTTTTGACAATATTTGACTGTTGTAAGTTCATGTGAAACTTTTGGACAAGATGATTTTTAATACATCAGTTACGTAAAAATGTGTTAAAGTCAGGTTTCTGTCTTGGCTTAAAATCACTTTTAGCTTAAAACTACTCTGAAGTAGACTGGTCCAGTACTTTTTTTGGAGGCTATGTGAATCTGAAATAAAATAACAGAGCACGATACCCTGGGACAACAGCTTGTAGCAGACAACTAACAAACAATTTTAATTCTATAGGAGGCAGAATTTTGTCTGGCAATTTCATCCAATCTAAAATTTTAGGAGTAGAAGGAATAGCCTCTGGCCAGACCCAGAAGACGTCAGCACATACTGGTATCTTGATACATTGTCTTCATTTAATTTTTTAAAATTATTTTCCGCTTTACCTCACAAAGTTGCAGAAGCACTTAGATTATTTGCTGGATATTTGTTTTGAAAATACTTGATGTAACACTAAGGTAAACAGAATGCAGAAAGTAATCTCGAATAGAACTCAGAAGATGTGTAAGTAGCCAAAATTATTTTACATTTGGAATATATAAATGAAGAATTAAAGAACTGTGAAATGAATCTTGCTTTGTTTTAGCAGAAATCATTACTTCAGCAGATTGTGGTTATAAAGAACCCCAGTTAAGTGCAATAGGTGTTTCACTTCAAATTTCTAATGTGTAGTGTTACTATGTTTGTTCCCAAAACATAGGAGAAACGCCTCCTCATAAACTTGTATCATGTACTTCTAGTGGCCCAGCTGGATAGAATAAACATATCTGCTTTTTGTTAGCAAAGTATCTACTAGCTGCTTGAAAAATTTCATAATATAAAGACGCTCAGAAGGGAAATGAATATTTTATTTTATCTACTTGTTTCTAATTTAAAGTTAAAAAGGAAAGTGAAGCTTTTTCTGTCTGTAATAAATTCAGATTTCCTAGAAGGACACACGGATTCTTTTGCACTTATCTTTTCATTTTCTATTCAATAACTCTTCCAGAACACAATACATCATAAAATATTATTTATACAAAACATAATCAAAACCTTTCCTTTACAACCAGGTATTTGTTATTTCTGAGTAGTCCAAAGCCAGAAACTTGAGGAATATCCTTCCTAGGAAGATAGGGTTGCTGGCATAGCCACGTGTAAGCCTTGAAAAGTCTTCTGTTAAAAGCCTCTGCTTGCTTTTAAATCACTGTAATCTCTGCTGCTGAAGTCAAGATGTAATGAATGCTGTTTGGTGCTGACTGGTGGATTTTGGAGATAGGCGGAATGCCATGGTGCCCTAGAAGACATAATTAGGGATCAGACTAGAGAAGATCTTGCAAAAAGCTCTTTGAGCCATTCAGATTTGAGAAGGCAGCTGACATTGTTCTTTCTTAACGGCAGTCAGCAGAGCTGGCCTGTGCCATCTCCAGAACTGTGGCTGTTCAGATTATACACAAAGAAAGTGTCCTCTCTTCAGACTAGCAAGAAATTTCAGTTTGTCATGTTTGTACTCCCACCAAAACGACTAAGTGTTTAATTGCTAAACCAGATGGGTTTTACTTATCCATACCAGATATCCAGGGCTGTTTTTGCCAGCCTTTGAAACACCTTTGTGTTTCGGTGGAGGGATTCTGTACTGTACAATCTACTGAGCCAGAAAGCTAAACAATTCCAGTGCCTTTCATTTTCCTGGGAGTTTCTGGGATTGCACATATCCTCACAGAAGGAGTTGAGGGCTTGACCAGAAATCTCACCACTCTGGAAAAACTGGAGGAACAGTCTGCGAGGACAAGGAAGGTCTCCTGGGAATGGCAGCGTTGGCCCCCTCTGGGCTCAGAGGGCTTTATCCACTGCCCAGGATACCCGTTTCGAGGAGCCTGTGTTTCCAAAGGACCCTGTGTTCCCACTTGACACCGGGTATAAACTGGTGTTCTGTTGCCTGATTAGGGGAAAGGCTGCAGCAGGAGATAAAAAAAAAAGATTTGGGCTTCATTCCATTTGCAGTGGATTATCTGCGATTTTGGGGAGGACAGTGCATTCCCAGCCCTGTTTCCAGGGTGTTTCCAGCCACACCAAGTGCTTTCTAGAGAAGCGCCAGGAGCACAGTACTTCACAGGAACAAGATGTATTTGTTTGCCAGGGTGTGGATTTAAGAGACTGATCACATCAGAAAATCTTGGGCTTGACCTTGGGTTACATATGTGTAATTTGTGTGTGTATCCACACAATATATATACATTGATGTTATCTGTGTACATATGACATGTACAGTTCCTGTGATTGGCGTGTGTCTATTCCAAGATAAGAAAGAAAACATTAAGCCGGTGTTGCTATTTGTCTTTTATATGAAACTTAAAGTTTTGCTAGTACTGCTTGATTGATACCAGCTATAGCCAATTTGGCAAATAAAAAGTAAATTTTTCCAGTTTTTTAAGCAAGCCCATAGAAACAATGTTGAGAAAGGAAATTGTATCTGGCAAGTTAAAACAGCCTGGGTTGCTAATCTTTACTTCACTACACCATACACCCACACAAACTTTGAACTCCATCGCATCCTAAGTTCCTCCTGGCTGCGTTTCCAGAGATTCAAAATATTTCTAATAAAAAGAATTTATCAGCCACCTTACCCCTCTGAATTCTGAAATAGATGGTGTGACCTATAGTTACCAGTTTCCAAAATTAATAGATGAATCATAAGAAGACACACTTTATTCTTGTTTATAATTTGAAAATGTTGGCCCTTGTGTTTAGGAACTTCTTTTTTTGTTTTGTTTTGCTTTCATTATTCACAATTTCGTCATTATAAATGTGGGAAAAGTTCATAGTGGGAAAAGAATGCTGCAAACACACACAGAGATCCCAAAGCCAACCCCCACATTGCAATTTTCCTGTTGCTTCACATCTGGAATGCGTAACTTGCAAACTCAACCATAACAAGAATTATTGTTGAGCAAGTTAAGAAGTTTGCATTTGATGAGGAGAGGAGTAAAGTTGACCCTGATAAGGACATTTTTTTCTTTATATGAAGCCACACCTTTTTTCTTAAAGGAAAAGAAAAAGAAAATGCCTGCTAACTTTTAGCCTAAACCCAGGAAGTTAAAACCTTGCTAATGAGAGCTCAGGCTCACACAGCTGGCTTGTAGTCAGGACTGACTGTACTCCACATTGTCTTACACATATATCCAGTCTTTTTTTCTTCTTCTCCTTTTAAACAGTCATCTGTACATTGCAACTGGGACATGGTGATTTTTCCAGTTCGTAGTTCATAGTAGCTCATATTTAGTGAATAGCATAGTGAAGGGTAAGTTGAAAAAGGGGTATTGGATTGGAGATTTTGACTGTATCTTGCATTAGACATAATTCAGAATTTCTGTACTAATACTTGGATGGAGTAAAATAAGACCAAATTCAAAATTATATAATTCACCTAGAATTATTATATTTTTCAAGGTTTGCTAAAATCAGCAGCATAAAAAGTAACAGGTTTAATCTATCCCTGATATAACTTAACTGAATTCAGTAAATGTTCTTCATAGGTGATTTTTCTCCTTACATCATATCTAGCTGGACAATTAAGAATTATTATATTTATGGAAACCTTTGCAAACCAGATGTGTCTGATTATAGATTTTGTGCAAACTGATAAAATGTAGTTCATCACAGGTGTCTAAATGTGAGTTCACATTCCCATGAGCTGTGCAAGAATGTATAAAAAGTGTGAATCTACAGCTGAGCAGTGAATTTTTATCTTCTCCAACTCACTTTAGTAGCTAAACTCTTTAACAGAGTTTATAAACGTCCATTACAGGATGACATGAGCCTGATTCAACAATCTTACGGCCTTTGTAAAAAAAAAAATCAAATGGATCCAATTTCCATTTTCCATGGTCAAAGTTATGGATGGAAAAATTACACAAAAATTCCACCAAGTTATAACTTGGTTATGATTCTGCTTTCGAGGCTGATACTGTCAGAGAGATTTGAGTCTTGCCAGAGGTGTACTCCATCCTGCATCAGTAAAGAAATGGAAGATCTGACGTCTTTGATCAAGCAAAAAGCTTGCTGAAGAACTGTAGAACAGTAGAAAATTTTCACTGTGATCCCCTGACAGAAGTTTGTCAGGAAATTATGATTTAATAAACCTGTGAAGACCTACTGCATTTCCAATAATAGGAACTGAGGAGATATTAAATGGAAGGTTTGATTGTATAAATATAAAAAAAATGATTATAAGCAAGAAATATAATCAAGAAAAGGGAAGAGATGGATCAATATCAAGCCACGGTGAACATAGAGGGATACAGAGGCAAAGCTTTATGACCTTACTGATACTGAAGATGAATAAATTATTACGGATAAGATCTCCACAGCTACAGATGAATCTTTCTATTAACTGCTGATGAATTTACATTTATTTGCTAAAAAAATTGAATGGTTCTTGACTACTGCAGCTAGACGCATAACATGTGTTAGGCACACTTCTTTCAGATGTGTGCAATGAAAGCATCATTCATGGAATAGCTCCCAAACAGGAGTACGCTGTCCTGAGAGCTTAAATCCTCCCACTCCCAAAGTGATCAGATCAGTATGAAGAATGATTGAACCATTCTCCCTATATGCTCCCATTGCTGGTCTCTAAGAGAACACTGTAAAATGTGGGTGGACAGAAGATTAGCATATCAAATGCACACTGGAATTTGCTCATCACCTGAAGTTGAAAACTTTGGGTGTTCAGGATAAAGATGTTCACAGCAAACAACTCCCTTGGGTGAGAAACACTATCTTTTTTCAAAATAAATTGAGTTCATTAGCAACCTCCTAAAGAACTGCAGTATATTATATTAATGTGGCTGTCACTTCCTTTTAGTAGCTCAGCTTCCAGATTTTTCTCGTGTCTTACAAATTCACTGATTTTTGTACTTGAGGATGTAGTTTTGCTACAGGGGCAGCTAAATAATTTAACAAGAATAACATTGGCTGTGCAATAAACTTGGCCAAAATGAAAGTCATTGCACCCAGGGATGCCTAAAATTATTGACTGCGAAGCATGCACCTGTGGGTGGTATAAATTTCAAGTAATTTGATTTCCAGGTACTGAATTTGATACTTGGCATCTAAAAAAAAAATCTGCTGTAACTATAAGAAAGATAGTGAAATGAAGGCATTTCCCTTTTCAGTAGGTTTCCTCTTCACTACTTCCAGGCAGGTGGTTGTCTTTCAGAAATCTAAAACTGGTTTGTGCTGACAGAGGTTGAAAGCCATTAATAATATTGGCTATGCTTACCTTCCCACTGTACTGCTGAAAAGGAGTCAGACTTCTGCTGAAGCCTACAGAGGATCTGGCCTTTCCAGCTCAGTATGAGCATGTGATGTGGGGACTGAAACACCAGCTTCAGCATTTCACTCTGCTCTTGCTATATGCCTCAGTAACCAGGAGGTAAAACACCCAAAGCAATCTAAATCCTAAAAGACTTAGTACTTTCTAGATATTTGACAGCCCTTTCCTGATGGCAGAAATTAGCTGCCTTACAAAAAAAAAAATAAAAAAGCCAACGCCAAAATAAAAACCTAATATTTACAGACTGGTTTGCATTTTACAAACTTAGATTTGATGGTATAATATTACAACATATCAGTAACTGTCTCTTTAAATGTATGTGCATAGATAGTGTGATACAGATGACATATGATGATATTTGAATCCAAATTGTTTATTGCCAAATTTAGTACCTTGTCACATAACAGCAAATAAAATATTCCAAAATGCTTACCTAAAACTTAACAAGAACTTTCATTTTCTGTACTCCATTTTCATGTTATGCTTGACATAGTGTAAAAACAGTTTTCTCCCAGAAACTGATGAGATTAGGCTCTGCAACCATTGTAGCTGTTGTCCTTCCATCAAATGCATCGTTACTTTTAGCACGGGCTTGTGGACAGAATTTCATAACTGGACTGGAATAAATTTTACATTTTTAGCACTTGGATTGATGCTTTGAACCTAAAGGATGCAAAGCGATCACAGTCCCATAGGGAAGTGTTATAAGCGTCGTAAGATTTACAGAAGTGGTTCCTAACATGTACATCTAATACGTGTAAGGTACAAGTAGTGTTCATATTTTATTGTTTGCCATACTTTCCCATTCAAAATGTTTAGATCATTATTTAGAATGCAGACCTGTTAGACTGCTTTTAGTTTTAATTTTTTATTTAACTTGTACAACTTTGGTGATTGCAGGGAATATAAATTAGCTTACCTTAGAAAGGATGACATTAAATATGTGACTGAACCTTAAAAAATTAATTTCTTGAAGGGATTTGTTTGGTTATTTGGTTGGTTTTTAGTCGAATTAAAGAGATGAGTAATTTTTTCTGTTAACCTTTATCAAGGTTCTTTTAAATTTGTGTGCCCTTAGTTTGAATTCGGGTGTGGAGCCGATACACTGAGATGTGCTTGGACCAGTATTGCTCAGAGGTAGCTACTGGTGTAGCAGCAGCACTATGTTGCAACACAAAAGCCAAATTTTATTATTGATAGGTTGTAATACTGTGCTAGTACTAAATCACATAATTTTACTACAGCTGACACAATAATTGTAGTTTTACTTAAGCCTTACCTTTCGGTCCTACTGAATACTGAAAAAAAATCTTCAGTCTCAACAGAAATATTTTTAAACAGTAAATTTCTAGAGTTTGTGATTTGGGTTAAAAAAAAATCTTAGCAAGTGTGTATCAAGTGCATTATACACGTTCTGAAGTCAAAAGGAAAATTGTCGCAGGCCCAAATTTGGTGTTGCTTTTTGATCTCATTTAGTGTAATGTTTGTGGGTTTTCCCAGAGCTATGTTTCTGATTTCTTAGGGATTGTTCTCCCAGCATGGGTTAAAATGTCTAAGGGACTGCCTTGTGATGATGGATAAAAATCAAACATTGAAGAATTTGATCTGTCTCTTTTTTGTTAATTTTTGAACTTTAATTTTGATGGGTTTTTTAGTCTTTTCTTTGTGGTTACAGTGACAAGTTTATCTTGATAAGGTAACTCCAAGTAACTCCATCTGAATTTTCATTAATTTTCATCTTTTAAAGATGTTTAAAATTCTGAAAGGAAAATTTTGCTGCACTTAGGAATAATCCCTTTGGGGGAGGTTTTGGAAGCTTTAAATCCCAGTCAAGAGCCCCATGTACACAAAATAAAAGTATTTTATCATCTGTTCTGCAGCACCAGCAGCTTTGTCTTATATTAAAATTACAAAAACACCATTAAAAACACAGCTCAAATTCTGCCACTGGATTTCATTTGGAAATATAGCCGTATGTTCACCATCCCTTGCTATTGTTAAAAAATGATTTATTTTAGCAACAACAGTGTTTCCTCCTTTTTTTGTTGATCTTGATTTTAAGTTTGAGTTTAGGATGCAAAATGACAATATGATGGTGAGGGCATTTCTGTATTTTGGGACCAATTTCTGTGATGGGGAAGACACCGGAAATGTTTAACATTGGGTTTTAACTTTTTTACGGCAAATTTTTGCTTTAATAAAGCTTTGGTAAATACTGTACTTCCTGAAGTCAGTAGAACTCTGATGCCATGAGTTGTTTTGAGTTTTGAATTGTAAAAAAAAAAATCAAGATAGCTGCATTTTGTTTTCTGATGTGTCAGAATAACATGAAACTCAAAAGTAAGATTGTGCTTTTCTTTGTTATTTGTAAATTTGTTACTGACTTATAACAGTTGCTTGTGTAGTTAACAAAGAAGAAGATTTCTTGGATGCAGGCAAAATTTGCAATGGAAGACATACACTTGTTGTTTACTTTTTCTATAAATTTAACCAGTGTCATTGCCTAGTGGAAAACTATCTTCAGAATTTTAGCTTTCAACAATAAAAGTATTTTGATATTTGTTAGTTTTAGAAGAATATGTTTCCTTCCATTTTTTTCTTATCCTTAAGACAAAAAAACCCTTCAATTTCTAGTCCTAGGAAGAAAAGCATCTAAACACCTCTAAACTTTAGAGTTTTTCCACATATGCATTCCAATCTAAGGAATTTTTACACAGAAAATACATGTTTTAAGTAGATTTTTTTTCTGAAATTAAAAATCAGAATTAGCTGCGAGAATCAAACTGATGCAATCAGCTGGTTTCCTGGAAACTGTAAAAAGATTGCACCTATATAGGGTTTAATTTATTGTTGTCACAGTCTCTAGGAAATAAATCTATGTGAAAGGCAGAAAACAAAGTCCCATTTCTTTTTCCATGCATCTTTAAATACATCGGTAGCATCTGGACATCAGTTTGATCTCTAAAATTGAAACTGGATTCAGCAGAGACGGCAAATTGAGACTTTCAAAATGACAATAAAAGCAGCTGTTGGGTCTCCAGCTTAAAGGTGGCAAAGTGATGCCTCTAAACACGTGAAGGCTGATGGAAGAACAGACCAGACAGCTGCTTAACAAGAAGTTAGATTCAGGTAAGAGGAGTGTGAATTATTTAGAGATAAATATTGAAACTGTTCTTGCTGTGTGTGAGGAACACCAGCAAAGTGAATCAGATTTACGTTAGAATGATGTGTGTGCTGTGGTCTTTGTCACCAGCCTGATTAAAAGATCCTTCTAAACCCACAGTGGCACTTTCCAGAGAAGTTGTATGTATGCGGGATTCTGCCTTTATGTGCAGTGTGACTGCGCAGATGCACTGCAGAGCACAACTGCCTGGCAGATCCCACCATCAGCGCAGCACAGTGTGTCAATTCACAGCACAGCTGATGTGCTCCTGTACCATGAACATGAGACCTTTACTTAAAAACACTCAAAGATATTTAGATTCATAAGGCTAATGAATGAAGTTTGTTTGCATGTGTGGGTGGGAAGCATCATTTCGTACTTTGTCTGCCTTACCTCTTCAAACTTAGATGCTGCCATGGCTTAGGTACATGTTTGCCTTTTAGTGCCGTCAGTGCTTGCATGGAGTGAAGTCAGGTGATTACATGCGGTTTCTAGAAGAGAGGGACTACCTCTTTATTTTTGCTTCACTTTACTAATCACTTCCAGCCATGCTTACTGTCTCTGAAGGGAGCAGCCCTGATGCCCCACTCCCTGTCACCCTGCACATGGCTGCCGATCGCTTCCCCCATCATACAAGCCACCGGGGGTTTGTACAAATCCAGAAACACAACCCTCTGCCACACCATCATTCTTCTCCATTCACACTCTCCCCTGGCATTTTCTTCTCCTTCAAGTCCAGATGCCATCGCACCCTGAGTGCTTTGTTCCTCAGGTGCACATCAGTTCTTTCCTTTAGCTGATCCAATTTACTGATCCACTATACTGCCACAAAAAGGCATGTTTTTGACTTTCCGTAGGTGTAAGATCCAGACATACTGGATATCTTAAACTACAAGCAATATTATAGCTACCCTTTATTACTATCTCTGAATCATCTAGCTAAAACTGTATATATATTAACTTGTAACACTCTTGTAGGAAATAAATTAGAGATTTTTTACTTTATCTTTGGTATCCATTGCATTATAATGTCTGTTGTATGAAATGAACAGAAAACAAAATTTCAAGTAACAATTACTAACTTGAAGACACAACATATCTATGATAAATTTAATTTTTACTGGAGAAGCATTAATAATTAATACTTAATAATAATAAATACTTGATAATTAATAAATTAATACTATTTTAAGAGATAAATGATCATATAATGTGTATAAATGTATTATTAAAAATTTTGAGTTCTTATCTATGCTTTAGTACTTTGTCTGCACAATCCTGCAGGATGCTATCCATTGGGGTGATTCATGTTAACAAGATGATTTATGGTTTTTGCTTAATCCTGCTGTCCACGGACAAATATGGTTGATCAGCTAGATACCAGTATAAGTTGTTAATATATATGTTGTTAATCAGCTTATTAGTGCTATTGAAATTTGATCCTGTTACGCTTCCTATTCTTAACTCAAATTCCCACTGAAAGAAATATGCCTATTTAAAAAGAATAATTATTTTTAAAATACTGACATATTTAAATTTATCATGATCTATTTTAAGATTTGTTAACAGTACTGTTCATGAAAAACTATCCTTTGTCCCTAGCATTGCATTGATTCTCTCCATTAACTGCTTAACCAAGTCATTTATTTTCCTGCAGCTGTAAAGAAATTAAGACATTTTGGACTTAGTAAGTAAATAGTTAAAGTGCATATTTTGTATCTATGGAGTTATAAGATACAAGTTTTTAATATTATAACTCTTAAAGTCTCCTTGGAATATTAGTATTAATGATTTCTTTGTTCTTAAATTATATCCCCTAGCCTCTTTTCTTGGAGGCTTTCCTTCATGGCTCCCTCAGCAGTACTGAGGCCACGCATAGCAAGTATGTAGCTTATGCTTATTTATAAAGGATTTGACCTATCCCTTCTGCTCGCCCCTTACAGTTTCTCCCCTATGAACTCAAGATTTCACTCAGTCAAACCCTGTAAAATTCTGATTGCTTGTGGGAAGTACTTTTTATGAGAGAATGTAGTATCATTTTCCTTGGGTTTTGGTCATTGTCCTCACAATTGCTATGGTTGAGTTGGTTGCACAGATGTTGTATTTTGAGCTGAAAATTTTTCATGACAGTTGTGTAAGGCTGCCTTAATCACAGCAGGCTTGCTCAGCTGTCCCTTGGCTGTGACCTGTGACATCTTCACTCCCCTACTTCTAAAACCATTTCCTAATAGAACCCAGCAGATCTCATCTATGATAAATTGTCATTCTAGGTTGCAGCTGGAGATCTCATTAGATATGCAGGGTGTTCTAGGGCTCATTCATTAATCCAAAATAGTGGCCACAGGCAAATCCCTGCATGCACGTTTGAAGTGTTAAAGTTCAGTTGTGCTGAAAACTAGCCTAGTAAAATAGGCCATAAGAAGGATCCGTGTTTGTAGTCAGTCATCTCTACCTGCATACTAGTGGGTGACTGTACTGCAGAGGGTATATCACTAGATAATATATGGCAACACACTTACAAAGAAGTACACAGAGTATGGCATGTTTATGGACTCAAAATCTTATGTGCATGTTGCTCAGCTTTCTTGATTTTACGTTTGCATAAGTTCAAAGCAGCCATCCTGTTCAGAGCTCAAAACCAAACAAGATCACCTCGCATGTTGTCTGTATCCTGCCTCTTTTCCATGTTTGAAGTGATTTTGTATTGATCTTGTGGGCTGAAGAAAAGTCAAATCCATCCTGACATGCAAAGAGAGTGAATAGCTCAGGGGCAGAGGAGTGTTCTTGTTTTTTTGTCAAGAGTTTTATTGGTCCGTAGAGGATGGCCATGAATAGAAGGTGGTATTTTTTGACCATACTCTAACTGCCACAAGCATCACTTGGGGTCATCAAAACTGGCCTAATTCCAAAACAGAGTTTCCCATGAGGATATTGTTAAGGTAGGGCAAAGGTGAGTCATCAACTGCATACTCCTTGGGTCATGAGGTTCGCAGTTTATATGTAAGCTCCTAAAATCCGTAGGACACCAAAGGCGTGAAATTCTAGAGTTTAAGAAAACTTATTAATTAAACTCTCTAAAGAGTCGCATTGTTTCACAGACTTTATTACCTCGTGTCATTATCTAGTCTAGCACTGCAGGTCGAGAGAATTCTGACACAGGCTACTGTAAATACACTCTGCTGAGGCCTCAGCGTGTTGCAGTATTAAGCCCTATCTGAAAAGCTGCTTGAGAGTGGAACGTTTTTCCTGAGATCTATTTATATACCATTTTTGTCTACCCTGATTTGATATAACAGATTATGGTGAGAATACTTAAGCTATCTCAAAACTAGTTAAATAATGTAAAACAAAATGCAGACGTACTCAATATAGTAATGAAATCAGAGCACCTTTTCAAGTTTTTTTATTTTTTTAATAATAAAAATAAGTATAGAAAGAATAATTTATCTTTATCCTTAAACTGGATTAAAATGAAAGATTCTAAGCAATTTTGATAAAAAGAGACTGCTCAAAAATCTTCATTAAAAAATGCCAATGCTCACAGCAAATCCACTCTCAGATTTTCTTTAAACAGATCTTTGTCCTTGGTTAGGCTCAGGAAACCATGAGGTCTGAGACTGATTTGATCAGTTCACTTGATTTGTCTATTGGAAGAGAAGAGATTTGAAATAAATGTGAACAGAAAGTTGTGACCATGCTATTTATTTTGGGCTTTTGAGAATTCTCTGAGAAATGTGCTTGCTATGTACTTCCCATTTTGTGCATGTTTATCTGTTGAGCTAAGTCAAGCAGAATATGGATAGACTTAAAATATGCTAGAAGAGTCATAGAAAAGACTGTGGTGGCTGGCGTAGAATATATTGGTTTTGCCCTTGATTCTTTTCTCTTTTTAAGTGTCCTTCCAATATTCAGACTGATTATGCGTGAGCATTCTGCTCTTCTGTGCTGCATTAAAACAGGGGGAGAGTAAGTAGTCCAGAATAAATATCTTCATTAAAATATGCAAAGGCAGAATCAAATCTGCATAAATGAACATCTGCATATACAGTACGCTAACGTAATATTTAGTCAGATGATCACACAGGGATTATAGCTGTTGCCTTCAAGAGAAACTCTCCACAACTACCTCTCACTGTATTTTGCTGCGTAATAAACTCTTTCAGCTCAATTTCTTGCATTAATGCTTATTTTATTGTGCTGAAATAATGAGACTGGCCTTAACTGATGTAATACATGAATAAACAGTAAGTCATTTCAGTTGTTCAGTTACACAAAGGCTATCGAGACTGTACATGGCTCAAAATAGAAGAAGCATTTTTAAATTTCTGTGATTCTGATTGAACAAAACACTTGAACACACAAATAATCACATCTCCATATGTAGCAGGTCCCAAATTAACGAGACCCTTGAGATACAACTGCTCATCTGGCTTTCCTTGAAATGCGAGAATGCTGGAATATAGTGAAGGCTTCCAACCTCTAAAGCTCTGTCTTACCACAACAGTGGATACATGTATAAATTGGAACAAGAAAACTCTCTGAATACAGATACCCCAAAACGTCAAAATGTGTCAAGCTGGAAAAAGATGTGAAAACCCATGTGTTTCCTGCCCACTGTGTTCTTCCGGAGAGGGGTGTAACTCCAAGAAGTTTCTAGTGATATCCTGGTTTGAATAATCCCCACGCAAGTTTTTTTCTTCTGTGCTCCCTGGAAAGTCTGCTTCTTTCCATCAGCTTTGGCTATGCTCACTCTGTCTGTCATTCTGTTGCCAGGCCAGCCCAGTATGTTTAAAGAAAATGTGCTGTGTACTGTCACTAGAAATGGTAAACAAACCAGCCAAAAACCCATACCACGTGTCAATTAAAATACTTGCAGGTCTGCAGAATCAGGATGAAGAAAATTTGTGTTGGGAACCATAGTATATTTTTAAATTCAAACCGTTCCTGCACTATGCCTCTGGAATAATTATGAGGAAATGAAGCAGCAATCAATCACTATGAATATTAGTAGCTGAAGGAAGTACCATGTTCTGTGCCTGCTTTAATATAGTTTTGGCTGGGGTAGAAGATAGAGTTAATTTTCCTCTGAGTAGCTGCTGTGTTTTGGGTTTAGTACAAGAAGAATGTTGGTAACACTGATCTTTGGAGTTGTTTCTATGAAATCAAGGACTTTTTCCAGTTTCTCGTATTCAGCTAATGAGTAAGTGTGCAGGAGCTGGGAGGGAGCATAGCCAGACAGATAGCCAAGCTGGCCAATGGAAATATTCCGTACCAGAGACATCATACTCAGTTTATGAATGGGGGTTGACTGGAGGGCAGGGAGCTATCTGCTCTTCTTGTTTCCATGAGTTCGAAACCTCCCTTGTGTGGGAGTTTGATCTTTTTCAGGAATTTAGCGAAATTCATGATTTCTGTGTTCCATGATTGCTGCTCAGGGATTGAATGTGGATTGGTCATCAAGTGGTGAGAAAATTGTGTTGCATATAATTTGTTTTGCATATTCATTATCATTCTTATTATCATTAGTATTCTTAGTATTTTTCCTTTGTTGTATTATTAAACTGTCTTTATCTCCAGCCATGAGTTTCCCCTTTTGTCCATTTCTCCTCCACATCAAGCTGGGGGGAGGGAAGGGGAAGGGGAAGCAAATGGCTGTCTAGTGCTTAGTTGCCAGCTGCTGGGTTAAACTGCAACATAAACATATGAAGAGTAGGTATAGATTATACATTTTTGTAGTTTCCTCTAAGGCTCCTGATAGATGTGAACTGGAATTTAGCAGTTCTTCACGTGGCCTCATGCTCCTGAACCTGAAATGCTTGAAGAGCTGAATCAAAACTCAGACTCTAATCCACCAAGATGACATTTAAAATGTAAATAGACATAAATGCAGAACAATTTTTAAACTTCTGTAAGGTGTATGATAGGCACAGTTTACTCTGTCTTAAATGTCAAAATGTATGGTATCAAATTACAGTGGAGAGAGCCAGTATGGAAAGTAAAGATAGATGTTGAGTGGATTTCTCTTACATCCAGTCATAATATTGTAAAGCTTGTCACTTCTGTACTGTTTGTTAACATTTTTACTGGATTATTAGAATATTTACAGCATCAGAGTATACCCCACAACTAGTAATAAATTTGCTTTGCTAACAGTAAGTTAGATCTGCTGTCATGCAAAACCTATTCTCACATTAGTTTCAATTTTAAAATAAGCTTTATTTTATATGTGAAAAATGCTTGTATAGTTTTGAAATAAATTAATGCAAATTGGGACCTTAGAGATGTTAATTTTTTTTCTTGCACCTGTGAAATGCCTTCCTGAATTTAATTTTATAGCCTTTGAACCATGACCCATGTTAGTTGAAGGAGAGATTTAGACATGGATGGTGCAGTTGTAGATTAATGTATCATGCAATCTGTGTGACTGCAGGTTAGTCATGCACATTAGTTTTCCTTAAAGTTTTCATCTTTTGATACAGGAAATATGGTTTAACTTTAGATTTTGTTTGTATCTAGTAGCACTTAATCCTCTAGATGAAGTTTTGGGGATTTTTTTTCTTTCCCTTTTTATATGGTTTGCTATGTAATTTGTGTTGTAAAAGGCAAAACTTCTTCTGTTACACCTAACAGTTTCTCCTCTGGGTAAGCAGCATTGTAAATTATTAAATACAACTACAGACAGTGTCATGATAACTTTTAATGTGATGTTGAAGTGAGAGCATTGATCTTATGTAATTTGAGTCAGAAAAATTTGAACAGGTAAACTATTTGTAACTTCTTAACAGCTGAATAGGAACATAAGTAATATTAGTAACAGAAAAAAAGCCATCTGGTCCAGCTTGCCTGAGTTTGTTTGATTGGTTCATTATAATCTCAACCACCTGCTTTTCCACTGAGCTCTACTTCACCAGTCCTATCCTATTCCAGGAACAAATGTAGCTGTCTCTTGTACACCTTTATAAATCTTTCCTTATAATGTTGATTATTCAGGCCTTATGTGGTCTTATGGCACAGGAGATCCCAAAGTCTCAGAAGAGATTGGAGCTGGTAGGTTCTGGATGCTCAACAAATGCACAGAAAGAAATGCGCCTGATCTAAGGGTTTGTAATAGAGTTTCAGAGAAAATATGTGAATGATTAGAAGAGTGGTGTGATAGAATTAGGTGAACATTGATGTGGTGATGTGATTGCCTTGACCAAATACAAAATGCAGAGGTTTACTTTTCTTTCAGATTTAAGAACGGACACCTGTATTTATAGTCTGTACCTACATTCTGCTAAGACATTATTATTATTTTCTCCAATTTTTATCAAGTTAGTGTTATCTTTCTTGTAATTTTGGGGGTGAATAACCTGGACAAGCTCAAGAAGTGGGCCCATGTGAACCTCCTGAGGTTCAACAAGGCCAAGTGCAAGGTCCTGCGCAAGGGATGAAAGGATTGAGAACAGCCCCACTTGGGGGTACTGGTGGATGAAAAGCTGGACATGAGCTGACAATGTGCACTTGCATCCCAGAAAGCCAACCGTGTCCTGGTCTGCATCAAAAGCAACATGGCCAGCAGGCCAAGGGAGATGATCCTGCCACTCAACGCTGCTCTGGTAAGACTCCACCTGGAGTCCTACATCCAGCTCTGGAGCCCTCAGCACACGAAAGACATGGACCTGTTGGAGTGTCTCCAGAGGAGGCCACAAAAATGATCAGAGAACTGGAGGAGAGGAGGCTCTGGGGAGACCTTATTGTGGCCTTTCAGTATTTTAAGGGGGCTCATATGAAAGATGGGGACAGGCTTTTTTAATAGGGCCTGTAGCAATAGAACAAGAGCTAATGGTTTTAAACTGAGGAAGGGTAGATTTAGATGAGATATAAGGAAGAAATTCTTTCCTATGAGGGTGGTGAAGCACTGGCACAGGTTCCCCAAAGAGGCAGTGGAGGCCCCATCCCTGGAAACGTTCAAGCTCAGGTTGGATGGGGCTCTGAGCAGCCTGGTCTGGTGGAAGATATCTCTGCTTATTGCAGTGGTGTTGGACTAGATGGCCTTTAAAGGTCCCTTTCAACTCAAACTATTCTATGAATAAGGAGAGTATTTAGTACTCTTAATCTGCAGTTCTTTTCGCTAGTAGCAGAGGGAGGTAAACAATAGCCCTGACTAGTAATATTTTCATTCTATAAACTGAGGAACAGAGAAATCTACTGTTCTGCCCATATCTCTCAATTCCCATTTACTTTATCAGATATGCTGCTTCTCTGTGGCGGTGGTTAAATAGTTGGGAATGTTATTTAAATAGGATAAAAATTATATAGACAATCACTTAAACAATGGTTTGATCAGTTTCTGCAAAATAATGTCAACCTTCGTATCCTTCAAGTTCTATATAAACACATATGCATACGGTCCTGATGTGTTTCAGCAGCTAAATCTAAATTAGGTTCACTTATGTTCATACCATTTTTTCTTTTTTTTTTCTTCTTTTATTTTTTTTTCTCCTTTTCCCCTACTTCCTGGTCCCTGGATGTGAAATAAAGAAGGTTACTGTGCTATTGCCACTGTCCTAGGTTTTGTGATACTGGCACCAGGTGCTGTAAATTATACTACTTTGATTATCTGGGTCTTGATGTCCTAGTGTAAGCTCCTAGCAATTCCTCTGGGTTTTTTGCAAAGGATATTCTTAGCCTGGACTGGCACAGTTGTGCTGTGCTTCCCTCTGGCCATTTTTCAGCTGCCGCTGAGTGTCTCTTAGCTGAGCAGCTGAAAAAAAAAGACTTCATCCATTGCTGGGGCCTTCTACCAAAGAATGTAACTTAGCACTGGGATGAACAGGGGGCAGTTATTTAACGTGCAAGTTTAGAAAGCTCCCATGCTGGGCATAGAGATAATGGGCACTGGCGTGCATATAAAATATCCTATGAAATTATACATAAGTGCTTACTGTTTGATATGTCTTAACACACTGTAAAACTTTGTACTCACAAGTATGTTTTCCATAAAAAAATCAACACTTTGCAGATAAAGATTCTCTGTTTCCCTCTCCTCCCCTGCTAACTGTGGGAGGAGACCGGCTGTGGAGTAACTAGATTTTTTTGGTAGACTAGAGTTTCATTTGGCACAAACTGCCTAAAGAGGCCAACTGCATACTCTCATTTTGGGTCACTTCTTTTGTCTAGCAATGGATTTTAACCAGAGATCTCAAAGCAGCAAAACCTTCTATTTTTATACTGAAAATATAAACTACCCTACCCTTGCCAGATAGTAATGACACTTTATAAAATAGAGGAGCCTATTTTTCTTAGGCAGACCTGTTTCCTATATGCAGTTTTAGTGGCTGAGGTAAGTCTGCAGTCTAGTATCTTGCACTTCATAGCTTTAATGCTTATTTTTGTGTGTTTGGAAAGTACAAAGTGCAACAGATGTCTCTTGCATTGAGCTTTTAGTCTTAGCTTATTTTATATCTTAGAGCAAACCAATAAAGGGTAAAAATTAATTAATTTACAGTGGGATGTATTAATCAGTTAAAAAAAATCATTCCTTTCCATACTTGGTATTTTCTGTCTCTGAAATCCTTTCCTTTCTGTTAGCTCTGCTAGTAATTATCTAGCCACTAGCTGTAGCCCTTTAAAGTTAGAAAATGCAACATCAGTCAGGACACATGTGGCTGCAAAAACCAGTGAGCATGTGGGAGGAGTGCCTTTACAGGTCAAGCGCTATAGCTGTTCTTTGACAAATCAGTCTGGATTAGCATCATAGGAGCCTGTTGGTATTCCTGCTCCCCCGCACCTCCGGCTTTGTCTGTTAGCTGCTATTGTTGCCAACCCTCATTTTACACTCCCAGACCAGTAATCTGTTTCAGTGTTTGCTGGCAGTGCTGGAGCAGCTTTGGCCCCACAAACATCACTACCAAAACTTACGGCAAACATTGAAATGAACTCTGTACCTGAAACTCTGCTGCGTGTGGCTTTACGAGTCTTCAGCTAGTAATCATTTATTAATATGTTGGGGAAAAAGGAAATGGAATATAAAATAGCTCATAGAATCATAGAATGGTAAGGGTTGGAAGGGACCTTAAAGATCTCCTCCTGATGGTCAAAGTTCTAGAGATAGCATCAGTAGCAATGGACACTCAAGCAAAAGGCTTTTTTAAAGGCTGTTTCATGCCCTTTTGCTAAATGTGTTTGATCATACTGTGGGTACCTGTAACCCTATGGATGGCTCCAATGTAAAGATCTAATTGTGTAGGCCTAATTTAGGCAGGTGTCTTTGTTCCCTGCTGAAGGGACAAGGCAGGGAGCAGTGGGAGAGAAAACCTTGAGGATGGCATTCTGGTGCTGGAGGCATCCTCTAGACTGTCCTAGCTGACACACTTAGGGGTGGGCTCTACCAGATGGATCCCAGCTTGGTAGGGTATGGAGGCAAGCTTATATGCCCCCTTTCTTTTTCACCTTTAAATTGAGTCTACATCCTTTGACAGCTGTCTATGACCTGCTTTTTTTATCTAATCTGTCTGTCTATGTGGCTTCCATGTCCTTCTTGTTAGAATGATAAACGGAAAAGGCTATGAAAGTTTCAGCATGCTTAATAGTGTCCAGAACCAATGTATTGTATGAAAAATACAATTTAATTACTTGATGAACACAGAGGACCTATGACTAGCTATGTGCTTTTAGGAATGAGACTATAAGTACTGACAACACTGGTCCCGATGTAATCTGTAGAAGTGGAGGTTTCGTATTTATCACATACGCTGTACATAAGCAGTATGACTACCAAATATAATGGATCTATCACTGTTAAATTAAGAACATGGTATCAGGTGCTTACTGCATTGGTTCTTTATATTTCTCAGAGAAGTTATCTGACACTTGTAAAATAAATGTGTAAATAAATATGGGTGGCCAATCCCACTAAAAACCTGAATTTGACTTCAAAGTGTTAACTGTCCTGTATTTTGAATGGTATACTATATCATAAACTTGTTTCAAAATCTGTTAAAGTTAATGGATAATTTTCAACTGAATTCAGTAAGTTTAGGATCAGGTCCATAGAAAGTATAAAACTCCTGTGCGTTGCCCGAAGTGTCTGTCTGACTTTTTCTATGATTTGTAAATCTATGAAGGAGTGGGGCGAAAGTTGAATGTAAATGTTTTTTTCTAGAATATTTTAAAAGTTTATTTGGGGGG
>Ga0065711_1029155_pt1 | contig 37348 bp, 39 predicted proteins | sample Hoacrofraction12_FD_59098 | JGI IMG/M metagenome (GOLD analysis project Ga0065711, IMG submission 59098) | Hoatzin crop microbial communities from Cojedes, Venezuela - Epithelial fraction 12 v2 (version 2) | ecosystem: Host-associated > Birds > Digestive system > Esophagus > Crop | place...
GGTGGGTGGGGATTCCCCGCCGAGAACAGCGGTTTGGGGCTGGCTGATCGTCTGCGTGTGCCGAGTCACCGGCGCTGGTGGAGAACACCTTGCCGCGGGCGTGTTCTGGTCCAGCCCGGCGCTCGGCGGCGGGAGCCGGGGTGGCTTCGGCGCGTCTGTGGGTGCGTCGGGGGACGAGCGGGTTTGTGGCTGGGGCACCAGCCGGAGAGCTGCCAGCCGGGGACGTCGGGGCTGTCACCGGCTGCACCGGGCTGGGAATTCGGGAGGTCTGCGGGGAGGAAGGACGATGCCCTTGCTGCCTGCGAGCCTCGGGGGTTGGCACCAGCTGCGGTGTGGTGGCTCGGGTCGGATCCTGCCCGAGCTTGGCTTGCTTGGCACGGTATTAATGGTGGGGTTTCATCCTTGGGGTCCGCACTGCCTCGTGCGTGCGTCGGTGCCTGTGTGAAACGGGCTTTCTGCATCTTTCAGTGGTCAAGGTTAATTTAAGGTAAAACCAGGTGATAATTCTCCTCCTGACGAAAGCCACTTGAACTGAGGGGGCTGCGTGCTGCCGAACCGGGGGCGAGGAGCTCCCCGCGGAGATCGGAAGTGGGTGGGAGGTAACGGGGGGCAGCCGAGCCCCCTTTGCCAGGTGCCGGGGTGAGGGGAGCCTGTGGGCACGGGCTGCTCCGGTGGTTTTGGCCAGTCCCGAGCGCTGCAGACACTCGGCGTTGTACAACCAGCCGGCTTCTCCTGCCTGCACCTAGACGAATGGCAGAACAAGGCTTTTTCTTTTTTTATTTCCCCCCCCTCTCTAGAGGTCGATTCTGGTACTGCATACAAAATCGAGTGGTCGTGCGTATTAAGGCCACCATGGTGAACCGTGATGCAACCTCGTTATCCTCCCTCGCTGAAAACAACGTATGCCAAAGCCATCGGCAGTCCCTGCCTGCCCCTCCTTTAGTCCCACCAGGAGTAAATGGCTCCTGTGGCGTCTGGACCTTGTTCCATGGGCGCTGGGGTTCGCTTCAGCGTGCGTTGCCCCCCTGAGCCCGGGGGGCTGGGCATCCACCTTGCTGTTCCTCAATTAATGAGTGACTCGCCTTGCTCTCCCCGTGGCTGTACGCCGGGACCTGCCCCTGCTCCGTCAGGAGCAGGAAGCAAAAGCCAAAGTCCACGGTCTCTGACCGCTCGACGTGTGACACCGGGGCAGCAGGAAGCACCGGCGTTTCCTGACTCTGGCTGGCTCCGGGCCGGTGTGTGGCTCTGCCGGTGGTGCCACGGCCCCGGGGTTTTTGGGTCCAGCCAGCCAGGCGTGCAACGCCGCTCTGTGTCCCGGCCTCTGCCCCGGGGAGGCAAACAGGATGGGTGAGGTGTAACATCAGCGCCCGAATCCGCTCCCCTGGGCCTGAAACGGAGTCAAACTGGTCTTGACCTGAGCTGGCTCCTTATCTGACCCTTTGTTTGCATCAGGGGGAGCAGGAAAGGGATGGCCATGGCAGGCCGGCTCCTCTGGTCCCAGACGAGTCCTCCCGCCGAGGATGGGCAGGAGCTGGGGACAGCAGGTCTAGCTGGATCATGTTGATCTCCCTTCGCTTCTGTCCTTTGTTTTGGTCTCTTTCCGCTGTTATTGCCCCATCTTCTCCCGCGCTGTCATTGCCACGGCTGAGGAGCCCAGCACAGGGCAGGCAGGGAGCTGTCGGGCAGCCGGGCTCGTTGCAAACACAGTTTTCCAGCCGGCAAGGTCCGCGTCCCCTCTCACTCCTTACTCCTGCTTTGCAGTCTGCGTGCATCAACCATCGGCACTGGCTTGATGCCTGAAGGTCTTTGGCTGATGTGCTTACGGCAGCCCACCACACATAGGTAGCAAATTTACCTGCTGAGTTTATAACCCGAACTGGTTGAAAACTGGCTGGGGATGGTGGGAGCCACACCACCCAGGGCGGGTGGTCTTCTTCTGCCTACCGTGCGCAGATACGCACTGAGCCACTCCTACACAGACACTGCTATCTCTGAAGTATTAATAAATGAAGCTTGCCTATTTATATGAGCCTTTTTAAGAGGCCGGCAGGGCTGCCTTGAAGGCTTGCTCGGCACTGCAAGCATTCGGAGCTTTTTTTCGTGCGTGCTCTCGCAGTCGATAAGCCAGGGCATCCAGCTGTCAGCTTTGGAGATTGCCAAAGCCTTGCTCAACGAGATTTCTGCAGGCTTCGCTCACAAATGAGGATTTTGTTGGACGCTTTGGTTTCAGACTTGATGCTGATAATTAAGTATCTTAACTTGGCTTCAGAAAGCTGCCACTGCCGTGGAGTGACTGGTGAGGCCATTTGAAGCAGGATGCGCTTGTTCTGCTGGAATTGAGCGTGACCTAACTGCAGTTCTTCAGCCTGTGATTTTTTTTTTTTTTTTAATACACTTTTTTATATACGTAAAACTCTTTTAAAAGGGGAAGAAAAAAATCCTACGTTTTACTGCTGTGCTGCTAAGCTTGCATGGACCTGCAGGGACAGCTGTTTATTTGCAAGTCGTGGCAGCCGAATGCTGTAAAATTCAAATCATGTCCATATTGATTTTTTTTCCCCCCCTTTTAAGATAATCGTATGTGTCCTTTTCACTCCCGCACCACAACAGACGTCAGTGCTGTGCTGAAAAAAGAGTTGGTCTGAACAAGGGGCTGTAAACTGGGGAGGAAATACTGAATGTCTGATCCTGACTTCTCTGTTGGTTAATCTAGACGCTAAGCGGTATAGATTTACTTACCCTGTGCTTACCATACTAGGGGATGAGAAAAGCAACTAGCAGAGGGTTGGAAAGTAGTGAAATATGCTAACAGAAGCTTTTCTGCGTGCTGTGTTAGCTCCCTCATCTTCAATGGCGTACTTCCAACTTTGTGTTTAATGCAAAAAATAGAGGGTCCTCAGCCCCTTGCAAGGCTCTGGTTGTGATTTGCTGTTTGCGTTTGGTTCTTTCTGCCTGCTGCTTCTTCAGCCTGAGCTGGGTTGGGAGGAAAGCTGTGCTGGTGCCTTCTTACCTTCCTGTCCTCTCAGGAGGTTACTGGCACTTGGTATCTCCTGTCCTCGTAGCGTGTCGTAAGAACCAGGAGTTCTGGGGTAGCGTAGAAAATCTCAGCTCAGTGAGTCATAAAGCTGTCAAATCTTTGTGGCCACTGAGAAGAAAACCAAAGGAGGTGGAGATGAGAGAAGTGGCCTGCCGTGCCATGAAGACGTGGTTACTTCACTGGAGAGTTTCATGATCTGACGGTGCTTTGTTTCATGATTGGTGTGGCCTGAGCACCAGCCACCTGAATTACTGCAAATTAACCAAATTAACGCGTGCAGTTGTCTGAACATCTGGCCTGTGTTTTCCTCATGGTGAAGTTGGATGGGGTCTTTCCCAAGGGCAGCCCATCCCACACTGCGCCCAGGTCTGGAGCACCCTCTGTGCACTCTTTGTGAATTTCCGATCGTCGCGTCCTGTTCGTGCTCTCTCCTGCATTCACCCGTAGCCCTTTGGGGGAGTTTGCTGTGAATTTGCGAAGTGGAAGAGGTTTGTGCTGCTTCGAGCGCCTGGATGAGGAGGTCGCTTCTGGCCTCTTCCTAAATCAGCCAAATGGATGGGGTGGCCCAACCTAGTGACAGTCATTGATGAGTCATTGTTACCGTGACTCAGTAAACTACTCAATGTGTTACTCCTCGTGGACTGAGTTGCCTCGAGACTCTTCGTACTCACGACAGTGCCTTGACCGACTGGAGGGGCAGTGCTGGTGGATGGGACATGTTCTCACCCAGCGCGGCGTGTGCCAGCTGTCATCACGGCAGTGCAGACTGGTGCTAACGTGTCAAGCCACTGGAGCGGGGTTGGTCTTCATGCCTCGTCCCTTCCCGAAGGAGCTGCCAGTTGCTTCAGTGCTGTTTGGATTTTTCTTTTACGTGATTTTGGAGCTCTCTCGCTGAACTCTTCTGGACTCAGCACTGAGGAAATACAGCAGCACGTCCGCAGCGCAGTTAGTAAGAGGTGCATTGCTGGTTGGAGGCATCATCGTCTTTCTCAACCCCGAGCACCCAGCTCCCCAGCGCTTGCGGGGCCTGGCAGATGATTGAAGGGTTGTTCGCCTTGCCAGACAAGTGGCTTCATGTTTCGCCTTCTGCATTCCTCCGGGTGAGCATTGCATAGCGATTGCGCTTTCAGCTACGTGCCGCTTACCTGAATCATGTCTTCCCCGAGCACACAGCTTCACCGCCTGGAAGTCAGGGCTGTCCCTCTCCAGGCTGCTCCGTCAGCGTGCGGGTGTTTTTACAAGAGGGTGAATGAAATGACGTGTGAAGGGTACGGCGGAGGAGCAGCAGAAGTGTCCAGCTCTGGTCTCAGTGGCAAAGGCGACTGTTCCTCCTTCGACCACCCCTCCTGAAGGGACGGTTTTCAGAAGCTGAACCCGGTGACCCAGTTCCCAGCCTCTGGATGTGGGCTGTTGCCAGGAGTTTTGCGCTGAGGCTCCTCATCCCTTCTTGCACGGGCCCTGGGTGGAAAGCAGCTGCACCGAAGCTCAAAGCAATGCGGCAGCAGCCAGACACCGGTGAGATAAAGAGAGGGGAAGGACCCAATTAATTCATCTGACCTGTACCCGTTGTCAGGAGAGTGGAGGAAAACTGCGGTGGGATCTCCAGGTGTTTGTTGCTCCCTGCTGCTCATCCTTCACGTGGGGTTTTCATGCCTGTCTCCCCGTGGTGGTGGGGGCTGGGCTGCTGGCGGATCCTGCCCCGGGGCACTATGGCAGGAGGAAGGTAATTCAGAATTGTGCCATTCAGAGACTAACTTGCTGGTTTTTGCATGACACACCAGCAGCTGGGCTCTGTACCAGTATGCAAAACATAGCTACGGAGCTTGGCAGCTTTTGGGGAAGGCTCTGCGGGGTGTTGGTTCCTTCAGTGCTTCACAGGAGTGAGGATCAGCTTGCCTGCCTGGTGGAGGCCCTGCTAGCAAGCGGAGCATCCTCAGAGATGTTAGGGCTGAGCGTTTGAGGGCAGACTGTCAACAAGCAGGGAAGTGCACGCACCGTTTTTGGACAGGAACAAAACCTCCTGTACCCCGGGGCTGCAGGGCAGGGGAGCTGGGGCTGTGCTCTGCACTGCTTGGGCCAGGAGGTGAGGACGGTACTTGTCCTAAAAATCAAAGAAAACCGGAGCGTGAGAATGGGGGATGCAGAGGGGCATCGTTTTGGGGTGGGACCTGCAGTCGCTCAGTTCTGGGGTGTAAGAGGGAGAGCACAGCATGTCAGGGTGTTCAAGGAAGTGTTCAAGGCCAGGTTGGATGGAGCTCTGAGCACCCTGGTCTGGTGGATGATGTCCCTACTCATGGCAGGGGCGTTGGAACCAGATGATCTTTAAGGTCCCTTCCAACCCAAACCATTCTATGATTCTATGATTCTAGGGTGGTGGGAAAAGCCATGGCGTTTTGTGCTGCTCAGTGATGTCCCAGCAGCTCGGTGCCTGCTCCTGCTAGCAGCAAATCTTGCTCCCAGCTCCAGCAGGGAGGAGAAGGGTGGAGGAACAGTCCAGAGACCATTTCCCCCACCCCAAACGAGCAAGACGAATGGCTTGCTGTGGCACTGTCATGGAGGCAGCGCAGCCGGGATGTTTTCTGGCTCAGATGTGTTGCATGACATTTGGCTTAGGCTGTGGTGGGTCTGCCCCACTGCTGCTTCTGAGTGTTTCTTCTGTGCAGACCTTTCCGAGGCAGCTCTCTGGAGCCCCACGTCCATCTGACTTTCACCTGGTCGTGAGATTTTTTTTTTTTTTTTAATTTTTTTTTGATGTGTCCCTGTTCCTTGCTCGGCATCAGCATCTTCTAAGAGAGCAGTGCTTAGAGGAGCTGTGAGCTCTTGCGTGCCACCCGGGAGAGTCTGCGGTAGCTGAGGTCCGGTGCAGCTGTTTCCTTGAAGGATGCTTGTGTGGATGTAAGCGACTGTAAATCTGTTTGTGTAAAGCTTTCTCTCCCGCGGCTGCCAGGCACCCTTCGTGCTCCCGTTCCTTCACGCTGCCGCTCCTGGAAACCGCAGCACCTTCTCGCCAGAGCTGAGGACGGGGGAGATGCGCCTGAGAAGGTGGATACCCTCGCCGTGCCCGGCTCTCACAGAAATCACGTGCAAAAGATGCTTCATTTGCTGAGGTTTCCCCCCCTCTGCCCCCAAGGAGTGTCTTGGCTGCGGCTGTGTGCCCAGTGCGGGGAAGGGAGGCTGTGCTCTGCCTTGATACCAGGCTCAGCCTTTTGGACGCCTGGTGATTTTCTGCTGCCCTGTTTCTCTTGGCACCGTTCTCCTTGCATATCCCACGCGTAGCTTTCAGCTGCCGTTCTTCTGCCGAGGGACCCTCGCCCAGCTTGCTCGTGGGCACCCTGGTGTTGGAGCTCCTCCGGCTGCAGGGCAGGAGAGCAGCCCCGCGGCGATGCTGCCTTGGGTTTTCTTCTGCTGTCGGGTTCCTGTGGTCAGGCACGGGGCTTCTGCCATCCCTGTTTCTCAGGCTCCATGTGCAGGGGTTGGCAGGGTTAAGGCTGTCGGGAGTCTGGGTGTTGCTCAGCAGTGCCAGGCAAGCGTCGGGCAGGAGAAAAGCTGAACTTGCAAATCTGTTCCTGGGCGCTCCGGTAAGTCGCACCAAGGACTGTTTGAACTGCGCTAATCCCCGGTGGCTCCTGAGCAACCTTGTTTACAAGAGCTGGCTCTTCAAGTGGGTATCCTGACAGATATTTTACGTAAGCCATTTGCTTACCAAAGCTCTCTGAGTACAAGAGGTTGGTTTTGAGACCTCAGCCCGCATGCTGCCCCCTCGCCCTGGCATTTCGGAGGCGTGCTGCAAAGAGGCTGGAAGCTTTTTGGGGACAGCTCTGATCCATCCATCCTTTTGTCTTCTGTGGAGACTGCTGCCTGGCAAGCTGTGTGTGAAATAGCTGGTGGCTTCGGAGCCATGAGATATCTCAACCTATCACACAGAGTAAAAAGAAGTCGAGGAAAATTTTTGGAGCGTGCTAAATATTGTAATCCCTGCAATCAGTTTGCTTTTGGTTATGGAGCTGGAAATGAATCTTTATGTTCATCGTTTTCTCACATTTAGTTTTGTATTTAATTCATTAGGTTCAACAAAATTTTCCATTTCATAAGTGACGCAGTGGGGGTCATAGTTGTGTTCAAACCGCAGTGACGTGCGATGTGCTGTGATTTCAGTTACGTAGTCATGAAATTGTGCCGTTTCCTTAGCTGGCACACCAGGACTTTGCTTACATCCGTAAAATACAGTATCTCCCTGGCTTTTCAAGCCATCCTATAGCGTGACAGCTTTCAGCATGAGAGAGTAAAGAGGGACTTTAACCTCAAAATACTCAGCAGATGGATTTCCAAAGGAACTCTGGTAGTTGCATCAGAGGAAGCTCTGTTGGCTTGGCACCGAGGATAAGGCTGAACGAGGCGAGAGACGTGCAGGACAGTGGTGATGATGTGTCTCACGGCTGTGGCTTGGTTGCCTCATGTCCACGTTTTCTTCCCTTTGCCTTGTGCTTTGGACTACGTCTTTCATTTTGGTGGGAGTCAGGGGTGAGACTCTGTCTTTGGGGTCTGGGGTCCACGATATGCCGTGGGGTGTTGGAGCAATTAAGGAGGGACCCATCCCTGGGGACGCTGAGGGCTGAGCTCCAGCTATGGCAATGGGCTGTTACGGTGCGTCCCGAGATGCATGTTCGTGCTCTGGGAAAACGCCTCTTTGAATAATGTGGGGAGGAGGGAGAAAGACCCATGAAAAATGGGTGCTTGTTTTTCCAGAGGGGGGAAAAAAGCCAAGCAAAACACATCCAACAGTCGCCTTGTCAGATAACGTCACGGGGCTGTCTGTATCCAGCCTCTGGGCTGTACTCAGCACTGCTAATTACAGCTTCTCTCGCTGCTGAAAGTAAAAGTTTGACTCTGCTCACTCTGGGGTTCCCACGGCAGCGTTTTGGGACAGCACCAGCCCCATATTTCCATGCCTGGCAGCCCTTGTCCAAGACCAGCTACAGGGCTGCCCTTTGCTCACACCAAGCCTTGGATTTGCAAGCACCCATCATGGTTGAGGAAGGGCTTGTGAAAACACTCCGCCCTGTAGCGAACCCACCTGCTGCAAAAGGCTCTGGCAAAGATGCTCTGGAGCTGGAGGTACGTTGCTGTGATGGTCCAAAACACACGACCCCTGGCCTTGCTTTTGGCTCTGTCCCGCCGGAGGACCACAGCTCCGCTCTCCCTCGGGTGCAGCGCTTCCAGCCGAGCTGAGTTGGCTTGGATTCGGGAAAACAAACAGACCTCCTACGCTGGAGCTGGGAGTCCCGGGCTGTTGCACAAGGGAAGAAGGTTGTAACCAAACAGCCCTTTCATCGCCTCTCTGCCTGTGCCACTGCTGCAGCTGGCTCTGCAGCCCTGGAATTGCACTGCCATCAAATTTATAATATGCTGCGTTTGGAGGACAGCTCTGTGTTCTTGTTTCTAAATTCTTGCATAGCTCCAGGAGGGGAAATTATCCCTAACCTTTCCGTTTTGCACATGGTTTTGTTTCTGTTCGGAGTTCCGCGTTACAAAAGCTCGCTGGCTGCTGCTGTTGGGGATGTGGTGTCGGTGAGCCCGTGCCGCACATCTGGGCAGACGTGCAGGTGGTCCCTTACCAGCGCTCGCGGGATGCTCGGTGCTTTCCCAGCGCCAGCTCCGGGTCACGCAGTGCCCGTGCAGATGGATGTTAATGGTTTGGCAGTGCTGGTCTAACCCCAAGCCTAGTAAAAGCCCACAGGACCGCGTCTTCCCCTTCCTCCTCCTGCTTCCTCCCCCTCCCTTGCTTTTCAACACCAGGTTTCTGAATAAATCATCTAGGATGTGATCACACAGGAAACTCGCAGTTTTAAATTTTTTTTTTTTACAGCCCAGTTAGGAAGTGAATTCAGCTCTCCAGGGTTTCAGTCCTGTGCTTTTTAATCACGAGGTTCTCCATCCTTTCTACTCCGTCACTTGTGACATGACGTCTCCTCAGCCGCATAAGCTTTTCCCCTGCTATTGCCTGTCTGCAAAAACAATAGCCGCTGGAAATGCACTTCAAGAACCCGAAATGGATGGGAATTGCCTGTGGAAAATGCAGATTTGATCTAGGTTAGGTCTTTTTATTGTTGTTTTGTTTACTGCTTGGTTATCCTTTTCCTTCAAAGAAAAGCAAAGCTCTTGTTCTTGCAGAATTCGTCGCTGCTGTTGTGTTACTCGCTGGAAGGAACATGCTCAAAATACTGCATTCCTTTTGTGCATCTTTTCTTTATTTTCTTTTGCTTTGTCGATGGGAGCTTAGGCAGTATAATGGGCAGATTAGCAACTGTATTTGTGGAGTAACCCATCTTTGTGCAGGTCTGGCTGGAAACCAATTAAGCTTGTCTTGATCTCTAAATGAGATTTTTGTCGAACGCATTACCCAACTGCCTCCTGCATCCATTAATAGCGGGGTGGGATGGAAACAGCTGAACGTGTAAAGATCGCGTGTTGGATAAATAGAGAGGCGTTGGTCGCGGGGAGGTTCCCCGGGATGCGTGCGAACCGCTGACTCTTTGTGCAGTGCTTTTGTAGCTCTGGTTCTTGAAATCTGGGATTAGGTATATTTGGCTGCTAGTGTGCAAAGCTCCGTGGTAGCGTGCCTGGTGCTGGGTTGGAGCCAGAACTGCTGGATAAAGAGGGAGCGTCCCGTGGACTTCGTTAATGCCCCGGTCCCTGTCTCTGTAACATCCCAAGGGTGAGACCACAGCGCGTTCGGGAGCTCCTGGTGACTCTCAGCTATGGGTCCCCCAAAGTCCCTTGGCGTGGGTGTATCCCCCCGGACCTGGGTTGCTTTTCAGCCTGGCAAAACCCCGCGTCTTTCCGGAGGGGGGACATTGCGTTGTCGGGCTGGGGGACCCTGCCTGCATGGTGTTTGATGCCGCTGCGATGAAAACTGGTCCGGGAACGGCACTTCAGTGTGGTGTTTTTGAAGAGAACTGACTAAATAAAGATGCCTTTAATAAACCATGCCTTCAGGGAACCCTCATATCTCTGTCCCAGGCTGTTTCTGCATCAAGATAAGACTGCAGAGCAGCTGAGATGTGCTCTGCTTTGGGAGGTGTAGGTGGGGGAAGGGCGCTGGGATTTCTTTTAGGGTACAAACATTCATTCTGGTCACTTTTATTTGTAAAGTAACTACAGACAAGCAGTGCAGAGTCTAATATCTTCTCCCCTGAATGCCTGGCTTCTCTGTCGTGGCCAAAGGGTGGGGAGAGGGATCTCAAGGGAATGAAGGGAAAGAAAACACCAGGTGAGCTGTGCTCCCTTTGTTGGGAAGGATCCCATTTTTCCTGTCCCAGCCCTCCTGGCTGCCGCCGACCGCTGCTGCCCCGGCTCCGAGCCAGGAGCGCGTGCTCTGCTGACAGTGGGTCGTGGGGTGTTGGTGGTGGGATCACGACGTTGTGCTTGTGCAAGGACGTAGCTGCTGTGGATGAGCCAAATTGTGGAGCTGGGAGGAATAAATCCATGCAAGGCGTGGTCGATGGCAGACGGGAACTCCTGGCGCAAGGAGGCTCAGCTAATTTAATCTGCGGTGGATCTGATCTGCTTTGTCTTCTAGTTGAGTTAAATATACCCTTTCAAGATGTGGTTACGGAGGCTAACTCCAATTTTGATTATGCAAAACGCGCTAACGCAAGACGCAGCTGGCTGCCTCCGGATGGAGCCAGGAGGAGAGCGGGATGGGGCATCCCATGGCCAAGACCCTCGTTGCTCTCTCCTGCTATCCTGTGTCTGGGCCACGGCTGAGGTGCGGGATGCTCGATAGGCAGCTGCGTCGAGATCCCTAGCTCTGAGTTTTCAGGCAATGCAGATTTTGGAAGCATTCGCTCTTGCAGTGTAGCCGTAAGCTTTCCATCGTCTGACAGGTTTTAAAGTTTAGTGGCTGTGCTGCAGCTACCTGGCCATGGCTGGTGGCTTCAGGACTGAGAAAAGGGCACTCTCCATCTTTGCAGAATTCCCAGCGGCGGCAGTTCAGTATTTCCGGATGCAAAGGAATTAAAAGCTGTTGATCAGCTTGAGCAGCAATTGGAAGAAGTTTTAGTCTTGGAAGATAAAAAGGAAATTAAATGCCAGTGGGGAAATTCAGTGTGTTAGTCCAAAGGTACCACCTGGGCATATATGTGCCTGGGATTAAGATCAGCAAGTTGTGGCCGTGTCGTGTTGGGGACTGCCTGTTGGCACCCCGGTCTGTCTGCGTTGGTGCTCTGCGGAGCTGCTGCGTGGGTCTCTGGTTGCCTTATCTCCTGAAGTTTATTTTGTGTGCCAGCATCTTGGATTCTGCTGTGTTTGTCCCCACGAGAGTCCTCGAAAGACCAAAAAAGTCACAACAGGTAGAAAGCACTGCTGCATCTTCTGCTGGGTGCCAGCCTCTAAGCCAAAAGTCGCTTTACCTTTTCAGCCTTCGCTATTGCAGGCTTCAAAATAGCCAAGAAAGCAGTTCATCAGGGGAGCTTTAAAGAAATGTGGCTTCAGGGTCTCCAGCATCAGCAACTTCTGAGTTAAATACCCGGTGACCGCCATGCGAGTGACTTGTGCTGGTATTTGCTGTGGGCTGGCAAACCGCTATTCGCCCTTTGCTTATCTGCAGTATGTGACCAGCTTATCCTTGAGCCGCTGGGTTTAACCCTCTTATCCACGTGCGTCTGGCAGTGTGGTGTGCCGTGCTGGCCCGCCGCGTGCTCCCGCTTCTCCGCCCCGGCGTGCCGGGAGGAGCCCGGATGGCTGCAGCTGTGGCTGGAGGTGGGGGCTTCCTGGGGAAATGGGTGTTTGCCCTCCGTGGGATGACTGATTGCTTCTGCTATTTAAAAAAAAAAAAAACCAAAACAAAACAAACTCCTGGAGATGGATAATTAAGCTGATTGAAGTTTTTAAATGAATGGGGTTCCCTTTAATTTAAAAAAAATATATATTTATCTCATCATGGTACCTAAAAGAATGAGCCACTGACCTGCTTTATCCCTGATTTGGCTTACAGATGGAGAGGGGAGGCAAATTTTAGATAAAAGCCAGGGAGAGTCAGCTTTACCCTTGAAAGATCAACTCCTTGGCTTCAGTGGTGATGCCTGAGTTTGTTGGCTGCGAAAAGCAGAGATCTGCTTTCCAAGGGCAGGGCGGCTTGTGCTGTCCCGGTGTCTCGGGAGCAGAGCAGCACTCGTATGGTGGGAAGAAGGTCCCCGGGCAGGGGGGAAAACCGCAGCGGGTGGTGGCATGTCCTCAGCCCTCTGCCCCTTCATCCCCACAGCGTTTGCTGGTGTTGGCTCCAGCCCCACGCTCTGCTTTTCCTCTTCGCCATTTGAAATGATTTCCAGCAAGAGAAGAAGCGGGTGCTTGCTGGCTGCATATTCCTGCGTGGCACCGACTTTACAGGTGTATTTGCGTCTCTTCTGCCTTGCTTCGGGAGTGCAGGGGCAGGAGCCGAAGGGAAGCGCGCCGTGCTCAGGGATGCTCACGAACTCACCCGTCTCGGCTGGGTACCAGCCACGGCGAGAGCGCAGAGCGCGTTTTAGAGCGGTTGTCCCCAAACCCTGCTGTGCCTGGCCTTGAAGATACGACGAGGGTGATTTCTGAAATGGTGCAGCCAGAAAGCACTTGGACCCGGCAGCCAGGAGAGTGAGGACCTGCACAAAACACGCATGCCAGCTCACTCTCCTTCTTGCCCAGGCTGGGAAGGGCTGATGGAGCCTGCAGTCCTACCCGCTCTGGGCTCTGTGGTGTTATTTATCGTGTCCTTGAGAGCTGCAGGCGGTGGCCGGTGCCCTCCATCTTGATCACCTGCACTGATGTGGGATCCTCCCTGGTGCTGTGCACAGCCCATCTGCTGCAAAGGAATGATTTCAGGCATTCCAGGCTGCTGCGGTGATATAAATCCATTGAGGTTTTTTTTTATTATTATTATTTTTTTAATTCTCACCATGTAAAGGAGCTGTTTTCTCCTCACCACCCCCTAGTCGCAGGGTGGAGGCAGGTGGTCTATCCAGGGTGGGGTTTCCCAGTCCCCGAGCCAGAAGGATGCTGCGGAGCTGGTAGCCGTGCCCTGGGGCTGGGAGGAGATGGGAGGAGATGGGGGACGGTGTCACACCGGGGATGCGAAACCCATTAGCGTTTGATTCTGCAAAGCCAGCGCACGTGGGAACGGCAACCCCTCCGTGGCGAGTGCAGTCAATAGATGAGACGAGACACGTTTGTTTATCAAAATACTCATCGGTGCCGGGGGGCTAGGGTGCGTTTTGGGGGACGGGCAAGGCAGTGTGGCGAGGCGTGGGTGACTGCAAGCGATGGGGACCGCAAACACAGCTGTGTGTGCCTGCGTGCCCTGAGAAGTTAACTCGTCGCTGCTGGGAGTCCCCGCCTCAGATCGCTGCCAGAGATGCGGTACCCGTTATTAATCTGCAGAGAGAGTTGCGGTTTTAATGCTAGCAGCGGGGGAGTTTGCATGAGGCAGAGGCGTTCCTGGAAGACCTCCGCAGGTACCATCCTGGAGCCATCCAACGTGACTCAGCATCTTTGCTGATGGTTTTTTTTAAAGTAGGTCTCAAATTAGCACCGATTTTTAAAAAATAGGAGATGACCTGGAGATGGGGGTGCTGGGAAGTGATCCCGGGAGGTGATTTGGAGCTGTGGAGAGCGGTTGGAACTGTGATCAGCTGTGCCTGCTGCTGCCGAAGGCACTTTGGGAGCGGGGCTGCTGCTGACCCCATGGTCAAGGGCAGCGCCTGGCCATGCCCTCAGTGTTGACGGGGCGGGTTTGACTGGCGAGAGTGCGGGAAAGCTGGGGAAGTGCTTTGTGCTAGGGAATGTGAGTGCTCCTCTCACCTTTTCATCCAGAAGCTACAAAATGCAAGTGTATATGGCTTTGTCAGGGGGCTAGTGGTGGGCATCCAGCGGCTCCTCAGTCCAGCAAACACCCCGTGTCTGGAAGCCGAAGCCAGCTGCTAGAACAAGGCCCAGGTACATCTGAATATTTATTTATTTTTGAGCTGCATTTAACGACTAGAACAAACACTGGCAGAAAATGGCCTTAGCCTTGTCTTGGCATCCTGGGTCCAGACCACAAGTGGCCCTGGGAGGGAGTCTGAGCTTGATGAAAGAACGTTAAGCCATCAGTATCAGGAGAAGCAGGTAAGATGAACGAGCTGCAACACTTGGGAGTCCCATGCTCCAGGAGAAATCAGTCTTTCAGAGCAGATATTTGTAATATGGCTTCATGGGGCTGGAGGAGGACAACGCAGAAGAGGTCAGTGTGGGTCTCTGCCACATCTCGCCAGGCAGGCAGGCAGTCCCACCTCCCTGCCCCATGGGGAGCAGACCCTGGAGGGATGGCTGGGGGCAGTGCATGGGATGCTGTCGGTGGCAGCAGCCTCCCTGTCCCACCCTGCCTGGTGGCTGCAGCCCTGTGCAAGCCAACAAGCAGATGTGGATGGAGCTTCTGCAGATGTGAAGCTGATGCCAAGCAGCATGTTTACCTACTTGCTTGCATAAATCATCCATTGGCACTGCCTGCTGTGGGGCAGGGAGGTGGGGACAGGGTGAGACGTGGCCCAGATCCACACTGGCCTCTGTATTGTTCTCCGCCAGCCCTGTGAAGCCCTATTAGAAGTGTCTTCTCCAAAAGAGGGGCCTCTTCTGGAATATGGGACTGAAATGACAGCGCTGCAGCCTCTTGGTGCTGAGGATAGCCCTTGTTTTGTCTTGTCCCCTTGATCTGAATGAAGTAATTCATAAGGACGTTTTCCATGAATCAATAAATCCATGCTTGCTGCTGTGCCTGGGAGGTTTCATTTGCTCTAGATACTGTGCTGGGTGTCTCTGTCCTGAATTGCACTGCGAAGCCCTGCCCTTTGGGGGAAGACGAGGACGGATTGCCCAGAGAGGTAGTGGAGGCCCCATCCCTGGAAACATTCAAGGCCGGGTTGGACGGGGCTCTGAGTAACCTGGTCTAGATGTGGATGTCCCTGCTTACTGCAGGGGGATTGGGCTAGATGACCTCTAAATGTCCCTTCCAACCCAAAGCATTCTGTGATTCTATGATACAGCCAGATCCTCCAGGAACATGCTGTGGGCAGCTGATGGGGCACGGTCCATCTTTATTGTGCATCTCCCAACGTGGGCTAAAGAGGTTAGGGAGGGTGTAAGTGCAGTATTTTCTCTAGGTATGCGTGTGGAGCCTGAGGAGTTTGTCCCTTGTGCCAAGCAATTCCTGATGTTATGGGTCTGGGGGAAACTGAAGCCAAAAGTTAAAGGGCAGGAGGGAGCATTGGCCTTTGGAAGGAGATCATGGTGTGGAAATCTCAGTTGCAGGTGGATTTCCCTTGCAGATCTCCGCGTGGCCTTTCCTCTTGAGAGGAACTGAAGAATTCCTGTTGTGCCATGCCACCTCCCCTTGCAAAAATTGCTTTTGAGAGCCAAGGTGTGCACATCTATTGAAAGCAATGCACATGTGTTTAAGAAGCCTGCTGTGGGATCTGCCTGAAAAAAGAGGGTTCAAAAACTCAGCTCTGCTACACATAGAGAAGTCAAAGATAACCCTGAGATCCCCAATCCCCAGCTTGTTTCCCGTGCTTTGTCTGAGTATCGTGGTCTGCTGGGGCTGGAGCAGTGGTCATGGGTGGGTTCAAGCCCTGGGAGGGGACCTTGCTTTCTGCCGCATGCCGTGGGTTTGGGGTGTTTTGTTTGCGCTGAGGGATTAAGGCTGTTGTTGTGTGGGGGAGGTGGTTTCTGTCTTGTTCTTGGGGTACGATGGGTGTGTTGGGGAATTCTGAGCTGATGGGGCATGGACTGGGGTCAGCTGTCCCCATGGGCACCCAGAACCCGGCTCTCCATTCCAGCTGAGCACCCAGAGACCCCTCCGCTTCTCCTTTGGAGCGGCTCCGAGATCGTTCCGCAGCTCTTGGAGGTCAGAGCTCATGCTGGGGAAGCCAGAAACGTTCCCAGAGCCAAACCACGCCATGGCGAGCGGCTGTGTGCCTGGCCTCTGCTTCTCATTTCCTTCATCGCTGCAGAGAGCAGCTGAGCTGCACACGGGGATTCAGCAGGGTGTCCCCTCTTTTGTTCCTATATATGAGAAACGTCTGTGCATGTGTTTATATTTAAAAAAAAAAATGTATATACTTTAACATAGCTGTTTGTGAGCTATGCCACACGGGACTGGTCGGGTTGAGCGAAGGAGAGATGTTGCTCGCAGCTGCCTACCTGTTGCACTGGCAGCCCTGTGATGGTCCTGCTCACCTGGCCATTCCTGCACGTGGAAAAAACCAAGTATTTACAGGGAACTATCCCAAACTTGCCCAAACCCAGCTAGAAAGGCTCCCTCTGATCCTAAAGGTTTTTGCGATAAGTGTTGCAGCACCGGTGGCAAGGCTCGGTTGCTGTTATTTGTGTCACAGCCTGGCCCAAGCCTTTCCACGTGTGTCCGTTGTGCGTTTTCTGTCCCCGTTTTCCTGTACGTTTGCTGACGTGTTGGTATGAGACTGATGCGTCTTCTGGTGGTGGGGTGGATGTGGGCTTGCTGCTCGCCACACTGCTGCCCATTGTCTGGGACGACAAACGCAAGGTCAAAGCATCGTCGTGCCAATGGCAAACTGGAGTGGCTGTATAAAGTTGTCATTTTAAATAATTGCCAGGATGATTTCTCCTCCTTTTCCTCCCCTCTGTCCCCATGATCTTCCCCAGCACCGTGTCCTTCCCCACCCACCACCTGGGGCCTGCCTGGATCTGTTCAGGATTTATGTTAAAAGGGGAATTTTATGTATGTAATTAAAACGTTGTATTGCTGGGTAGAAATAGGATTTGGTGCTTACTGCTGTGACTCTTTCTCATGCGTGAGGGTGAACTGATTGATTACTGAGGTTTGAGATTAAATATTCCCCTGAGCTCCACTGGCATTCAGTGTGGTGGGGGAGGGCATAGAGAAGAGGAGGAGGAAAACGGTTTTCCTCTGAGGGAAGAAGAGCAGAGGAATGTCTACTGAGCACATCCCCTTGTCTTGCTCTGCATGCTGTCTGCTGTAATGTAGGCTCCTGGCACTGGTGTCATGGACCATGATATATCAGGTGCCTTACTCTGCATCCACGATGGCAGGCGAGCTGCTAGTGGGCTTTGCTGGTTCCTCTCATTGCTGGGTTGAGCATCCCATCGCATCCCATCCTGTCCCTGTGGCTCAGATGCATCCTCCCCTCCCTGCATCCCAGTCCCCGCTTGGGTCCGAGTCTGGCAGAGGGGTAGACCTGCTGTCCCCTCCTTTCCCCCTAGGAGGATGCCTTATCTATTTATTTTCCTTAATTTCTTCTAGTTAAAAAACCCTCTTTTTTTTGTTTCGATGGGAGGGGAGGAAAAAGCCCCGACGCACCACTCCTCAAGCACGCGGTGGGAGCCTCGCCGTGCCGGTGCAGGTTGGAGACACCTGCCTTCGCCTGCTTTCCTTGAAGTCTAATTTTAGCTGAAGGCAATGGGATTCCTTCAGGATACGGCAGAGGTTTCCTATCAACCTAGACCTTAAGAAACAGGCAAACAAAAACAGTACAGAAGCACTTAGGTTTGTTTGGGTGAATTCTTTTGAAAAAGGGTGTGACTTATTTTTGCGAGCAGCGCCGGCGCACACCGGCTTTGTTCTGCTGCAGTCGGGTATTTCAGGTCTTCCAAGATTTAATCAGAATAATTAGTTACTGTCTGTTTGTACCTTCTGTTTTTGTTGCAGAGTTTCCAAAGGGCGTATTTATCTTCCAGAGTGCTGCCTAAGTGTCGCTTAATCATTAAGCATCTGATTTCCTCCAAGTAATCTGTCATGCTGCTTATGTAAGTAAATAATAAAAAAAAAAAAGGAGGGTGGGGATGGTGTTGGTGGATTCTGCTTGGGGGGGGGCGGGTTGTAAGGATTTTTCCTGATTGTCACGGGTTTAATTGTGAGCTGCCTTTGCTTCCCAGCCTGTTGTGCGGTGATCAGAGGACTGAGTGCTTGGACTGGCGCTTAACGACCCAGCCAGTCTAATGAGGTTGCTTTCAGCCAAGCCTTCGTGTATACCCCCCTAAACTGGCAAGAGCTGTGTTACTCCCAGTCATTTCAGGAGGGGAAAAAAAGAAAAAAAATTTTACAGGAATAAAGGTCTTTTGCTTGTATGGTTATGCTTTTGACTCCTTAACCCGGCGGTATCCCTTATAAAAATCACAGCCCTGCCTGGAAAGAAATTTGCAAAGATTGGAAATTGGGTGTTTTTCAGCCTGTATTTGCATGTTTGGTTTGAGAAGGGGGACCAATGATGCACATATTTCCCATCTCTTTAACATGGGAGATGAGAAAGATACTGAACAACACTGCAGACGAGGATGGGACGCCTGGAGTGCCTCGCAAGGAGGCACATGTGGTGCTGAACCCGCCCCTGGTTCGTGCTTGGCGCCTAAATGAGTCGCATGATATTTTCCCTTCAATATTTATTACCGAGAGCAGCTGAGGGCGGCCGCTGTGCTGATGGCAGCATGGGGCCGGACAATTTGCCTTTTTTCCCTTGGTTTCCCTTTCTTCCCGAGCTGGGGTGGTGGGGATTGGTAGGGGTTGGGTGCTGGGATGCTGGCTCGCCAGCTGCCCTCGCTGCCTCATATATCATGTCAGGCGTGCAAACTCTGGGGGTGAAGGTTCGGGGTGTACGCTGCTTCCATCATGGGTTTATATCCTTTTAAATCCAGAAGCAGCCATGGCCATCAGCTCCTCTGCTCTCCTCTGTGATGGGGATCATAAATTTTCGAGGCCAGTGACTTTGTTTTAGCCCTTCTCGGGGATTACCAATGTGCAGCGGGGCTTTGCTCTCCTTGGCCGGGTGAAGATCATTAGAGGGAAGAGGCCCGGGCGAGTGCAAGGTAGGGCCATTGGGGTCTGCGGAGCTTTGGTGTCTTCAGTAGATGTTGAAGTCCATCTCCTCTCTGCATTTTTTGGGGGAGATTAAAGACGACCCACTGCATTGGGGCACACGTTGGACTCTGTGCCGCGGCAGAGCTGAAGCCAGGTGGATTTCCCACGTCTCATCCACCTCACCCAGCTCCCAAGCAACATTTTGGGGAGATGCTGGCAAATCCTCTGTCCCTCTGGGACTGACATGGCCGGTGTCACAGTTGGCACCGGGTTTACTGGTGGCCCTCGCTCTTTCTGCTCCAGTGTGCGTGGGGGTGGGAAAAGTCTGATTTAATGGAAATGTTCTTAAGGAAGGCTGTCGACCTGATTTATTCCTTGACGTTTACCCATCTGGAAAGCTGGTGGAGGTTCGGTTGATGCCTCCCAAAGCGCTGGAGATGTGTGATGTGCAGCACAGCCATTGCTCCTTCCCAGTACGGCCCCTCCAGCCACAGCGAGGGCTGCTGGAGGGATGGCGGGTCTCTAATACCCATCTTCCCGGCACGTGCCTGCCGGCTTCACTCAGCCTTTCGCAGATCTACTTGTTTTGGAAGAGGGAGAGGAGGGGAGGAGGAGGAGCAGCTGCTGGGAGTTCAGAAGGGTGAAAGCTTGGAGGGGAAGGGAGGTGGGCAGCATCATGGAGGCAGATGCTGGGAGAAAAAGGAGAGACGTGGCTTGTTTGGCCGGTGCTTTAGAAGCTGCTGAGTTAATTGAAGCATTCACTAGGGAGCTACATTTGGCTTTTAAATAGCTTTGGAGCATGTGAATGCTCCATGTTGCTCTTTTCTTCTTTCTGTGGCGGGAGTCACCTCCTGCCCCATCTCTCTTTGAAGAATGTCTGCCTGTTAGAAGTCCACCTTGGGACACAGGAGGTGCAGCTTGGTGACCACCTGCTTTCAAAAAGCCCTTCAAGTTCTCCCCAAGCTCCTTATTGCTCCAGACTGCCCGTCCCTTGACTGCTTTCAGTCTGGCTGCTGCAAGCCTCAGCTATAGGGACTGACCAAGGGTCCCCTCTCCTGTGCTGGCAGGAGGTTTGGTGCTCACCACGCGGCGCCGGTGGGTCTGGGATGAGCCAGTTCGTCTTCCATCACCTCTCTTTGAGCATCCCACTTAAGGAAGAGCTGATGCCCCTTTGGCTACCCTATGCTTTTGCAGGGCTGTGTGTTTCTACTTTCCTTTCAGCCACCTGAAACAGTCCTCCGAGAGCCTGGAGAATGATTTTTTTTTTTTTTTTCTCCCCAAGGAATACCTAATTTCTCTGCTTGTCCCTTGGTGCAGAACTGGATATTCTTTGTGCGCTTGGGTGCCTTGCTACGTAGTAAATGAAATATTTCATAGCACTTAGTTTTATTTAATTCCTGTAGAAAATGAAAGTATTTCAAGCTGTTTCCTCTTCTTGGTCCCCAAAATAATGCACCCCTGTGACGGAGGATGCCAAAGGCAGGCACAGATCTGAAGGACAGGTATGCAAAGGATGTTTGCTCTTCAAAAAAACTTCACCTTGGTCAAGGATGGAGAATATTCCCCCACACTGTAGCCACTCTGGGGGAACGGGCTGTGTCCCCCCGTTGCAAGCAGACCATGGCCACCAAGTGCCGCTGAGGTGCCCCGAGGCACGGGGCCGCTTCCCTGTTCTCGCCCTCCACCATGTGCCTACCAGTCTCTTCCAGACGTGGCAGGGGAGAAGGTTTGGAAGGAGCACACCCCGTTTTCCTCGTAAAACTCCAAATGAAAGGCTTGGCCTGGTTTAGATTTTAAAAATAACTTGCACATTTGGAAGCTAAAATTTCAGAAGGGCTCCGAATGGGATAAGGGCTTTGATCGTGGCAGTCTGAGATCAAGGGAGTGCTTTTTAGGTTTGCTGGATCAGCTGGAAAATATATTGTAGTCTCTAGACTTTATCATCCTCAAGCAAGCCTCTTTTTTCAACTCTACAAAAGGTCTAATCAGAAGCCCACTTACAGTTGATAGAAGGGCTCCGTCGGATTTTGATTGTGTCCAGAAGCAAGTTGAAAGAGATGGAGGTCAGCTTTGGACTTTGAAGGACCTCTGAGACTCTGCTTTACAGGCTCTGCCATTCTGATGATGCTGCTGGCGTGGGTGGAAGCTGGTGTGTCAACAGCGGGGTGAGGACGCTGGGGACAAGAAGATACTGTGTGCTAGCCTCACGGTCCCCAAAGCGGTCAGTTCTTGCAACTGAGCACTGCTGAGACCTCGCTGCTTGCCCTTTGGCTGCTGCTGTTGGGATCAGCTGCTCAAACCAGCATCTCCGACCCAACTGTCTCAGTTTTGGCCACGTAATAACCATAGATGTCCACGTTTGTTGGTGTTTTGACAGAACTTCAGCATTTTTTGCTTAAATGTAGAAAATGTATGTTTTTCTCTCTTTAGTCTCCATTAGTTTTTTTTAAATGTATTTTTAATTTTTTTTAATTTTTATGTTATTGTTTTGGGGTTTTTTATTTTTTATTTTATTATTTTCTGTAATGCCAAACAATTAGAGGCAGAGGAGTGATTTCCTAAGGTGCGTGGGATAAACTCAAAACCCTGCTGTGAAGGTGAGGGCATCTAGCTGTGCACATTCACTGACTCGCTTCCTGAAAGCCCACGTAGCAATCGAGCTCTGTAACGTTGGAAGATGCCCCATTGAGTAAGCCAAGGCAGTTTTCTGCTGTGGTTCCTGAACGAGGGTCTTGGGTGTTTTTTTGCAGGACTGTCACTGAAAAGTCATCGCCAGCCATCTCAGTGGTACGTGCTGCCATGCACCACGATGCCGCACTCAAATAGGGCGTGGGCTACAACCGTAGCCCGAGGCTTTGGTGGAGTCGCAGCCTGGCTGTGAAAGCTTCAGCTTGAGGCTTTGGAAAACATTTGGAAATGTTTTGGAAAACATTTGGGTTGAGGATGTCGTAGCTCGCGTGGTTGTTTTCCTTTGCTTTGTCCTTGAGAGAGGGAACTGCTGTTGGGTTTCTGATTTTTCTTTCCATCAGTTACTCTTTTAGACGTATTTATTTCCAGAGATGGATCAGAGCAAATGCCAGCGTTTAAACAGTTTGTGGTGTAAAATGGTATTAAAATTGGGCTGGAAGAGATCTTGAGAAGTTACCTTGTCCCCAAGGCAAGGTCAGCTGAATCCATGCATTGAACTGGAAGGCAAGTGCGTTTGCTGGGAGTTGTTTTCTCAGAAAATATCTGAGGAGCAGAGGCAAAAATCCACCAAATAATGCTGTCAGTGTGTGTGCCCAAGCCTCCCTCAGCTTATTCAAATCATTTGCTGAATAAGTGTTGAAAATTAATGCTGGGTTTGTTCCCAGAGCTATTCAAAGTAATAATCCAGAGTAACCTTTTCCACCTTGGCATTTGCCAGACTGCTGCAGCTTTCATGGGTGAGATGCATTTGCCCATAGTCTGTATTTGATGTGGAACCATCCCTGTTTTGCCCCTTTTCTGAGACAACCAGACCCCAGAAGCTCCACTGGGATGAAGAGCAGTTTTTTCTTTGTTTTTGTGAATTATATGTGACTTTCCAGTTCTGCAGGTGGTCCCTGCTTGAGCTGGAGTGGCAGCAACAGAAAGCCCCCAGACCCACCCCGACAACATGGGGTAGGTGGGAGAGGAGAAATCTTGCTAGAAATCCTTATCTGCTTTGAGATCGAGAAAGAAGCGATGGTTTTCAGTTAATTTCTTCTGCGTCTTCCTCTGTCCCAGCTTTGTGTCTTGAGCGATGCATCGAAAATACTATAAACAAAAGCCCTAGCCTAATCCCACCGCCTTTTAAAGGTTCTGCAGAGCTCCAGTGGATCTTTTTTCCTTGCTTATAGCTCCTCATTTCAGTGATGAAAGGTTTTGAAAGAGGTTCACCTGTAGCCAGCTGGATGCTGGCTTGCTCTCCGGGCAGCACTGCGTTGATATTAGCATCCACACAGCCCAGACGGTGACTGGTTTTCCTTCATCTGGTCCTTTCCCCGACCAGTTTATAGTAGGTAATAGCAAAATTCATCCATCTTTGGCCATGTGGCAGGCTTGGTGAGACCCCCCACCCCCCCAGCCCATCTGCACATTTAATGTCAAGATGGCTGGCATTAGCGTTATTGTTTGGCCAAACGTATGCAGAGATATCACGGCTTAGATTTGTTACAGATGGGGCTCTGGATATAGTCTAAGGCATTCTGCCAGCCAATTTTATATCTGTGTAAAAGTGATTGGCATCCCTATAAATAAAGCTGCTGTGGGGTTATAAATCTAAATATACTTATTCATTAAGCTATTTTTACGTCTCAAGTGGGTTGCCATCCTGGGTTATCATAAGCAAACCATGCTCTTCGCATGTGTGTTATCCACAGCTCCAGAAATGCAGCTTCTGAGGATTTGAAATATTTTTGCCCTTGGAAATACATGCGTGTGAACTATCCATGAGCCCGTGTGCCATGGTGGGATGAAGGACCTCTTCACTGGGACCACTGCACAGTCATCACTGGGAATGACCCTGTCCCAGAGACTGTCGTAGACGGAGCTCCAGAAGCAGTAGTGGCTGTAAATACGGGAACGTGAACTCCTGCTGTTTTGGCTCACAAATGAGTATGACGTTGCTGGGGTGTTCAGTTCTGGTGGCCAGGTAAATACTATTCTTGTGGCTTTTTTGGTGCTGGAAAGGACTTCTCCACTAGCATCTCCATCCATGTCCTCAAGTGAGGAGTCTCAAAAAGCTGTCTTCCCTCTGCGCCATGGGCTGGGCTGTGTGGGAAAGGGGGACTTTCCACCTCATTTAACCATCCCTGCTGTTGTTTTGGCTACAGGAGTGAGAAAAAAAAAGTCCCCCAGCCCAGCTCCAGGCAGTGCCGTGAGCTGGGGAGGTGCAGAGACAGAGGGAGAGCCCGGCCAGCTGCCCACGCAGCCGGGCAGCAGCGCAGGCGCTGGTAAATCTGGCTGAGTCTTTGAACAGGCTTAGGAGAACACGGCGAGCTGCAGCCTTTGGTTTCTTTGGATTTGTTTTCCTTCTCCTTTCAAAGCATTTGAATATTCATTCAGTAAATGATGAAGCATAGAGCATGTGTGCCTGAGAGGCAGAATGTCAGCCGCCTCACTCTCCTCAGCAATAATGTGCATCACTGAAAGTTAACCTATGATTTTAGCTCGGTTTCCTAATGAAAGGAAGCTTTAAAGTTGGTCTGTCCCTGTGCTCCTCCTCCCCCCATCACTGGCAATCACTGGCTGATTTTGTCTCTCTTCCAGATTGATTTTCATCAGAAATATGTGGAGCTGTTGTGATTTTTGTCAAAACAGGCATCAGGTTAGAAGGGTGTTGTGGAGGGTTTTTTATTGAGGGAAGGGATGCAATGAAAGCTCAGTCTGTACTAGACACTAGGGAATACACGTAAATGTTATGAACATCCAAGCCATAAAGAGTGCTTTAGTTGGATTTACCACATTACGAGACACCAGAGAGCCCACGCTGCAGGACTCTGCACAGACACGTAGGTGTTGCGGGGGGGATGTTTGCCTGTGTGAATTCTCTGATGTCTAATAAACCTGAGTTCATCCTGCAGCCTGAATATAAAGTGGCTTACATTGCTTAGGTTCACAGAGGGAAATCTCCTCTTTGTTGGTGTTGGTGTTCCTAGTGCTGCTTACCCCACCGAGTGTAGTTTCTGTGGTGTAGCAGGGTCAGGTCTTGTAGGGTCTTCAGAGGCTGGTAGCAATGTTTGTGTATCTTGACCCTTTGTTGGAGCTGGTTGCAGTTCTCAGTGCCACTCGGTGTTGCAGAGGCAGGGCAGGACAAGCTTCTGGGATTCGGCATCCTGAAGGTGGGAACTGGATGATGGTGCTGAAGACCTCACCATTTTCCATCACAGGAAAGCTTTGTGTGGCAGATGAGCAGCAGATGGAGAGGAGAACCTGTCAAACCTGAGTGGTGGGTCCTTTGTCCCTGCCCCTGGGTTGTTTCTGGGTTGTTGCTGGTGCCCAGTGGCTGAGTTGTAGCTGCATGGTGGAGGTAAGAGCTTGGCATCTGGGTTGTATCCTGGAGGTACCAGGGGTGACGTATGGCTTGGACAGACCGACTGTATCTGACAAGTTTAGAAGTGAAATGAATCACCTTGTCCAGTGCAGGTAATGGCAGAGATGACCTTGGCCGTGGCATGAGCCTTGCTGTGTGGCTGGTGCCAGCAAACAGGGAGGTGGTGACCTCCAGGAATGATGTTCCTGTGGTCCCCGTGTCCTGCTGCAGACCCTGATGCAGTAAGGGAACCCCTTCCTCCCCGGAACCCCTTCTTCCCCAAAGCAGCAAACAGCTCCTGGTTGCCACGTGTTACCCAGGCTCTGGAGGTCCTGGTGTGGGTGCCCAGAGCATCCATAAGGTAGTCTGGAGGTCGTGGTGTGACCAGCTGTGCTGGGTGCTGCTGGGAGGTAGCTGCTGGTAAATGGATCCTATGTGGGCATGTGAGACTCCTGCATTACCTTGTGTCTCATGGGGGAAAAGGGAGAGACACTGAAATACCAGCCACCTGCTTCCCTGCAGGGATACGGTGGGGTGCGAACAGAACTCAGCGTTCGTTGTGTTCTTGGTGAGCTGCCAAATGTTTGCGTATCTGCCTGGCTTTTACTGGTAGGTGTCAATACTTTTTTCCACGCCTGGTTTTTGTTCTCTGCTTCCCACCAGAGCTTGAATTCTTTACAGTGTTGATTTTTTTCTCTCTGTTTCTTTTTTTTTTTTTTTAATTCCTCCATTTGGTGCCTTAGCAAAAGTGCAGCTGAAGTACTGGGAGCCCAAACTAAACCTGACTATTACGCATTGCCCGATTAGACGCCATGGTAATAAGCATTTGAATCTAAAGCTAGATTAGGCAGGGAGCAGTCTGGGGCTGGATTTGCATAGCACGCATTCCTTTTCCGTATGACGTGTTGGTAAATCTACTGAAAGTGAATTTATAAAGCGCTGGCATGCTTCAAGTGCTCCTGTTGACGCATGGGTTGCTCTCCCCACGAGGCACTCAGCTGGGCGAAAAATGCCTGCGATTGCCCGGGAGATGCTTTCTCTCCCCTCCTCCTGCTCTCACGGCTCGTGTTGCAGTTGATAGGGACGAGGAGCTCTTGCCAGCTCTAAAAACCTGCATTAATGGGGTTTTGAAAGTCTTTGTCTGTAGAGGCAGTTATTTTGGGATGTGTTCTCTTCCTGTGGCATCTCTGGCAGCAGTGGAGTGAATCTGGAGTTTTCAGGTACCTAAATTCTTCAAGCTTTCGCTGCAATGTTACAGGTCTTGTGCTGGAAAATGCTGCAAAGTTTTGTTATCCAAAAGCCATTTAATTTCCTTCCCTTGTGGACGGTCACGAGATTGTGGATGATCTCAGGGTTGCTCTCTCTTTGAATTATTTCATTAGCGTGTGTTTAAGGCATCCAAATTGCAGTTAATTTGGAGCAACGGGCTACTGAGGAAAATATACACAGAGGAAAATGTTCTTCAAGGTTTAGGGCAGTGCCTAGGTGGCAAACCTGCAGGCTCTCCATTGTAGGGAGGGCTTTGAGATGGAGGTTCTGGATGTTGAAGGTTGTGGATGTTCTTGTTCCGGTGTAGGGAGGGTTTGAGGTGGGTGTGCTTGTGCTAAGAGCTAAGCGAAAAACAGCCTTATCTAGCCCCTTCTTGTGGTGACCTCCATCTTGTAGCAAAGCGTAGGGCAACGATACCTTTGGGTGTCTGAGCAGAGATGCTCTGACATCGTTGCGGCCTCTGAGCCAGAAAGTGCCATCCGCACTGCTTGGCTTTGTTTTGTGTTGTCAGGGCTCTGCTTAGCTGCTTCAGGAGCCCAGTGAACGTCACTCGCTCCACTTGAAGCTTTGCTTGGCCGGCTTGTGACCCTCGTAGCATGGGCATGAGGAAGAACAAATTGAGGAATGAGGCTCAGCTCACTGGGTTTCAAGCTTGGTTAGACCTGCTGGGCCCTGCTTGTTATCAGTGGTGTTGTCTGGGCCATGTTGAAAGATCCGGTGAGCTGGTTAACGGAAAGCTGCAGTCCTGAGTGGCTCCTCTCGGCAAGAAGCTCAGTGATGACCTCCGCTGCCAGAGCTGTTTCAGCTTCAAAGCTGCTAAAGGAATGGGGGGGGTGGAGGGTGTTCTGGCTTGTTGGAGATGCCCTTTTTCCCTGGAGACCTGGGCAGACCTGGTGGCGGTCAAATACATTGCCCTGAAGCCAGGAAAGGAGGTGAGCTTTGAAGGAATGTTATGGAGGTGCTGATCATCAGTGGTGTCCTGAAGACTTGCCCAGGAGGCAGATGTGAAGACCTCTGCAAGACCCTGCCACCACCAGGACTCAGGAATCCTCAAAGAGGTGAAGTTCTCCATTGCTTTGATTGTGAGTAAACCAGGCTGGTGTTGATGGGGGGAAGTACTTTCACTTGGCTGGCCAGAGTGGTGGACTCCAACCCCGAGCAAGGAGTCACCTGCAAGGAGCTGTGACCTTGGAAAGGGCCAGAAGCATCGGGGAATGGTTTGAAGACACAGGATGGCGAGCGAAGTGATGGTGTTGAACCATGGAGCGCCTCTGCAGAGATCGCAATGGGCGCACGGGAGGGAGCTGGCAGATGGAAGAGGGTGGAGCGCGGTGCTGTACCCCACCAGAAGTGGGTGACATTGTGGCTTTCCTGAGCCCGTGCCATGCCTGCAGTGGCCACTGGGAAGGTACGTCTGTGCTTGTGGGTGCGTCTGGAGTCTGGCTGGTCCCAAATACACAAACGACCCGACTGCCCTCCTGCAGCAGATGAGATTAAATTAAAAACTTCAAACAAGTTATCTTCTCTCAGGGTGCCTGCGCCTCTCAGGATCCCCTTGGGTCACTTTTTCAAGCAGTTCTTTGCAATTGTGAGGCTGTTTGTTTTTTCTTTTTTAATGAAAAGGGAGTTCATTCTAGAAATGTCTACAGGGATGGGAAGCTTGTATTGCAATTTGCGACGGATGCAGTGTGCAAACCTGCAAAGAAGAGAAATCCACTTCTGTACGTAGTCCTCTCGGGGAGGTGGCTGCTGTTGATGTGATATTGCACCTTCAAGGAGGGTTTTCTCACTGGAACATCTGCCCCAGTGGGGTGGAGAGGCTCATTTTTTAAGCAGCATATAGAGAATGGTGGTAGGCAGGATGCCTGAAGCATGAGGGATGCTACGGATGCTCTGTTTGGACTTCAGAGTGTCTGTGGAAAACCAGATTAGGTTAAATCAATGCACAAAAGAAAAAGTAAAAATCCTGTACATGTACTCAGTGTGTTTAAATTTGGTTTGTATTGATGCTGCTGATGCTGATACTTTCCTGGATTAAGCATTAAAATAGTCTCTATTGATTTTTAAATGCATCCCCTTGGGATCTCCACCGGATGGATGTTCCCCTCTGGATGCTGCTGCTGGGGAAGAGGGACCTTCCTTCGGTCTGTCCCCAGCAGCGATGGGTTGACTGACTTCGGGGCGAGCCCTTCCTTGCTCCCTGCCATCGGTACAAGGCAGGGTAGTTAGGCAATTAAAACAACATGCCTCCATTAAGGCAGGTTCTCCAGATTGCAGGTGGTGGGTTTGAGCAGCTCTCCTGGGAAAGCCAAGTCCCGCTCTCCTGCCGCTCCATCCTGGCCAAAGCAGAGCTTCTGTCATAAGCTACATCGTATTGCATCTACATAAAAAAAATATAATCAAGCCTTCCAATTAGTCTCGCCTGCTGTGCTCGCCTGCTTTTTTTTATTATGTTTAAATGCAAACAGTCTTTTAGTGTAATGTAATAAAAATTGCTGCTTTTTCCCAGGCCGCGTTGGAGCTCGTGGGGTCGTGTTGTGCCTGATGCGAGCTCACATAGAGTGTTTTCCAGCGTTCGCGGGCTGAAGCGCGGGGAGGTATTAGTGCCGTACTGGAAGGAAAGTGGCCGATGGGCCATTTCTGCCATCAGATTTATTTATCAAGGAATTCTCAATGCCAAGTTCATAGTTTAGGGGGAAAAATCACTCTAGATTAGCATCAGGATTTTAAAATCTTTAAAGCGAAATCAGCATTGCAGATGGGTAGGCCAGCTGAGAGATCTGACGAATGTGGTCTTTTTGCTTTGGGCACTTTGTGGACTACAAGTTTAATGATATCTTGAAGTTTAATGATATCTACCCGTCAGGGTCCCTGTTAGGAAGGACTCCTGTTTACAGCAGCCTCCATGCAGTTTCTGTTTTGAAAGAGCAAGAAAATCCAGCTTGCTACACACCATAAGCTACGTGAACACCAGTGGTTCCAGTAGCCTTACCTTAAGCATGGATAATCGTAAAAATCTGCAAACACAACCCAAAACTAGCCCGTCGGGACTCGGCCGGTAGCTCCTCCTTGTCTTGCCCTGATGATGGCCCCACGGCAGATGATGTTGTGCTGATGGACTAGAAGCATCTGCTGCTGAGCAACTTGGAAACTCCGGTTTGCAAAGCCAAATTAATTAAGGCTTTAAGAGAGGAAAAATCTGCATGCCTTCCCCCTCAGTTTTACACTCGGAGAGCCTGTCTCACCCCGGGGATTACGGCTGAAATGGGGAGCAGTGAAATGGAAAGCTCAGCAGTGAGGCTTTGCATACGATAAGTCAAAGTCACAGCCCAAATATTCATGGGAGGAGCAGGGCTTGAGGCTGGGGGGAGGAAGGAAAAAAGGGGGAATTAAAATAAAAGAAGGTTTTTATTGAACTGTAGTTCTCCAGGAAAAGGCTAATTGGCAAACAAATATCCTCCTCCAGCGGGAAACACAGCTCCTCTCTCCCTGCTTGCCAGGCTGTTGAGTTTTTATTGACAGAAGCTTTGCATCATCAAAGGGAGTGTTCAGAGCTGGGAGTGATCTTGGAAATGAAGTGAATTAAATGCACATCCTTTCCGATGGAGAGGGAAATATTGAGAGGGGAGGTCTCCTTCCAGCAGCTGGCCTGGGAGGTGGTCCCGGCACTCGTCATGTCGGGAGGTTTCTGATCACCGAAGCTGCTCTTCCTGGCTAATTATATGTAACTTGTGCTACGCTGGGGTGGGCTGCACAGCTCGGTGCTATCTGCCTCCTGGAGGTGTTCTGTGCTTTGCATGAGTGTTTTCACCCCCCGTTGGGGCCAAAACCAGCAATGGAAATGGAGCGGGGCTGGACGTTGGCTCGTGCTTGTGCTTAGGTGATGGGGATGGAGCTGGGATGGAGGAGGATGCTTGCCCTGGAATGCTCGGTGGGGCTGTAGCAGCCCCCTGAGGTGCCCAGCAAATCTTGCCTCCCTCACTTTGCTGTTTTTGGCCTCAAGGACTGCCCGGCCAAGGGCTGGCATCACCCAGCCTGGACACCCACAAAGGCTCCCTGAGAGGTTGAGTTTGAATGGCAAAGAACAAGTTTTGTGAGGGTCTTCTTTGCAAGGCTGCGGGCTTTCAGGAGAGCCCCGGGTCAGGGCTAATCCCTCGCCGCGCGTGACCTCGGCTCTGAAAGGGCCCTCTCTGCCCCTTTGAGCCCCACCACAATGCAGCCCCAGCAGCTGCCGCCCGGCACAAGAGCGGGGTGAGGGGAGCACCGGGAGGGACGGCCCCTTGCGTCACCTTTCCTTTCTGCTGGCTTTTTCTGTGCCTGCCTTTTGAAACCGGGCCAGGGCACAGGGAGGGCAGGGGGATGCTCCAGCATCCTTCCCAGAGAGCCCCCCACCACCTCCGCCTCCCTCCGCCTTCCTGGGAAGTCTCTTGGGCCTAACTCACCTCCGACAAGTGTTGTGCCTGGATTTCAGGATGCAAATCATTCAGGGCATTTAAAGGAGGATTATGTCACTTGAAAACTTTCTTCCTCCCACCACCAACCCACTCCGCTTTTTGATTTGCTTCTGCAAAAGAAGGACCACAAGTCTGCCCGACTGCTGGAGAAAAGGCAGGTGTGCATTTGTAGAATTGGGTCATTTAGCACACTAGTGAGTATTAAGAAATATATATATATATATGTGTGTATTAATATGGGTTCCCAAGCTGGGTCTTGTCTGTGGATCCACACTTGTTGTCCTTGTTCCTGAAATAAATGGCATTTGCCCGAGCTGATCTGCTGGAGCTCCCCTAAGAAGCGGTCTGTAGCGGTTTAGAGGATCTGGTGCCAGTGCTCAGCTCGTCACCGATTAAGTTTACCCTTTTAGTGGAGAACTCTTGACCTCCTTCGGTGTTACTGCGCCGCTCGCCGTCTAGCTGACTGGGAAACTTCCAGCAAGGTTTGGTTTTTAATCCTCAGAAGCTAAACAAAGTTTTGCTCCAGCAGCATTCTCCCTGGTCGCATTCATCTGTGCACTGAGCTGTGCCGGTCTCTGCAGCCACTGCAGGGGTAAATGGCTGTGTGGGGATTGCCAGGGCAGCTCCTGCCATGGAGCATGGATGCTGCAAGCCCTCGGCGTCTCCCTGGACCCAAGCTTGTCTCCATGTCCTGGAGAGGCGACTTCCAAGCCGAGCCGTGATGTTCTCTCAGTGCAATGGAGGTGGTTGCTCTTTTTCCTGGGCAGCATGGGTAAGCATCGTTAACACCTCTCGACAGGAGAGCTCTGTGCAGACGCGTGCAAAAAAAATCTCTCCCAGCACTTTTATTGCTTTCAGTAGGTGTAATTTTTGTTTTGATGGAAAAAGGAAGGCTTTTGCTGGTGCGTTACAAATCTGTGCAACTGGGCTTTTCCCCACCGATGAACGTGTAATTGTTTACTAGCTCTGTGAAGAAACTGGTTTGACTTTTCTTGCTGAATTTCACCATCAAGCCCCCGAAGCTCGTCTGCCCTTGAGCAGCATAAAATGCCCATTGCGAGAGAACAGGCCCAGATGTCCACTTCAGGTTGTGACGAATGCCACAATAAAAGCAAAGAATACAAAGAGGTGGTGACACATTTTAGGCAAGCGCTGGGTTTTTGATGGTGCTGGCAGATGGGGATTTCCAAGAGTGAGCTGAGAGCCTGCAACTGCAGCCAGCTCCTGCCAACATCGTTTGGGTACCGGGCAGCCCGAGCAAGGTTTGGAGATGCAAAACCCTCTTTGCTGGGTTCATGGAGTATAACAGGATTTCTGGGAAGGGGGAGGAGGGTCTGGGGTAATTCAGGATTTGGCAGATGTATTTATAAATCCATGAAACCCAAGTCTTTGAGATTTGCTTACGCTGAGAATTACGGCTCTTGTGATTTAGCGATGAGTCAGGCCTCTCCTGGCAGCTGATCTTCCTGGGGCATTGCAGGAAGGGCCCCGTCCCCATCCCCTTTCGCGGCTGCTGTTTCACAGGTGGATGGAGAGGGAAAAGGCAGTCATCAAACAGTTTAAAGCCTTCTAGCTGGGTGCTTTGGCTTTTTTTCCCTCCTGCTGATACGCATGGACTTTCACCAAACACAAACATTCCCTTCCTGTGCAGCCTATGTGAGAAAACAGCTTTACACTGGAGAAGGGGGTTTTTAGAAATCAGCATGGGAGCTTGTGGCCAAAAACTCGTCCCGGTTGCTTTTAATGGGAATGGCTGTGCCGGGGATGCCAGCGCTGTGCTCAGCACGGGGTCTGTGCTGGAGGTGCTGGTGATGGACTCAGGTCCTTTGGGCTTCTGCATTGGAGGGAAGGTGGCTGCTGCTTAGGGGAAGGCAATCCTGTTTCTGTGCTTTTCATCCCCACAAGGGCTAAATTTCCAAGATTTTATTTTTCATATTAAATAATGCTTGGATCCCCCTCCTTAAAAAGAGTTTCTTTGCATGGGTTTTGGTGCAAACATGAAACAGAGCAGCACTTCTCGCTCTTGAGAGGGATGAGCCCAAATGCTGCTGCCTGGTTGGATGGGCAGAGCACTGTGCACACGTTTCTGAGGCTCGCAGTCAGGACCGAACCCGAGAAGCAGCCAGGTTAGCAAGCAGAGCCAAGAAGGTGCTGGCTGTCTTGGGTCCACAAGGTGAAAAATCAAAACGTGTCCAGGGAAGGCTTTGCTGTTTCTCAGGGGGTGCCCCAAATGTCCAGCTTGGTCTGAAAAATGCCGTGGGAGCATCTAGCTTTTATTGCTGTGGCGGTCTGGATGTGACTTATCGTGGGAGGAAAATAATCTCTAATTGTTTGTTTAAAAATATGGTGCCAAGTTATTAGTGGGTTTGCTGTGCTCCCCAGCACTGCGCCGTGCGCTGAGGGTTACATGCTTGGGGAGAAGTACTGAGGGAGGGTGGACCATTGCTCAGGGGTGCGATGGGACAGGCATAGGGTGCAACACGTGGGATGCCAGATTTCTGTCTTGTACATGCTGTAAAAAGTGGTCCAGGACACCCAGCTCTAGCAGTCGGTGGGGGTGGTGGTGCTTTCCAAAACTGTCGAGGCCAAACACCTCCCAGCCACTGCCAGCCAAGGAGGTCACTTTGCAGCGATGGAAGAGAGTCAGAAAATTTCCGTCGGTCGGGAGCATCTCAGGCTGCGCCGAAACTCTGCGGGGTGAGGGGAGGCAAAGCTTGGTGTGGCCCAAGATGCCGAAATCGGTCAGGGCTCGGCAGAGACGGTCAGTGAGCGTCACTGTACTTGCACAAAAATACTCTCCTCTTGTGCAATGCACTGAAATAAAGCTCCTTGTTGAGAAAGAGCTCGCTCAGGATCTTGAATCCTTGTTGTGGGAGGGGATGGGATTGGAGCCAGAAAAACAACAGGCTAATATTCATATTTGAGGATTTAGCTCCTAGCTTCTGGGCGGGTTTGGAGGTGGGTGTGAAGGGGAGCGTGCACGCTCCTTTGCATGCGTTTGTACCCTGGCTGGGTATTTTTAGGCTGCAGACCGCAACGCTGCCATACTGGGGCTGGCTTTAAACCAGCTTGCTGGGGCATCGGTCACAGACAGGCTTTGGCAGCACGTTGCTCCACGCGGGCTAATTTAGCTTGCTGAGGAGGCTGTTGAATATGCAAGCGGTAATTGCTGCACTCCTTTCCTTAAAGCAAAGGCGGAAGTGACGCTGGGGTCCAATTTTCTCTTAATGACCGATTTCATTTAAGCACTGCTCAGGGCGATGTAGGCTGGATGCGTTTTTTTTAGGGCTGGGAAAAACAACGAAACTTGTCTCTCTGTGCATTGCTGAGCTGCAGCCCGTGGCCTCTGTCCTGCATGGGGACCCAGGCTGGTTCTGGTGGCTCACGTGGGCTGAGCTACTTCTCCTCGTCGTCTTCTCCCTGGGCTTCCAGGCTGAGCCCATCACACACACATTCCCACCCTTGTTTCGGTGAAAGCAGAGTTATCTGGAAGTGATTCAGCCCCATCAGTCCTGCCTTGGGATTTGGAGTTGGGCTAGAAGTTCCCCCAGTGACCCTGCCCATCCTTGGCTTCCCTGGCTTTGTACATACTGGGGCAATTAATCTTAATTTATTCTGGCCCTCTCAATAGTAAAGGCCAGGAGGCACCATGAGATCACAGTCTGACTTCTATTTATTGATCTAATTAGTGCTCAAAGGTGTAAATGGGAGGAGGGAGCAGGACACTTAACATGTGATGTTGTGTGGAGCTGGTCCCTTCTGCTCTCCTTAATGCAAGCCTCCAGGCTGCCAGGGGCTGTCAGTTTTCCTTGGTGAATAACCAATTTCTGTAGGATGTGCAGGGAAGGAGAAGGCTGCGTAGCTGGACTGTTCTGACGATGCAATCTGCGCTGTCTGCAGCTCCCCATGACCTGCCGGGGAGATGTGTTTTGATTTTGATCCATCACGTCAATGAATATTCATCAGCCTTCTGAAGATTTGATGCTATTTGCCTGCTAGCTAACATGTTCTCTCCCTAACCCTTTTTAGCTTTGGTTGCTAATAACCTACAGCCCACTCAGCCTGCACTGTAGGGTGGTTTTTTTTTTTTAATTGTTTGTAGGTGAAAATGAGGAAGCCAAATAGCTCCAAAGCTGGAAGCAGCTCAAAAATACCTTGTCTTGGTTGCTACATGACTGTCTGCTTGCAAACCCAAAATAAAATCTTGCCTTTTGGGCTGTCATTCAAACTCCTCGTAAAACATTGTGATGAGCGTGTATCTCTTAAGAGCAGGTGTTGTTCTGGTAAGAGCTTTCTGTACATTTTCGCAAGCCCAAGTCAGAGCTTGTATGTAGCAGCAGGTTTTAAGGACAAGGCTGACATGGTGTTGAAAAGGGGATGGAAAATGGCCCATGGAAGAGGAGAATGGGTCCATTTGCTCCGGACGACCTGCAGGATCAGGATCAGGCCCTGCTCTGGGCACGGGGTGGCCATACCCATGGACTGGGAATGACTAAGCGACCAAACTTTGCACACCTGAGGACGTGCTGGTCGGGTACAAGCTCCTGTACCAGGCATGAAGGACCGGGCAGCCACCAGCGTCTCCCTCTGCGCCCTGCTCCTCGTGGCTCTTCCAAACCCAGACCTGCAGCATTTTCCTCCCTGTTGGAGGGGACAGTGGTCTGTGTGCCTTTGGTTTTTTATTTCCCTCCCTTCTTTAGGAATGGAACTCCCCAGCCGGTCCCAAACCCCTCCTAACACCAAAGGGATGCCAGCAGGCTGCTAATGGATTTGCTGCGGTGCTGGTTGCTGGGGAGCCGCGATGAGAGAGATTTCATGGCAGCTGAAATTCCTCCAGTGGCTGCATTTGTCTAAATCCAAGATGCTAAATGTGAAATGAGATTTGGGGCTCTTCAGGAAGGGGGGACCCTCTGCACCAGGCACAGAGCAGTTGCACAGCCTGGGATTATCCCATGTGAAGACCCGATAGCTATTTCCCATAATTCGTGGTTCAGCAGATGATTACACCATGTGCTAAAAATCTTCAGTCAAAAACAATTTCAAGGGTTAGATCCTCCAGTGTTATGAGCAGAGCCTGAATTTTCTGCAAGGTCCCTATTTTGGGAGAGCAATATTTGTCATGCAAGCGGTGATGCAGAGTCTGACGCCAGGTCTACCCCCAACCTTCCTCCAGCACTGGCTCTCCATGGGACATGGTGGCTGTTTATTTGGGTGTATAAATCTGTAGTCGGAGGGGAATGGCTGGCTCCAGGGAGATCAGACACTCCTCTCCAAATGCTGACCTTTTTTCCCAAGTCTCTTCATAGCTTTGTTAATAAACCTGAGTCATCCATATTTCAACCTTCTGCATTAAACTTGGCTGTTTGTTCTGTCTCTTAACATCTCAGCGTCTTGTTTCGCCGAGATAAAATGTGGGGGTGTGTGGCTTTATAAGACAAATATTTAGGCTTTTTAAAAATTCTCTACTTTGCTGGTTGATTTTTCTCATTAGGGTGTTTCTCTGACGTCCTCATTCCTCGTAGGTGGCCCTCCTCTTGTATTGTTGACTTGACAGTCCACATTTTGGGGCAGTATTTGCGTGGTCCTTGCCATTATTGGTTGGGCAAGACGCATGTCTGCTGCCCTGAGCTGTGCTCCCAACCTGAGTTTCAGAAATCAGCCAAACCCAAGCGTCTGCCGGCGTGAGTGATGCCCACGTAAGCATTGCGTAGGAAAGTCTGAGCTGCCGACACCGTGTGATTTTTATCAGCTGAAATCGCGTCTTGTAAATATTTACTGGAATTTCAAGTAGGGTTTATCTAACTAAAGCCAAGTAAAACTTTCCATGAAAAAGAGCTGCCCAACCGGTGATTGCCGGTGGATGTTTAAGGACGTGTTTAAGAGCTGGGAGGAGAATATAGGATATTTTCTCAGCTCTGCTGCTGTCTGTGGCTTGGGGCATCCTGAGCCATGTGAGGTCTTCAAGCACCGAGTCACCCGTGCTGGGGACCACGTACCTGGTGGCCCTGAGCTCATCCAGCTGTTCCTGGCAGCAGTCTCCCAAATTTGCCATACCCCTGGTCAGACTGAGATGGGGGCTGGCCTGGCTGCCACTGCACAGGGAATTCGGTGGGGACTTGCTGAGATTTGCAGCAGTGGTGGGGGTCCAGAACCCCTCTCCCCACGGGGACAGCAGTGCATCACCCTGCAACTGCTGGCTCCAGCACAAGGCAAAGCAAATGCATCTTTTTAATTCGCGCGGTTGTCAAGGTTGCCAGGACCGTAAATGTCAAATCTGAGTAGAAATATTTGGCACTTAAACCGTCTCTGCTCTTCCCCTCCACGCCGAGCGCGTGGGTGGCTTTGATTCCTCCTCCCCTCAGTGGGATGGGAGCACCACGCTGCAGGGCGGCTGCTCGAGCCTCCTCTCTTCTCTTCCCCTCAGGATCTAGTGCCCAGGAGGGAAGAACGCAGAGGATTTCTGGCCATGGCCCCAAGGAAGAGGAGCAGTCGAGGGATCTCCTTCATCTTCTGCTGCTTTCGCAGCAGCGACCACCCTGAGATCACGTACCGGCTGCGCAATGACAGCAGCTTCACGCTGCAGACCATGGAGCCCGCGCTGCCCATGCCACCGGTGGAGGAGCTGGACGTCATGTTCACCGAGCTGGTGGTAAGTAGGATGCTTTTTCTTTTTTTTTTCTTCCCCCCCCCCCCCC
>Ga0065711_1029156_pt1 | contig 37347 bp, 33 predicted proteins | sample Hoacrofraction12_FD_59098 | JGI IMG/M metagenome (GOLD analysis project Ga0065711, IMG submission 59098) | Hoatzin crop microbial communities from Cojedes, Venezuela - Epithelial fraction 12 v2 (version 2) | ecosystem: Host-associated > Birds > Digestive system > Esophagus > Crop | place...
ACAGGCTGCCCAGGGAGGTTGTGGAGTCTCCTTCTCTGGAGATATTCAAGACCCGCCTGGACAAGGTCCTGTGCAGCCTGCTGTAGGTGACCCTGCTTCGGCAGAGGGTTTGGACTAGATGACCCACAGAGGTCCCTTCCAACCCCTACTATTCGGTGATTCTGTGATTCTGTGAGACTCAGAAAACTATTTTTCGTATTTTATTAACTGCAGCAGACAACTGCAGCGTTTTCTAAATGCTCTTTTCACAACACCTTGAAAAGGCAACTCAGGAAGAAGTAGTTGTATGACACAGGTGACGCAGTGTTGAAGGAACAGTCACTCTCTCGCTGCACAGACTCCTGAGCAGGACAGTGGGTTTCATGGCCGACGGCCATACACAGCACGCGTGGTTCCACAGCCGTTTCGGGGCACGCCGGGGCCCTGACTCATGCTTTCGTGGCACCAGCGGTGCTGCCATACAGTGTAGGTTAGCAGGGCTCACCAAGATACACTGGTGTGGAGTGGTGTATGCATCTGGGAAATCAGACATGGCATATACTAGAAGGTGTCTTAAGATGGAAGTTGTCTAAAGCAATTGAGCTTTTGCACCACTTTCCATATAGGGAGATACAGTTTCTAGTGTGGAAAAATAAGGGACTGACTCTTCCTTGCAGGTAAGTGGCTTGTGTTTCTGTTTACACCTGCACACAGAGAGGGATCACAGAGTCACCAATTCAGACCAGTGATCGCTTACAGCCAAAGCAAGGGTATAAAGACAACAACAAAGTGAAGAACTGGGCCCGGAAATTCCCGGTTCGGCTTGTACTTGTGCTTACGCCAGGTTTGCACTTGGAAAAAATTACTTCTCCATAAAAAAGTTTCATTCTGCAAGCATAGCCAAGTAAGTGACAGTGTGTTGGTGTGAGAGGGAGAGGGATGCAGCAGGTTTCCTTGGGACACCATTTTGGTTTTGATTCAACATCAGCAACAAAATGGGAGTCACTTGGACAGTACTCCATCAGTCTATCAGATAGATGTTGGCTACGGACCAGACTGGATCTGAAGGAATGTTTTAAAGAATTCCAGTTAGATGCAATTTCCCAGCAATCATGTACACCCCAAAAATGACCTGCTGGAACTGAACCACGTGGAACAGCCATTGCTGCTTTAGAAACTCGCACAGCTGTGCTCTGGCTGCTTGACATGCAAAAACTAGCACAGGGGTGTACTTTGAGTGTGAGAAGAGTATTTATTCCACCAGCAGGTTCCTGCAGGATTTGTGCATAGCACACAGTTAGCGTCTGGTGATTAGAGCATTCACTAGCAAGTGCAAGCAGTGGGAATCAAGTGCATCCTATAAACATCCCTTTATATTAAAGACAGAACACAGTGCATTTGGATGCAAGCCCGGGCACAGTCCTATGTAAGATCTTGTTTACCCTTTTGTCGTGAGCATTCTTGCAAACTGCTGTTTTTTCACATATGACTAGTTTTCAGTTTTACACTGGGGGGCCTGTAAGGCGGGTTTCTGAAAACCAGGAGGTGAATCAGTGACCTCGCAGTATGCTGTAACTGCCAAGAACCCTGTGGAGAATACGAACACAATTAACCAGATAAAGTGAGATATAATAGAGGAAGCTGCATGTAGATATAGGTGAGGGAGTTAGCAAGCTGTAAACTAGTGACTTGGGAAAAGCTATCAAAAGGGAGAGAATTCTTCATTTTCTTGCTCACATCTTTTCATCAAGAAACAGGGGGGCACGGGAAGGAAGCAGGCTAGCACAGGGGAGAAGAGAGCTGGCCTGGAAAGTGAGGGCAGGAGCTTTCAGGATGCTCCAGGCCCCAGTGCTCGGTGCCCTGCCAGTGCACCAGTGCAGCAGCAGCGGAGCAGCAGCAGCAATGGAGCAGCATTGGAGCAGCAGAGCAGCAGCAGAGGAGCAGCAGAGGAGCAGCAGCAGAGCAGCAGCAGAGGAGCAGCAGCGCAGCAGCAGCAGCAGCAGCAGAGCAGCAGAGCAGCAGCAGAGCAGCAGCAGCAGAGCAGCAGCAGAGGAGCAGCAGAGGAGCAGCAGCAGAGGAGCAGCAGCAGAGCAGCAGCAGAGCAGCAGCAGCAGCAGCAGCAGAGCAGCAGCAGAGGAGCAGCAGAGCAGCAGCAGCGCAGCAGCAGCGCAGCAGCAGAGCAGCAGCAGCAGTTGTCTCCTGACATCTTGTGGCTTCGCTGCAGAGTACAGCGCTCCCTTCCCCCACAGCCTCAGGCACGGGTGTCAGCTGGAGCTGACCTTGGCATTAACCGCAGGCACTGGAGATCCTTATATATAGCTACATTCCTCTCACAAACGCAGGGTCAATTCTTTTTCCCTCCTGTGCAAGAATGAATGTGTTCCGGTGAGCCTGTGTTTTCACAAGCACTTGTGTATGAGATTTACCTTGATTTACCCTGATTTACGTCAAAGAGGCACCTAAATTTGCATTTAATACAGATAAAGTCCAACTAAACTGGATCCCAGATTCTGCCTCTGTCATCCTCCCTTTAACTGGTGGAACAAAACCCAGATCCAAACATCCCAAGTTTGCTGTAATCTACCCCAGCCCCACCAGTTCACTGATGCTCAGATCAGGATCTGCTGATTGGAATCAGTCATTTCTTTTGGTTGCAATGGCCCAGCTTCGGCGCTAGTCGTGCATGATCTCTAGAGGAAATGACAGGAATTTTAAGTATTTAATAAGGCGTATTTATTTTTAAACACTGATTTACTTTTTAAAAAACATGGCTATTAAGAATGTTAAATTTACACACATACAGAAATCCATGCAATGGACCTCTAGCATCTAAAAGTATTGCCTGGTTCTTGAAATATTCATGGAAGAGTCTTTTGTAAGTAGCTGAGGCTGACTCTGGTATTTGCCTCAGTTACTTCACTTTCAGAACTGGGAGAATGATGAGCTACACTGAATTCTGTAGGCAGAGAAATCAAGTCGTTTTCCTAGTGTTGGGTCCCACTGAATCTCCCAACGGGTTACTCATCACACTCGGCTCTGGAGGCCAGAGGAGTACCGTGGCTGGGACCGGTGAGAGCTCAGGCTGGAGTTTTAGAGATGCTGGGTGATGCGGAAGGAGGAGGAAGTGAGCTGCTTCTCAGATATTTTTTGCAAGTGTATTTCACACAGAATGTTCCACAGATTGACAAAATAGGGTGCCAAGGAAAAGACACACAGCCAGTAGTGGCCATTGATTCTCTGGCAGGCCTGCATGGAGGAGTAACTTCCACACCTCACTCCTTTCCCTCGTTCAAAGGGGGAAGGAAATGAGACGGAAAACAGAGAGAGAGGGCTCACTTACAGACGTGGAGCAGTTCCCCAAGGGGAAAGCTGTAGCCAGCATTAAGACTAGAGACAGATTATCACCATTTACCAAGAAGCTTAGCAGGAAATACATGGAGAAAGTCACATGGTCAGTTTGTAAGAATGCATCCACATTCCCATCCTCCTCCCATTCTTTCACAGCCTGGAAGTTACCCTGTGACGAGAGGACGCTGCAGGGATGGCAGCAGGAGGAGACAGAGCAGAGTGGCTGGGAAGCCCTTTAGAAAGCTGAGATGTCATTTTTCTTCATGTCGGTGGGAGTCCCAGCAGATCTGCCTCACAGGGAAGCAGGCGTACTGCTTTGGTTACCCCAGTGCCCTTCATCTTCCCCATTCGGATGCACACATCTCCAACAAGGGCTGTTACAGGAAATTCAAGGTATTAAAAAAGTGTAGCTGGCCAGTTTCAGTTTGGGAAAATATGGAATGGATGAAGTGGCACTAACACATGAGAGGTTTCTCCCAGTCCTCACTATTTTTTAATGCACTTAAAGTTTGTAATTTAAGAAACATGCAAAGGAGTGAACTTTCGTGCACTTCATACAGTGTCTTTGAATTTGTCATGGTCTTGGCTGAAAATGGAAATGGAACTAATGGACAGATGCTATGTTCTGTGATGAAACCTGCACTAAGGTTTTTTAAGATAAATTGCCCCCAACTCTGTGTTACCAAAATTACGGCTGTGGTTACGGTAGCAGTGACTGCAGCATAGACATACCATTTCCAGTTCAGCTCTATCAGTCCCTTTGTTAAAGTCTGCTCCAAGGAGACAATTGACTGTTTGTGGCTTGTGGCTACTCTCTCAAGAGAAGTTACAAACTGAAAGTGATACCAAGTGTTATACAAGGGGGAAACAAGGCACAGAATGGAAGATATTAAAAACATAAAAAATCCCATTTTAAATATATGTAATTACATATAAATGTGTGTGTATACACACACCACATGCAGAATCACATATATGTGCAAACATTTCATTTAACAGAAGAAATTACATTTTTGAAAATATATATTCAATATTTTGTTGCTGCAAACCAGAGTCATCTGTTTATCTTGAATGCTAAAGAGGGTGAAGGCAGCTGCAATTTGAGCTTCCCTGCACTGGCCAGCTGGTAGCTTAAAGCCAGCAGCCAGGGAGGGGGAGGTGAATTATCCCCACTGGTTGGTCTTAGAAGTGGTCACTGTACAGGATAGCTTTGAAATTACAAGGGTTAAGGTTCACGTAGGAACTACTGGGCTAACACTGTTACATATTTTTTTAAGACCAAATGGTGGCTGGAAGCTCAACATCAGGTAACCTCCAGCACCATGCACTGATTCAGGGCCACCTATACAGAAGCAAATGCATCACTTACTTTTTCCATACTTCCATTTGTTTCTCTCAGTTGCCTTTGAATCACTGTAGCTACCAAGATGCTATAAGTGGTATTCAATTACAGACACCAGGAGTATGGGATCATCGTTAGAAACTGGAAACATGAAGCAGGTCAGGTCCAACTGTTTATAGATCCAGAGCGTCTTTAGAGGATGCCCTACACTTGACGGATATGTGAGAGAGAGAAATGTTACCTTGCTTCGCCAGCTGCAAGTGGAGAACTGGCACAATGGCATGTATAGGGGTCTCATGTGAATGGGGAACAAGAAGAAAGAGAAGGGAGGAGGAACGGTGATTTATATCCATTTCGTTATTTTCAGTCACAAAATACTGCATATAAGCTGGTTTTCTTGCGCGAACCCAGACCCCAGGGTGCATGCAGCTCCCCGATTAACGTATGTGATACCTGCGTGTGTGAGCCCTCACGTATCAGCACACTTCAATAGCAGCGTGCAACCTGTTTGTCACCACTCTGAACTGGCTGTAGTGATCTCTATATTTGTCCTTTTTCTGCACCCCGATTTTATGATTTCCAAACCACAACGGAAAATCTGTACAGCTCTTAACCAGCCATGTGGAAAAGCAATGTTGAATATATATGCATGCAGCATGTCTGGAAGCATTGCCATATTTTCGTCTGAAGAATTTGTTTAGGTTACATAAAAGAAACAGGCAGGAACCCGTGGGGTTTCATTTGGTGGTTCTCCCTCTGTTCTGCTTGGCTTCTCAGCTTTCAATAGATCCCAAGGTCAGGCTGTTATTTGTTGCTAGGCCAAAGTGGCAACCTCCCACCCTAACAATGCTACTATCTTCATATCATCTGAGCTATAGGGGCCACATTGTGATGCTTTGGCAGTGTTGCTAGGGAGGTTGCTAGGTTAGATTGATGTCACTATGTGGGTTATAAATTGCCTTTACCCTGCTGGCCCTAACTTGGCCCCATAGCACAATGATCTAGTAGATGGCATCGAAGTGTTCAAATGATGCATCGGAGCAACACCTTCAGACCCTGAACTTGGCAGCAAACACACATTGTAGCTATTCAGCAAAAGAACCCACTTGTAATCTAGAGAAGAAAATAAACAATTGCATAAAATGCATTCTTTCCTGTCCAGAAATTAACAAAACTTATTAAAAATACCTAGTTTCTGACCCACATACATGCACTAAAAACAAAGCTTTCCCTTAACACAGACCGTGTGCCCTCTACGTGTCCTGCTGTTGAGAAAAGGAAGTTTTATAAAGACAAAAGTGAGAGCTGAGAAAATGAGGTAGATGAACTGAGAATTTCCCAGCTTTGAGTACTGCATGTCACAATCTCAACTGTACCAAAATATACCACCATGTCTGTTTATTCTAGCACAAAAGAGCCATGCCACATAGTCAAATTATTTGCATGTTTCTGCTTTGCAGCCTCAAGGGACATTTTAGTCTTGCCTCTTGCAAAAACTAATAATAGCTGAAGAATAATTTTAATTGATTTTAAAATATATTAATTTATCAAAATTTAGAAATTCTATGTTCTAAAGGATATAGATGTGTGTGTGTGCATGTGCGCACACGTATGTCTGCATTTAATTTCTTTTGAAAACGAATAAATAAAAACAGATAAACATGCATGCCCCTCAGAGCGTTTCTAGTTTAATAAGTAAATACATCATTAGACAAGCTTCTCTTTATGCATGATGTCTTGATACGCAGGGCTTTAGCTGCACACCTCTCATTAGCGCTAATGAAATTTATGTGGCTAAATCCCCATGCATTGTGTTGAACATACACTTTAGTACATTTGTAATTATTTTTTAAAGACTGCCTTCATTTCAAGGCAGACCAGAACACAGCTCCTACACTGCTGTGTGAATCCATGGGGTGTATACATATTTATAAATGTTTTAAAAATGCATATTATATTTCGCCCACAGAGCATAACTTCTCTGCTGGCTGGAAAGATGTATTAAAGAAGGTAACAAAAATCCAGAGGAAATGTCTTTGAAAAACTAGTTAATACACATGGGCTACAGCTGCCTTTTAAAGATTAATTTTGTGGCCATTTACAATGTGGTTTTTATTATCAAAAGGCAATGGACCATAGTACAGAAAATCTTGCTTTGTAAATTCCTTTTGCGCTTCTTGGGCCTGATTCTGTTACACAGAATGCAGTGCTTTTCTTTGCAGACTTACACTATCCTTTGCCCAAAACTGGACCTGGATTGGTACAGGGTTACTACTTGTCCTGCTGAGCTGTCACGAGAGTGAGCAGCGTTCCTTGTGCGTGTACTAGTACAGTTAAAGGAAAGTAAAAGATAGAGATCTGAGTCTTTATTTAAAATGTGGCTTGCAATGCTGCAAACATGAGCATAACTTTGCAAAGGTAAGTCATACACATGGGTGTAGATATTTGCATGCATTAAATACATGGAAGAGTTTCGAGAGCTGTAATTGTACTTCTTAAAATGTGGTCTTATTGAAGCTGAACTAGATCTGACAGATCATTTGTAATTTCTTTCAGTTGTTGATTTCCTGAGCATTTGAAAATGAACTAAAGACTGTCTCGACAACATTATGCCTGTTCTGTATCTTATTTTTCCTTCTCCCGGCGTTCCCCTTTTTTTTCTCAAGACATACAGAGCTTAGCTTAGTGCCATGTACGCTTCAGTTTCAATACGAGACTGGACAAAACACAAAAGCACACACCTCTGTGTACATAGCAAATCCTGGCCTGTCTCTGTTTCAACCTGTAAGCAGCAAAATTTCCAATACACAGAGCATTTGGGGACCCCAAATGACATACACAGTGTCTCCAGACATCCCTGGAGCCAAATCCAGCCCTTTTCAGGCTCTTCTTAAACCCGTAAAAAGCAAGGGTGGAAGTGGAGGGGGAGGATGAAGCTAGTAACGGTTAAATCCTGCAAAGTAGTAGCCCAGGGAACACAGAAGAAACTGCAGGCTCAGAGCTGTATTAAGGACAATAAATTCCTGTTACTCCTTAGCAAGCCATGAGAGGTTGGAGAATCTGCTCAGGTGGCTCCCAGGCATGGGCATGAGTGCCCTTCCCAGAGCAGAGGCTTGTTCTCTGCGACCTTGGGCAAACCATTTAACCTCTCTCCGTATCACTGTTCTGTTTCTGAAATGAAAATAAATGGCAGTAATGCACCAGAAAAGCTAAGTGTGCTGGTGATTATGAGAGGCTCAGATGAGGATGAAGGTCAGATAAATATTATGGACAGATAAAAATAACCCTTCCTCAACTCCTGTGAAACCTTTGTACATTAAATTCAGCTTCTTGGTATGGAAGACAGGATGTACCCCTCAGTAAACAGAATGCTTGCCTTTTAATTATTGCAGTGTAAGTAGATGAGGTTTTTTTCAGGGGACTTGTGTTCTCATTCCTGTGGTGGCACTCCGAGTGGCGTTTCCATCTTTGCAACACTGGAGTGCAGGGTGCTTCAAGGTGGCTTATTTCAGTGGAGGATGCACACGCTGACAGGAGCCACGGGCTTAGGTCTTTGTCTGTTGATACACTGTCTGCATTAACACTGAAATTTTCATTTATTGGAAAGTGTTAAAATCTAATACGTAAATGTTGATTTTTTTTAATGTGCTCCTGGGGCTTTTTCATCTATGCCAGAATTAAGTGCAAAGGGAATTTTTACAGCCGACTTGTAAATTCCTGACAAGAGGAGTTTATAATAGAAGTGTTGACATAACCTTAACTACAGTGACAACTGAAGCTGGTTAGGAAAGCAGCAAATAATTTTCTTGCAGGAAGGCAGGAGCTGGGCATAGAAAGTAAGACAGCTAAATTTTTTTTTCCCTGAGAATCCCTGGAGGCTATTGTGTGAGACAGCACGTGAAATGAAGCTGAGGCAAATCGCATAGCAGGCAGAAGAAGAAACACTCTGGAATTTGCTCATTTTCATGAAGGAGAAGGTGCAGTTATCGTCTTTGTAAATGCGTTTCTCCCCTCAGAGGTAATCATGAGGGTCTGATAGCAAGTCAGCGCTTGATTTTGGCCTTACAGCTGGCTCTTACTTCATTCTTTGTCCCTGAAAACCTAAAGCAGTCAGGAATGAACTCTGGTGCCTCAACTCCATGCCTTCAACAGGAGCAGTAACCAGCCCTTTGTTTGCAATCTGTCTGTGTCTCTTACAAGCAGTAATTTTTTTAAAAGTCACTAAATCAGATTTATTTCCTTGTGTCACCAGCAATAATTCAAAACCTGAGAACTTAAATACCCAGCAATAGATGGGCAAGCCTTTGTGCAGCAAGGCTGAACCACAATCTGAGCTACTGGCCAGGTAGCCATTGCTGTCGCTTAAACAAGAACCAAATCTGTAGGTAGAAAGAGGTGATTTTAACTGAAATCTGAAGCCAAAGGAGCGTATGTAGAGCTGATTTTGAGTGCCTTTATTTCCCCAAAGTCAGCTGGGGTTTGTTTCATACCTGTCACTTCTCTCCTGTGGGCAAGAAGGGAAGTTTTTCAGCTCTTCTTGCAGGCATAAAATCAAGGCAGAAAGGAGCTCGTACCTGCATCTTCATCCCACAGCACAGTCCCACACATGGACCCAGGCCCCCCTGTTGCTTGGGTGAGGTTCAGAAGTAAGTGCATGTCTCCCACCCACTTTCCCACACCCTTTTCTGACTCCAACGCTCCCCATATCTCTGGGATTAAGTTCTAAATGGCACCCTACTTCCCAAAATGTTTAACAAAGTCTTTCTTACATCTTTGTTGTAAATTTTGCACATGGAGAGGCAGTTAGCTCATTGGCAAGCAGCAGGAAGATTTATTATGAGCTTGCACACTTCGGAGCCACGGGTGCTGGGAAGAAGGTGCAATGCCTGACGTCCTCCCTGCCCAGCCTCTGCCCTACGCTGGCATGTTTAGCAAAATGCTGAAGTAACTTTCCTGGGAGGGTGGAACATCCAGGGACAGAATATTCAGCATAGAGTAAATAAAACATGATGTTGAAAGCAAAGAAAAGGGCAGCTCTGAAACAGGAAAGACAGAACTACATCCCCCTCAGTACTTCCTAATTACTGAGAGGCAGCCATGGCCCTTGGAGCTTGCAGCCAAAGTGCACAAGCCGCTGCTGAGCGACAGTGTGGTCCAGGCAGAGGGTGACTGAGCAGCACTGCTGAATGCTTATTGTGAGTGCCGAAGCAGTTTTAAACCTCCTTTGTGCTCTTCTGGTATGGGTGGAAGCACAGTATGAGCTGGTCTGGCAGGATTGCAGGGAGAAGGGAAGATGAACCAGTAAGTGACCAGTTTGCACAGAAATGTAAAGGAAAACAAAAACTGCTTATTCCTCATTTGTCTTCTTCCTTCCTGTTAAAACAAGATTTTTTACCTTTCCCTATATTCTTTATTTTTAATAAATATTGAAATACAATCCTTAGCTCTTAGACACTGCCAGCAAACCTGGTGGAAATACTGCAGTTGGAGCTGCAGCCGTGAGCTGGACAACATGGAAAACCATCACATTTTCCCCTGACAAACCAAATACTCATCGAGGGAGCAATGTGCCAGTGAACATCGCTGCTTTTTGCCCAGAAAGCTCATTTTCTGTCAATATTTCTGCTCTTGATGAATGCCCCTGCATGAATGGAAGATGAGCAGGCCAGTCTTTGAACCACAAGCTACCAGAGTGAGATCCCAACGGGGCTTCGTCCCAGCCGCCCAAGATGTCTTCTCCTGGTGTTTGTTTAGCGGTGCCCTCTGCTGGGTTCCCAAACGGAGCCCCAGCTGTCCTGGGGCTGGGAGCTGTGGGACAGGTTAGCAACACACTGAGCTGCTGCCAAGCTTCGGTCTTCTGCGCTGCAAGTGCGCAGGAGGTTGCTGCACTGCGGGCTCAAGTGCCTTTGTGCTCTGTGCACCATTATGCTTTCCACAGGGCTGTTAATGGAGATGGCATTTGGCTGTGTGCTCTTATCTCACTGCACTTCAAAATGGAGTAATACTTCCTCGCTCGTATTCAAGGCTAAGGGATGCTTCTCAGCGATAGTTATATACATTTAGCCCCAGGTCCTTGCCTCTCACAAAAGGATAAGGCTTGTAGAGTATATTTATACCAAAAATGAAATGACACAAGGAGCAGAGGCTACTGGAGATAAGTAGGTATTAGGACTGCGTTTTCCATCTCGTGTTCCTAAATGAGGGTAGTGACACAAAGCATTGTCAGCAACAAATTGGCAACATCCAGCACTGCTGTGTTTTGATCTGTGCTTATGGGGCTATTGGGACCGGTTTCTCCAAATAGTCTTTTAAATTTTGAAAAGGCCCACATCTACAGACAGCTGCTGTGTTTTGATGGAGATATCTCAGGATACGGAGCTGATATCTGGCATTGTTACTCGGAAGTATTTTTGTTTTTCTATTGCCTTTTAAGCTTCTTTATTTATGTTTCTCTATAGCTGCCTTCCATACCAAGCTGATGCGGCGGCACTGTGTGGAGGAAGGCAAAGGCTTTGGTGGCAGCTCTGCATTTGACAGGGGCTGCTGAGGCATCCCCTTGCTAGAGGATTTCAGGAACAGATTCAGACTCAAAAATCATTCACTGAGGAAAATGTAGACACATTTGGATCTAACTCAGAGCAGGACGGGCAGCCACGCATCCTCTTCCAGATCTTTGTTATGAGGCATAGGAACTTTTTATGGCAAAAGCGTTCATGTTCTCTCCAGACACTCACTTTCATGAAACATGTGGGAACTTAATAGCTTTGAAACAGTTTTCCTTGAAACTGGCCATCCAGTTCAGATGTTACTGGGACAAGGAAAAGACAGACAACATGACTGCACAATCCTCATTTTCTTTGGAAGCCAAATACCAAAGGGTCATTGCAGGTTTGATTCAGATGAGGACAAGAACTCTGCAGTCTTATGGCTGTGAGTGTGTCGTATGCACTGGCATGTTGTTCCTGCTGACAGCAGGGAGGAGGGAGTCTGAAATGTTCTTGGCATTTCCTCGTATTTCTGTGTTAAATTCTCCCATGAGAGTTTTCACAAACTTCAGTTTATGCTCCAGATTATGGTAAGGCCAGCAGAGCCTGCGTCCCCTTCTTCAGTCCGTTCTCCCTTCCCACAAGCCAAGCCTGTCTCTGGTTCTGCTCCTCACCTCTGCGCATGTGTTCACTCCTTCTGTGGCCCCAAAAGCCGTTGGGAAGGAAGCGATGGGAACACCGACCTGGAGAACAGAGCAGCAAGGAGGGCCTGGGAAGGTGAGTCACCGGTGTGTGAAGAGATGGAAGTAAGAAAGAGACAGCAAGGGAGGGTGAAGGAATTTTAAAGAAATTCATGGAAACACTTCTTTGTGGATTTGACATTTGACTGGAAGGATCAGGCACTGAGGTCTGTAGAGAACGGAGCTCTGTGGGGTAGATCTGACAGCTGAGCAGTTCTGTCGGAGGCCATGCTCTTGGGTTATACAGTGGGAAACAAGAAGTCTGATTTCTGCACAGACTTGATCATTGATTGCTTTTTTGACGCTTGGCAAGCTACTCCAGCTTCCCCACAGCACCACTCCTTTGTGTAAAATGAAGACAGTGCAACTACATGGATAGAAATAAGAACAGAGACTTTACCAGACCGAAGATAAATCATAGAACTGTAAGGCTGGCAAAGATCTTGAGAGATTGTCTAGTCTGGCAGTCATCAATTTTTTTTAATCAAAGGACTGCCCTGGAATTTTTTTTTAAAAAAGCTGTTCCATTACACAGTGCCAGCACAATGGTTTGAATCTAAAAGTAACCAAAAATTGTATTTTATTCTTTAAATTTGAGAAAGGCCCATGTTGAGCAAAAGTTTTCAAAAAAATTAAAGCCAGATCTACTTACACTTTAAAATAGGCATAAGTCCCATTGTTCTGACTTGTTTTATTCTGACATCACTTATTTTCATCGATGCTTGTAAACATCTTCTTTGCTAGTTAGTCCAATTTTGTTGAAATGTGGTGGGATCAATGCGTGAACTGGAAGCATCACACGCAGTGCAGCTCTCAGGCTGCAGGAACCATACTTCAGCGGAGTTACTCCCAGCAACACTACCAGCTCCATCCCGATTCCAAACATTGCTTCCCTTATTTATTGCCCAAAATATCATGTTAGCATCATTGTTTTTCTCCGTTTCTTTAGAAGGTCATACAAAGTTCCTCCATCTGAGCAAACCTGCAGTGCAAATAACAATAGCAATTATTGCTCTGTACTTAAAAGCATACTGTTATTGGGAGGAACAGTCAGAAAGAAGCCCTGTTAAGGGAGGGATATAATTACAGAAGAAAATACCAATCATAGATCACACCTTTTCATAATTAACTCCTATGTGCCTGAGCAGAGGAGTGCATTCCTCTACCTCTCTTTGGCTCAGTCTGTTGAAATGTGCCGAGTAACACACCACCACAGCTGCTCCGCAGGCAGCACAACGCTAATACAGTTTTGCAATGATGATGCTATGCGGTCATCTTCTTCACATTAACTGATTCATATCCTGTACATCCAGGAAGCACTGAGCAGTTTATTAGAGCTGACAAATGTGCATTGACCACTCAAACACTGTATATTCACAAATGCATGAGTTACCGTGGTTTCACTCTGCTGAAGAGAACTGAGAAAGGTAAAGGGGTAAAGAGACAATATCTGTTGCACGTAGGCAGTTTGTGCCATCCTAGATTCTGGATGAAGATCTGCCTTTAAAGCAAGAAATAACTACAGCTCTGTTTTGAGTACGAAAAGACTGGATCCTCCTGTGGAAAAAAAGATTTCTGTGAATATCAGTTTGTCAAGTAAGCAAGTAGTTAATAAAGGTACCAAGTAGTTGATAATGTTCAGGATTCTAGTCAATGTTTTAGTCGCACTAAAACTTTAACTTGGTAGTCTGGGAATGACCAAGAGAAGACTGGAAAACGTGTCAGATATTTTCTGAGTTATAGACCACAAAAATAAACAGGAGTTGTTACTTCACTTTTGTCCCGAGCTTCCTTGATGTATCTCTTTCTTAGCTGAAAGAGCCGCACTTCTTCCAAAATGTGACTCCTAAGTATGTTCAGTTTGTGACGCAAAGGGAGAGTATTCTCTATAGCTGTTTATATTACAAATGTTGTAAGATACTCCATCTCTGGAAACAAATAGAACAAAGTCCTTGTGCTTTCAGCTTTGCAGGATTGAGTCTCATTGACAAGTAGGATACTGCAGTACCTGGAGTAACTCCCGTGGTTTAGGTTTGCTATTGCAAAAGGGCACGACAACGACAGGTCTTCAGAGGCAGATGAAGTTCCTATAATTCAGAAAATGTCATTTTATCAGGGAGTAATAGAAACTGAGAGAAGTTACTGAAATCATGTCACATATTAAGGTATATGCTCTGTCTGCACATTTCCCCCATGTTCCCCCTTAAGAGCAGTGGAAGGCACATCTCTGTGGAAACCACTCATTCATTTACCTGGGCTTATCCCCAGGTAAAGTACAAGATCCAAAACCCTGAAGAAGGTAAAGGGTTGTGAACTGTCTCCCATTTCTATGCTATGCTCATGGATATAATTTATCTGGAAAAAAATTAAAAAACTAAACACATTAAAAATGCATGTAAGCAAAGCTGCCCTTTGTGTGCTCTGAGAGGGTTTATCCCCCCAACACGTGCACACATGCACACGCACACACACCCCCCACCGTAAGAGATCCATTTTATAGATTCAAGGACAGCTCTCTCCAAGAGAAGAAGAGACGTTGCCAAGATACCAGATGCAGTTCCATTCAAGACCACTCATAGGAGCAATTCAAGATGAAATCAAATTAGATGTGTTGGTTATACATAGCGCAGCCTGCTCGGGATACTAAATGACAGAGTTTGCCAATAATTAAGTGAAATCTCAGAGATGATGAGTCCCCAGAGCTCTCTAGGTTATGTCGGTCTAATTCGAAGTGTCATCATTATAGCAGCAGAGCAAAATACTCTGCATAGGCCACAGAGCTGGAATTTTTACTATGAATATTAGCTTTTCATAGTCAGTGCTACAGGGCAGTACTGAGCTTCATTACCTGTCTTCTGCTATTACACTTGTTTAACCTTTCACTGTTATAAAGCTTCTGAAACCTGACTCCCACTTAATAATTAATAGTTAGCACTTACTATCCATAGCAGTATTCATATTCAAAGTACTTTACAAAGAGCTCATTAATCTTTCCGAACCCCCTCCCCCTTCCTGTGTCCAGCACAATTACCCTAATTTTGCGGAAAGGGAAACTGAGGCAGAAAGGTTGTGACTTAGCCTGGGGCTAGAGGACAGTGTTACAGCTGGCACTGATGCTCAGGTGCTGCTTTGTGGGAGAGTTGGCTGCACTTCTGTTGTTAGGAAGCAGATTGCTCTCAAATTCGATGTGGGGATGGAGGTGCAAGGAGCCTTCCTCCAGCCCTGGTGAGCCTGTGAGGAGCTGCTGAGTGTTCCCATTCCCCGCAGGTAGCGAGGAGCCAAAGGAGCCTGCTGCAGAGTGCTGCAGCCTGCCTGAGCCCCTTTGCGGTTCAGCCTGGGCAGATCTTGAGCTGGGAGGAGGCTGGGACCACTCTGGACAGGTGATAAATGTGCCACCTCCTGCAAATGGACAACTTGATGGACAATTTGAGCTTCCCTGGCAGCCTTACTCAAGACCATCAGGATGGACTCACTTAACACTGCTCGTATCTTTGCCTAACTCCGTCCTTACAGTTAGTGGAGAGCAGCTCTGCTCAGCGAGCACAGTGGACCCGCTTTGCACAAGGATTCAGAGCATGAGACAGGCCAGGATCAGACCCAAAAGCTTGCAAAACTGCTCCCAAGGAGGCCACCCTCCACAGCCCTCTCACAGCAGGACTGAACTCTGATGGAATCAGGTTACCTGGTGTTGCAGTGTTTTAATGGTGCCCATTTCGTTGTTACCCCTTGCTCTGCTCACAGAAAACTGAACACTACAGCTGTGTTCAGAGGAGTAATGACTGTTTCCAGCTTTGCAAGCATTCACTTCAGATCACTTGGAGTTGAAAAAGCTGCACTGAATTTGTGATTCTGGGGGATCACTGGCTGAAGAGAAACCCTCCTGAAAAACAGAAGCTGATTTAAAAAGAAATAACCTAAATATTAAAAATAAATAAGTTAATGGAGGGCAGATATAAAAAGTCTAGGACTTCCAGGAAGGGCTTGCTCAAAATTTAACACTCATTATGTACAGAGGGAAAAAGCTTGGGGACTGTGCCGTCAACGTTGCTGCAACCACTAGCAGCACACAGGCAGGCAAAATCTGCGCTCCCTTAGCCCCAGGCTGTAGTATTAAAGGTGGCAGGGGCAGGACCAAATCCCGATTCAACAGTGCTGCAGTACCTCTGTTGGTCCCATTTGGCCCTGGTTGCAGACACTTCTTCGATCTCCCTGCCGAGTGACGTCTGCAGCCCTGGCCACCCTCCCGCTGGCACTACGCTGCTGCTGGAGAAGGTCTGCAGAGCTCAGCTTGCCATCAGCTCTGCGCCGTGCTCCTGACAGGTTGACAATGCAGAGGGGGCTGAGTTTATTCACAATGGAAAACGGCATCTTCAAGATGACTAGGAGGAAGTTATAAAATTTATAGAAGGTTCTGATAAAGATCTTGAATAGATATGTTCATATCGCTAGAAGATTCAAACCTAAGAGGCTTTTAATTAAAGACTGGGGCACACAGAGCTATCTTACCAAAGAGGTAATAAAATTATTGACTAAATCACTAACAAAGGCAACCGAAGCAAGGAGTTTAAATGATTTCCAGAGACTGTTCTCCAAGTGAAGGGTATAGTGAGAGAGCCAGCGGTGCAATTAAACCAAATGAGGTCAAGCATGTTGGGCCTTAAGGCCTCTGCCTGCTCCTCAGGTTTCTTTTGTTCTTATAATTCAATTATAAAGACCGCCCCTCAAGAATCAGTTAACTGTCCCGTAAACCAGTTTGTAAACTTTTTTATTTTTCTGTAAATTGTCTCCTAAAAGCGGTGTTCAGCATTTCAGACAGTGTGGACCGTACAGGGGCTTCACAGTGCCTTTTGTTCTCACTTCTGCTTCGCATGCACATGGGCGTTCACACGGGCCAGTGCTGCTCTGTAGCATCCTCACCCCGTGCAAAACATCTGTGGATGGAGGTGACAGCTGGTAAAAACTGTGTGATGGAGAGCTGGAACAACTGTGACCGTTCTGCCTCTCACTTTCCTTTCCGCCTCCCCTTGTCCCCCAAGTTTTCTTTACCCCATTTCTATGTGAGGCAGAAAGAGGGAAACTTTTGTGTGCGTGTGCCTAATTTCCTTCCCACTGGGTCATGTATCCCAACTCATAACATCATAAATGAGCAGGAAAGTCTGCTGACCAGCAGGTGCGTGTGTAGATCCATTCACACTTTAAAGGTGTTGGGATTTTTTTTCTTTTTACCCTTTTTTTTTTCAGTAGAAATATATTTGTAAACCGGGGTTAGGTGGAAGTTAGGTAGCTTCCAAACACAAAACTTCTGCAGACTGCAGTCCTGCTGTTCACGGTATCCACTGACCATGCAGGAGGCTCCCATAATTTGGAGAGATTGTAGGACTCATGGTGCAATTTTTCCTGCGTAAAGACCAAAAACCAGTTATTTACTCATTTCAAGTAACGGAGCATTTGAAGAGTGAAACTATTCCTCATTCACAATGGCATTTAAGTAGCTACAGGAAGAGGATAGAAGACCAGAAGGAATTAAAAAAATTTCTAAGCAGTTTAAGCACAAAACTCCCATTCAGATCATGGCTTTAGAGGCTTAAATGACTCAAGGGTCTTGGATTCCTCTCTGTGTCATGAGGGACCTTGATACCTTTATAAATCAGGCCCAGGGTGGCTGTCTTCAGATGAGCCAGAGATGAGAGCCAAAGCCTCAAACATAGAAATGTTCCCTTTTGAAAATGCAGAGCCACAAGTGGTGGCATCCTTTCTGTCCTGTGAAGTTCCAAGTGACAGCTCTCCGCTCAGAGATTAATCGAATGCTAAAAGCGACTGTTGTATCAGGAAGATAATTTTTTCTTCTTCTCTCTATTTTTATTTAATTACAGCTAAGACAACTTGGTTGAGACACTGGAAGGAGGTCTGACAGCTCTACTTTCTCAGGAAGAAAAGAGAAAGCGAGTGTCTCGGAGGTCCTGCAGAGATAGAGTGATCTTTTCCCTCACTGCGTCTCAACAGGAGCTGGGCAGCTCAACGGTCTGAAATCTGTGGGTCCTCACAGATTTGCCAGCCTCTTCTCCCCTGACTGTGCAAGAGTGGGGTTTAATGGGGTGACTGCTTGATTCCTGGAGAGAGGAATACTTGCCCTGTTAGCAGCAATACTGAAAGGACCACGGGTGTCAGAGATGAACTCAGAACTCACTCTGTGACTGATCCCTCTTACAAGGTTAACATCTTCTTTCTCAGTTCTTTAAAATCTTGTGCCTCCTTCCCCAAAGGAAAGAAATGTCAATACATGAAAGCGGAAGAGAAGTTAATGCAACATTCAGTTTGCAGAGCCAGAGATTTTGGAAATGCTGAGGTAAGATGCCTGTATCAGTGCTAACTCAGCCACATTGCACACAGAGAGTATAGCAGCCTTGCTTTATTGGGCACATGCATAGATTAATGCAATTACCTTTATTAAAATATATCCCAAAGTATTGCTTGTTACTAATCTGTCAAATTGTAGATGTGGTCGATGACTGCACCGTGGTAGCATCTGTAAGCAGCCATATAGCACAGTGCTCAGGACTGCCGTTCTCTCAGTCATGGGACCTATAGATTGACTTGTATGTGTCTGAACTAGCTGCAAGCCCAGTGGCACTTGCTGGTTGGCAAAGGAGATTTTAGCTGAGAAAATGCTTTTATTAATATAAAAAATTAATGCATAATGTAAAATATTTCACACTCAAGCCGATACTGGCAAAAAGCCAGAAATACTCTGGTTTCGCTTGGGGTGTGAATATATTTGATCATCTGTAATTCAGAAGCTTTTATTTCAAAGAAAAGAGACAGTGTGTTGCAATAGACTTTGTAGTGATAAACATCAGCTGTGCCACTTCTCTCCCAAAAGGGGTTTCCCACAGTTCTACAGTAATATACAGTTCAAAAGGCTGCACTGAGATTTATACAGCTATATATTCAAAAAATGGCATACAAGTCGCTTTGCTCGGCTAAAGTGGATTTGACTTGCAGCCTTCACAGTTCTGCACAACTGGAAAAGCAGCCACAGGTCCAGGGTGCCAGCAGACCCGAGTGATTCGTGGACGTGGGCAGCTGGGTCACTCAAATTTGTACAAGCAGTTAATCTAGCAAGTCCTCAGTTGTGTGACTAGATATTCTGGAAGCTTTCAAAAGTATTTGGCCAGGAGATCCAGCCAGGTTGGAATAAAAGGACAGATATTTATTTAAATCAAGAGAATCAGAGCAGCTGACGGCAGCAGTGAACTTGGCCCTCTCCGCGCATATATTATTGTTATAAACTGCTCTTACATTGTCCAAAGAGCATCTCTTTCTTCCTTTAGATTCTATTTCTGTCTATCCTATCCTATCCTATCCTATCCTATCATATCCTATCATATCCTGTCCTTACTCCATTTCAAGCCTCACCCAAGTTCTAACTCACTGGTATAGCAATAGCTTTTGCTTGTGAATGTCCTTTGAATGCCCCAAAATGCTTTCTCTGGAGACAGTAGGAAAATTTCCACTGATTTTATTAGGGACACTGTTGGGCCCTGAATGATGGGAATTCATGCCAAAAGATTCATTCTATAATAACCTTAGCAAGTGTGTTTGTGTTTGAAGCCTCTGGATGAAGCGCCATGTCTTGAAGTCATTGACCAGTTTGCACTTGTTCAGAGATCAATGGAAGCTTTGACCAAGTAAGAACTGAGGACTGCTGGTGTTGGCCCTACGATGCATAGTCCAAACATAATATACCTGCTCTGTATTCGAAAATGCAAACCTGTCATTTTCTTGCAAACAAAAATTTTTCACAACTTTAAAAGCATATGGATATAATAAAAGTATTTCATTAAAATCCATTACTGACCTGAAAGTTATTCTTGGTCCTGCACAGTTTAAGTCTTCAGTAATGGGGTTTTCTCCTATCAGCAACCACTGTTTACCTTGCTTTTTACAGGGTTCTGCAGAAATTGAGACAATTACAAAGAAAAATAACTTTATAGACTTGCCTGCATTTTCAGCTTTGTATAAAGAATATACATTGATCCATTAATGTTCTGCATATCTTCTATTGTTTAAAGATTTACCCTTACAGATAAATGCAGTATCTGGCTGCATCATTTACAGACTTCCCATCCAATTTTAACTGTGTGCCCTGAAGGACCTGGAGGTGCAAGAATTTGGGAACCATATGGAAATGTTAGATTAGTTAAATGGATTGGAATTAGTAGCAGTAAGTTTCAATGGCAAATGTGTGAATTCAAGCACGAGTAAACAAAAGCATGCACCTAGATTTTCAGTCTGTAGATTTTCAGACATTGGAACGTGTAGAAGAGCAACAGAAGTTTTGTTATTGAAGAACTTCCCAAGAATTTCATACATAAAAGACAAGACATAAAACAGGACTGCATAACATCTGACCCATGAGCTTATGTAGCCTGCCAAGAACTTTCTTTGACCCGTCACAATGCTCTAGTAAACAGACTTCTCTGGACTGCCTTCTTACACTTACCATAGTACACAGCTGGAACGAAGCTGAGCCTGCTCAGGGCGGCACACATGGAGATTTGCTACCCCTCAGCCATATAATTAACTTTAAAATCGAGAATACTTATTCCTCTTGGTTACTTGCAGCAACACTTCACTTCTCCATCAGATAAATGCACAGGAATGTAGTGGGTAAGTAGCTGGATGGCATGGTGTCATCTATCACAGACTGGATGTGGCTGCCGAAAACACATATGGAAATCGAGGGTGATTGCTCTGCTCAGCTTAGCACTTGTGAGACTTGAGCCAGATTGCTGTATCTGGTTCTGGACTCTGCAGTTTGAAAAGAGCAAAACTGGGGAGAGAGGTGGGGGAGAGAGAAAGAGAGTGAGAGCTAAAGCGAGAAGAGGTTAGGAAACATGACCTGGGAATAAAGGTTGAAAGAACTGTCTTGTTAATTTGGAAGAGTAATGAGGGAGGCTACAAGTCTCCAAAAATGTAAATGGCGTTCTTATTTTGTGTTTTAAAATATCAATCAGTCACTCCTTATGATCACTAACACAGAATAAGAAATGGTTGGTTAATTTGCAGCAGGGGGTATTAGGTTAAATAGTAGGGCTTCATTTCTGAGTGTGCAGATAGCACACTGAGCAGTGGAACAAGTTATCAGGAGAGGATGTGGAATCCCAGAAAGGGAAAATTTTTAAATTAAACCAGTCATTTTCCAGGTCTGAGCTAACTAGTATTTTTATTATCCTGTTTTCCCCACTCTCTTTCTCTGTCTGTTTGTACAGGTAGGTGTGATATGGAAAACCCCTTCTTGCGTCTCAAGAATCACCACTGATCAGAGCTTACAGAGAGCTCAGGTCGTTGATATCTTGAGGATCCATCCAGCCCAAAGTTCTTAGAAGCCTTTGAAAAATGCCCAGACAGAAGTACTTGTGATTCACAGGATGGCATAGATGGAAGAATCAACAGAGGTCTGCAGAAAATTTGATGATTGGTTAGTACTCAAATAGTTATTTAAACTGTACTGTTGGGAAGACTGAAGTTTCACGACCAAATCTAGCCCCCAAAAAATTAAAGGAAAATCTTGGTGAGACTACAATTTGAATACATATAGCTGCCATTGCTTTTCCTCTCAAGAAAGAAGAGAAAGAGCAAAAACAAATAAACAAACCCAAACTGCTGCCTTGAGCCTGAATTTAGACACAGTCCTTTCTATGATATGCAGAAGATAAACACAATCTCATTTTTATGTATCTGTCTTTGTCTGCTGAAACTGGTGAGGTCTTCGTGGCTTATTAATGGGCTTCCTGAAAGTGGCCTCAGCTTGCATGGACTACCCCACAGTAGCTAGAAATGAGTTAATCAAATATCCCCAAGTGATCTAGAATGAGAACAAATTTCTTCAGACACAACAAACGTAAATACTAGTCATAGTTTAAATATTAAAAACACTTTGGAAATTCAGAGGTTTTGAATGTAGGTATCATCCACCACAAATCTTTATTCAAGTATTTAATGTTAAGAAATAACCAGTTAATTGTGGGAGTTTTAAAAGCTGTTTCACATCCATTGTAGAATTCCTGTAAAGAGGCATGGGGGAGAATAGGTGAGTCAGCACAGCAAGAAGCCATTCCAAAGTGTCCAAATTCCAGGGAGAAATGTTTCAGGTTAGTTTCTCTTTGGTAAACAAATAGTAATGCACTGAATCTACCATGAATAACACAGTTAAACTATTTTTCACTTTTTGGCTCTCAGGTTTATTGATTTCATTCTCTGGGTTCTTTTCAGTTTACATGTGTAGGGTTTGATATCCAGAAAAGCTGAGCATCGCCAGCAGAGAGCGGGATGTGAAGCACTTCACAGTTTTCATCTTCATTTATTTTCAGATGTTGCCGTCTTTCCATTTCACTTGAGACAGCATCCAGCAGAACTCCTATTCTTTCAGAGATTTTGAAAAGCTTGCTGATGCTCCAGTGTCCTGTTTTCTAACATTGTAAATGAAGACTGTCATGAAAACTCCAAAGCAATGAGACAGCTGATGTTCGAAATTGTGCTTAGAAAAAGACGTTTTAGAAACACGTGTCACCCCCAAAACCACAGGGAGCAATGCTTTCTCTGCAGTTGGCAGAAAAATGAGATTATTTTATGAGTGTCAGTGTTATGCCATTCCACTCCTAGATGCACTCATATCTATTGGCTTGGTTGCTTTATTCTGATTATGCCCTTTCAGAATCATAAAGATATCATATTTACAACACATGCATGCCATCACTTGAAAGCATACGCAGTGATGTTGGGAATAATGTATAAAATGGTTATTGCCATAAAACTGAGCTTATTCCCACTCCTCAGTAACAAGCGTTGTAAAAAGTACTTTCAAAAAGCAGTCTATCAGTCAGCTCTCCTTTCACAGTGACTCTGAACATTTGAAGTCAATAATTGAAATAAAAATGAAATTTCTTACAAAATTTATTTTACAAAAGAAGTTTGGCATTTTTATTCACAGTATCTTTGATTTCCAGAGCTGTCTTTACTAAAAGCCATTCAGACAAATACCAAAACCCTAACATTGCAGGATAAATCATATTGGGCACAGATGAGTAATGCACAAGGATTAAAACAAATTTGCCACTGTTGCAGGCACTGAGGAAGAATCCTGGTCTGACTGAACTTGCAAGTAACAGGCCCCTGGATTTCAGTGAGACAATAATTTGATCCATGCGATTGCTTCTGTCTCTTTCTTTGATATTGCTGTAATTGCAGCCTCTTCTTTAATCCAAAACAACTGAGATGATAGAAAGGAAAAGCCACATATGTTTTTATAAGAAAAGGACAATACATAATGTTAAAAAAATGTTTCATCAAAGGTGCAACCATTTAATATGCAAAACTGATACTAGAGAGGTGACAAATTCAAGTTCTTCATGTTTTTATTTAAGATCTTTCAAGTATTCATTTGCCAGGAATACTTGTTTAAATTCTTTAATGTATTCAGTTCGTCATATTCGGTTCTCTTTTATGTCCACTTCTCATGAATCACTTGACAGATAGGCTGCTACAAGCACATCCCTTTGGGGAAAGTAAATTTTAAGTCATAATAAGAACATAAGACCTGCCATACTGGATCAGAGCAAAGGTCTATCTAGTCCATAGCCTGATTCTAGCAGTAGCCAAGAGCAGTATATTAGATTTTAACGGTAACGGCTTTGATCTTTCAGTGAGTATTGAGTTGGTGACTAAGCAGAAAATGAAAAGAAATCCCAAGAGCAGAGTATTCCAAAACTCAGAAGAAACAGCAAGTGGAACCGTTTCTGCCTGTGCGTCAAGCCCATCTCCATGTCTCCGTCTCGCGAGAAGCAGGTCTCAGGCTGATCACCCTCACGGGGAGCACGGGAGTTGCTCAAGCTGGAACAGAGCGTTGTGTGCCAACGGCAGTCATTTGTTTTGTTCTCTTGCCCAGCTAGAAACAACTGCTTTGGGGTACTATGGCCAGTTTTTCTGTTGCAAAATGCAAGTATGTAATTAAACTGTAGCAACATGAATGAACTATGGAGGGAAAAGAAACTGCTGGAGAAGGGAAGAACGCAGAGCAGGCACCAGGAGGTCCGTGGGGGTGCAGTCTGAGTGCTAGCAGTGGTGAGCAGTTCTGCCAAATGGCATAGTTTGGGTTTAGAGATCTGGGCTTGCACATAGTACACCGGCAATACCTAAAACCTGTTCTGCTCTTGTTTAGAGTAAGAGCTCTATTTGTTCCAGTGAGCCTGTAGTTAACAGTTCTCAGGGTTTAGCTCATCTTTTTAATTGCTGCTGTCTCAATTAAATTGCATCTGTGATAACAACAACCCTCCTGGAGACCCAACAGGAACTTGAAACACATTGTGACTAAATTAAATAATTGCGTAAATTATAAAGTTTACATCTACTGGTTATTGCATAAAAAACTACATACAGAGCACATACGTTTTTTTGTAACCTTCCTGCTTTAAGAAATCTTAGAAACAAAGGTGTTTAGCCTGCCAAAAATCTACAAAGATCGCTGATAATTTGTTAATTGGCATTAGGTTCATTAAGTCTATGCACTTCATTATGTGATTAATTTAGAGGCAGGTTTGTAATCAGTGATGAAATGTTTAAGATTCTTCTGCTCTGGCCTCCACAACCTCCTGCAGCTCATTAGAAAAGCTAATCAGATTGAATTTTCCACCATGCTGTTTATTGTAGCCCTAATGGAAGACAATCACTTTAAAATTACACACTTGGCAGGTAATTTCTAACAGCTATAAGCTATAGAAGCTCTCTTCTCCCTGGGCTCTTTGTCTTCCTTTACTAGGGTAAGGTAAGTAGTGGTGATTTCTGTTAGAATTTGGGGGACTATTTTGCAATATTGAATGTCATGTAAATGCTGCTGAAAAGATGTTTTTGTCTTTACTGTGTTTCTTGTCACCTGGGAGCCCTTTTGGAGATCATCAGTAACATGTGATGAGTTTGTTTTGAAACTTAGATGGGTTTCCTACTTTGCGATTTGATTATTCAAAGTATTAAGAACTTTCTTCATGTGTTCTTATCTTGGGATGAATAGTATTAGTAAAAAAGCTAGGACAACTTTTGGTCCTCATGTTTCACAGATCATTTATAAGCTCTGTTGTGCTGGAGCTTTCTGAACTAGGTTGCTAGTCTGATCTGAAGGAAAATCATGACAACATTTAGTGATGAAGAAACAGAAATGAAGGTGACCTAAAAAATATAGAGTATTCTTAAGTTTTTAATAATTGAATTTCTGTGAATTATGAGAAGTGACAGTAGAAGTTGATATTCATCTCTCGTGCTAGCAATACTCCCACTACTTCTCATCTGTTTTTCTGAAGGGTAGCTGAATTGGGGAATGCAGCAGGGACAGTCAACAACTAGGTGAGAAACACTGTTATTCCCTCTATTTTAGAAAAGACCCTTTCAGTAAAGTGAGTGCAAGGAACCACAGACTGGGAGACAGATCCAAGATGGCACAACAATTCTTTAGGCCCGCTCTACTGTATTCACCATCATGTGGCCAGAAGTCCACTTGTGGTTCAACTGTCATATCTGTTAATCGTTTCCTTGACACATGAAAGGACGAGTGTTCCTGTAGCTGGATGGGCACCCATGGAGACTTGGGCTGAATGCATTTGTCCCCTAGCATTTAACCAAAAATTAACCCGTTCTATAATGGCGGATGCCTGCATTTTGACTGGGGACATGCTTTTGGCTATGTGGTGGAGGAATAAGCAACATAAGGAATGATTTCCTTTAGTGATTCATCATAAGATCATCCCAGACTAAACCTTCCCTGAAAAACCACGTTCATCACATCTTTACCCACGGGCAATAAGGGGTGAAGACATATCCATAGAACACTATGAAGAAGGTGCAAAACTAATACAGATGAATCTTTTTGTCAACCAGCATGTTCTAAATGTGCCAGCCTCAAGGGCTGGATCTTGCTTTTGGGGTCTGCCTTCTTGTCACAGGCCTTACTTGATCAATAAGCAGCAAGTTGCTAATGCCAGCCCTACTTCCTCCTCCTATGTGCCTGTGACAACTGGAATAGCAAGCACTGGCTGTGCTTGGGTCATAAGAATGAAATGTGCTGTGCAGGAAAGGTCGGGGTAAAAGTCATAGCAAAATATATCCCCTTCAGGTGGATGACACTCCTGCTTTTGATTCGTTAGAATAACATCAGGGGTTTTGAAATACTGAAATCTAAGAAAACTAGACTTGGCTCAATGTTATGTTGTTCCACGGGGTCTGCTCCATCGCATATGTGCAGAGGTAACCCAGCTAAGAACAGAAGAGCATTGCAAGCCTTGCTGGGGAAGGGCACCTATCGGTGCATCTCCAGCCAGTGTCAGATTTGCTCCAAAAGAGGATTTCTTGCCGTGAGGCAAGCACGAGTGTTCACGCTCCATTTTACGGGATTGCCTTGTAGATGACCCTGTGGAGTCCTCTGTGTGTGTCTGGCAGAGCCACTCATCCACCAGTCATTTTTCGTACCTGCGTGCTCGAAGGGCTGAGTTTCACCCATGTCTGAGCCCATGCTCAGAAGCTCACAGCCTGTACAGCAAGCGAATTGAGTTTTGAGGGTGCAGGTATAGGCAAAGCCTCAGCTTAGGAGTCTGAACCATTTTGTCTGACTTTGTGCAGGAAGTGTGGTTCCTGAGAGATGATGCCTTTCTTCAACACTGATTTATTGAAAACTACATTCAGCGTTCTGGTTCATTCTATTACCCCTCAGCAGTTCCTCAGTTTAAAAGCTGAGTGTCAATGAAATACACCTTTAATATAAAACTGGGGTTTTATGGTCCTATTTAAACATAGAAATTAGACACAGAAATAATAATCAGTCATCTAATGCCCCCTCCCTGTGAACATGCAGTTGCTTTTGTAGTATTTTTAGTCCTTTTGACTAGTCTGGCTTCACGCATCTTGAGGAAATTTCAGTTGTTTTAATTAAAAGCAACACCTCCTGGGGTGTAAGACATGCCAGTTATCCTCTGAACACCCTTGAAGTCCTTTGCCAAATGATATCATCTTTGTCCTTCATCTGCCTAATCTTTCAGTGAATTTACAGGTCACGTGTGGATGGTGATGTCCAGGACAACTGTACTTAGTGGTATTTATGATGCCACAGGGAAGCCCAGTCTTGCATCTATTACTATGTTACTTTCTGATTCAGCCTGGCTCAGCACCACTCGGTGTGATCTCTGGCTAATGAGCCAGGATGCGCCTTCCACAAGGGCAGGCGGCCCAGTTCATGCCGAATACCCGACAGAATGGAGCCTGGCTCACTTTCCTGCTAGTTGCTGCAGGCTGGTATCTAATCTGGTTTGTGGCTGATGGTCCATAAGGTTATGGCTGATCCAGGCTTTCAGCAGCTGTGCAGTGCCCTCCTCTCTTCCCAGCGGGTGCTGCTAAACATGTCAGCTTCCCCAGAAACCACGCAGAAGTCACCTCCAAGTTGTCCCTGATACTGCCCCCACTTTTCTTCACCCATGACTTCACCATGCCTGTCTTCAGGACCCTTGCTAGCTCTAGACTACTACATGATTCCTTTATCTGTTGTTCCCCAAACTTCTGTCTATACAACTAGGACAAGGGGTGACGGCTTCAAGCTGAAAGAGGGGAGATTTAGATTAGACGTAAGGAAGAAATTCTTTACTCTGAGGGTGGCAGGGCACTGGAACAGGTTGCCCAGAGAAGCTGTGGCTGCCCCCTCTCTGGCAGTGTTCAAGGCCAGGCTGGACGGGGCTTTGAGCAACCTGGTCTGGTGGAAGATGTCCCTGCTTATGGCAGAGGGGTTGGAACTGGATGGTCTGTAAGGTCCCTTCCAACCCAAACCATTCTGTGATTCTAAGCAGAGAAACAGACTTTTGATAGTTCCTTCAACCTATTGTGGTAAAAGAACATGTCTCTACACCTTTTTTCAATTAGAGCAGTGAGATTTAAACTGTTTTCAGTCACAATGAAACATATTTTATAGCAGCAAAGGCAAGTATCAAAGTATTTTAAGGATTGGAAACAATCTCTCTAGAATTTATTTGCTGTAAAATCTTCACTTTTGCTTTTAAGTGCCTTGAGTCTTGTAATCTGGTCCCTTTCATTATCTCCAGGTTTAGATATTTCTTTGTAACATTGCAGGCATTAAAAAAGCAAACAGACCAACCATGCAAAAACCCCCACCCACCCACTGAAACAAACAACGAAACAGAAACAATTTAACCTTTTAAGTAAGTAACATTTCTGTAACGAAAGTTTCCTAAATAGACGTGTCTGAGGAATGAATGCTAGCAAGTCAAGTTTGGCTCAAAACTGAGGCTTGCTTTTCACCAAGCTTTTCCGAGCTGGAGGCAGATGTGCAGGTGTGTGAACTCAGAGGAAGAACAATCACTGCTCCTGGAGTAGAGATTCGGTCACTGCTCCGGTTATCGGAGCCGTGAGAAATACAGAAAGCCGTGTGGCCAGGGATGAAGAGCAGGGTTCTGGGGGGAGCTCCCTTGGAAACCCGCCGGGGGCACGGCTGGAGCCCTTCGGGGCGGGAGCGGAGCCCAGCCCGGACCCCGCAGCCCCCAGCGCGGGATGGGAGCGGAGCCCAGCCCGGACCCCGCAGCCCCCAGCGCGGGGCCGTGCCGCCGGCCGCGCACGCGTTCCGCGGGCTCTGCTGCCCCCTGGCGGCTTCGGGCGGGCTCTGGGCGCGGGGCTCCGCCCGGGCAGCGCTGCCCCAGCAGCAAGGGTGGGTTTTTGTTTTCTTTGTTTTTCCTCCTTGTAGAAATCTGGAAAATGACGAGTGTCGGGAAGGAATGCCGTTTCTGCCAGTCCCAGGGCGGAGCCGGTAGGTTAGAGCAGGGAGTGAGCAGTAAGACAGAAAAGCAGTCTTACGCCAGTAGAAGGTGAAGTTTTCTGTACTCATACCTGCCTGTGAATTAGAAACAATTACAAACTGAAAAGATTAAAAAAGCATATTCTAAATTACTGATGGATCTTTAGGTACTTGTACAGGCAGGACAAAAGTCAGAACAGTTTCTGGGACAGTGTTAGCTTGTGCCATGTAATTGGCCCATGACTGTCCCAGCATCCAGGAGGTGCAAACTCTTGTATCCCCAGAAATCAGCAGTATCCACACGACACCTGTCACCTTACATCCGCAAAATCCCCCTCTCATCAAAGCGATTCATTTATGAGTTAGCCATGGAACTATATACAATACAAGGGCAAAATAACTTCAATAGGGTTTTCCAAGTTTGTCCTTCATTGAACAGTGGTTTTAAAAGCAAATTCTACTGCAATCAAGGCTTACTTAAAACAAGCTATCATCTCTACATCCATGTTTTCAAAAACAAACAAACAAAAATCTAAAAATTCGTATCTGAAGACAAACAATTAAATAGGTACAGAAGCCTACACTATAAAACAATATAAACAATGCTATAAGAAAAACGGTAAACCTTCCACTGGTCTAAACAAATACCCATCTTAAATAAAGTTCTTCAAATTTAAATATATGAATATTCACTTATTTAAAAATATTCCACAGGTAGTTTAGCTGTGAGCCACCCTTTACAGCATGTATAGTCAGAGCCAATCATGCACTAGAAATAAGGCAAGTATTTATATACAAAAAAATTTGAAGTTAACAGGTAAAATAATGTAACATTTCAAGCAAACAAATCTGTACAGGGAAAAATATTTAATCAGTTACAGAAGACAAAAACATTTTTATTATGAAGTGCACAAAAGGTGACTGATCCTGGATGTAACTTGGTGTGGGGACACTTCTGCACATGGGTGGGATCGCTGCGAAACTGGATCCTTAGTACTAGCAGAGCAGAATCCTTTCTTTTAAAATCTGTGCTAAGGAAAACTCTTTCTTGAGTATATGCAGTCCTTGCAGTGTGTAAAGTTATTAAATTAATGTCTTAGCTGAAGAATGTTTTTGGCAGTCACTCATCTGTGCAGTATCGATTGACAGAGATATTTATGGTACAAATGTCTGTATTTAGATCTAGAGATAGAACGGAATTGGTATATTAATGCTGCACTTTAGAAGTCAATGAAAAATTTCTTAATTCAATTGAAACAGAAAATGGTGCGCTAGTTTGATTTTCTAAATACAGATATGTGCTATACACACATCTAACGGGGGAAGAGATGTCTGTGTGCTAACAAAGTCAAAGAAAGTTCTATTTTGTGGGTTTTTTAAATTAAATAACACATTTCCTAAGTTTCATCCAGATGAAATGAAATTTAGTGAGAACAACTATGTGAGATTTTCGTCTACTGATTGAAGAAAGGACTGTCTTTCACAATATTAAACTCTCAGATACAGCACCAGTGTACTTCCAGTGTTGGAGATGCCACTTCTGTCTCTCTCTCCACTGATGCAGACAGCAGCTGTATTCCTTTGGGAGATCCTCCAGCACTGACTGTCCCTGATAGTCAGCTGATAAGCAAAATGTCCACTGATGGCCAGGCTCCACCTGAACGTCAAGCGGAGCATGAGGTAGTTGTGCAGATGGAGTAACAAATCTCTTTGTTGCTGAATTTTGCTCCTGCTTCTCTTGGTTAATGTGCCATTTCATGTCTTTCGGCCACACTTTCACTTTTTCTTCTTGCTGAGTTTTGGGTTGCAGACTTTGGAAAGTAGACCAGTAGAACTCTGCCTTTGCTGCATCATAGTCTCTTTCATTAAGATAGACAGCATGTGAATAATTGCTGGTTGGTATCCAAGTGACCTCTGTTTGAAATAGGAATGATGCTGCTAAGTTTCAAACATTTTGGAGCTATTGGAAGTCTACCCCTACTAGGACAGTATGCTGCCTCTCATCTAAATTTCCTTTTTCTATTATGTTCAAGTCTTCAATCGCTGCTTGAGTCTCTGAGCTAAATCTCACATTCTGGCTATAGAAACTACATTTATGTTGTAGTTCTGCACCTCCTCCCACACAGCGAGCACAAGCGGAGGCCCCTGACCAATAATAATACTTCTTGCAAATTGTTTGATTAGAGTGAGATTTCTTGGATAAGGTACTGCTGCATGATTAAGAGGAATCTCCGTGTCTCCTAGTGTGTCGGCCAACACATTGACACAGATTCCTTTGTCAAGACCACCCCCTTTTCCTCCATTGCGAATGCTTCTGCTGCAAAATCTCACATGGTGATCTGCATTCTGCCAGAGCTCACTTGGCTCTGGAGGCTCATTTGTTGTCATGTCATCCTTTGAAACTTCTCTCACATTAGAGAGGACCTGTCCTCCTCTGCCATCAGTCAGCTCTCCCTCAAAGAAACCATCCTCATCCATGTCTCAAAAGATATTCCAGTAGTTAGAGGAAGCTCTTCTTCAGGGTGCTTGTTAGGACTATCAAAAGGGTCACAGCTATGTCAAGCTAAGAATACTCTAAATTTTGCAGGCGGTTGTCTTGGAGACTCTAGGATTAAGGAACATTTCTCTGTTACTGATTCCTGTGTCTCATTTAGTGTCCTCATCTGAAAGAAGTCAAGAGCTGGTTGCCTTGCAAGCGGTCTCGTGTATTGCCAGGATCTTTCTTCCAGTTGCTTGGCAGTGGAAGCAGTTCAGCATTCTTCTGCTTGAAGAATTGCCTCCTGCCACACTGCCAGAGACCTTCCCTTCCTCAGAAGGCAGGTCTCATTCTGAAGGACGTTGCATAGCCTCTCCAGGCCCTTCAGGGTGCTCTGGGGGTGGCTGTCCATGCTGTCTTGCTGCCCGCACGCTGCCCTCTCCCACAGACCCGCTGCTGTCTGCCCTTGCTTCTGGCAGAGACTGGGCCACGCAGCACCATACCTGTACCCACAGTCTCTGGCAGAAACTCTGTGCTATTCCCTTCCTCCTGGAGGTGAGCATCTTTTAAACCCTTGCAGGTTTCCTACTGCTCTGTACTGTAGCCTGGGAGGGGGAAAAGGCAGTATTTTCTGTAGCACTGACTGGGAAGACTGACTTTTTCTTTTTTTTTTTTTTTTCTTTCCTTCCTCTTTCCTTTGCTTATTAAATTGTCTTTATCTTGACCCAAGAGCTTTCTCACTTTTGCTTTTCCTATTCTTTCCACCGTCCTGCTGGGGAGGGAGGGAGCAGCCATGCAGGTCCTTAGCTGCTGCCTAGGGCCAAGCCTCAGCAACGGTGTCTTCAGGCCCAGTGCCCACCAGGGACAGAACCAGCGCAGAGGGAGAGCAGAGGTGGGATGTGATGAATCTTTAACAAGTCCAGGTAGTGCTGGGTAGTGCCCGAGTATGGGAGTCTTCGTGAGCCTGGATATTAAATTTAGCCCAGTATTGGTGAACTACTGGATCTGCTGTTGTCTCAACCCAGATAATTGTACTACTGATTAGTATTTGTTACTGTGTGCTCATTTAGAGATTAACAATTTATCTGAGGAGCCGATGGTCTGCTGTTTGTCACTGTATCCTGAACTGTAACTCAGCAGGGTCACCTGAAACCCTTACGTCGAGACTGCCCTTCCAGCCCCCCAAACTAAGGCAGGGGTGCTGCTACCTGCCTGGCCTCAGCGTGCAGAGAAGGCCCCAAGATAGCTGCCGTAACATGCAATTCAATGGTCTTCCAAGAAATCACACACATTTATCAGCTGTCTTATCTCCTGGGTTGTTCTGAGAGGGATGCACCACTGGCTTCTCAGGTTCTTTCAGTGAGAGATGGTCTTTTTCAATGTCATTGTTTCTAGCTCCACGAGACCCTGTCTCTGGTTCAGGCTGATGGAAGCTAATGCAGCATGAAGAGAAAACTCACATACTTGCAGCGTAAAGTTCACAGTACAGTTGCTGTAATACTTTGTACATTCCCCTCGCCATCTGTACATCAGTTTCCAGGAGCACACTTAAACATTTGCTGTTGAAACACAGTGTAATTTGGCAATGATTTTATTAAAGCTATTTTTAAATGTTTTCCTACCAAAAACAATCACACAGTTATGAGAGAATGTTTTTCGAATTGTTTCATAGCTCTGAGGAACTTTGGAGATGCTGGGCCCAGGTGAGCAGAATTGCTCAGCATTCTGAGCTGAGCTCTCACCTGCTGAGCAATTCTCCGTATTTGCTCTGCTTTGTGCCTGCTTGTGCCGTGCTGACCAGGGCCTGGGTGCAGGCTCACCCGCTCTTTCATGCTGCTGTGTTTCATTACAAGGCAGCTAAAACACAGTGACACGCATGACTTTTCTACATAAGCAAATTCCTACATAGTCCATTAGGAGTTATGTGATCACTGATGGAGGGGGTAGCAGTTCACAGTTAGGAATGAAACAAATCAGTCATGAGCTGGTATATCCATGGGAATAAAAAAGCTGGAGAATCTGCTAGGGCTTGTGCAGTGTTGACTTGAGCTGGGGTTTGATACGTGTTTACTGTTAGGACAAAGGAAAGGAACAGAACTCCCTTTTTGTTCTTTTTCTTTTTTTTCTTTTCCCTTGGAGACAAAGGGGACTTAATGTATTTAGGTTTTCATAAACAGTTAAGAAATACTGCATTCAAGGGGAAAGGAGCCTGCGTAGGACAGAATCGCTTTAATAAAGTACATGACATAAAATGCAGGAAGAAGAAAATGAGTTTATAATTCTATACTGGATAGTTACCTGATAGAACAAATGTCAGATAATCATGATACATAATTAATTGCTTTAAAATGCTTGTCATTAGACATCTAAGAAACTGAAGGAACAAGAAAACCTATATAAAAACTTGTTGGCAATTTTACGAGGATATAGAATGGAGGATTGTCAACAAAAAATAAATTAAGCCTGTCTTCATTCTTTTTTTATACATTTTACCTTTAACGGGTTCAATGGAGAGGCATATAATGTTTTAAGGCATTTATTATTTTTATAACTTTTTATCTTAATTGCTCCTAGAGATGAGTTCTGGCCTTGTGGATTACAGGTAGATCCCTTTAACGTGTTTTGAATCAATTAGAATTTGTTTGAAATCTGAACTCTGTCTACATTCTGCAAATGAGCATATCCAAGGAATCCCGAACATGAGGAGTGTGCTGTTGGACCAGAACCGAGGTCCGTCTAGCCCCCTGCTCTCTCTCTGTCCATGGCAGTAAGGGATGCTCTGTTTAGGGACCAGCATGCAAGCCCAGTCTGTTCATCTCGTACTCCCAAGCATCTTTAATTATGAGTGGGCATCAATAAGAGATGTTAAATGATGATTCCATGGCTCTGTTTTATCTGTTTATAGATCTGTTACCCAGTTTGACTGGTTTCTTTTTGAACCTGCTGACTATTGCCTTTACTACAGCCTGTGGTAGGGAGTTCCAGGCATTAATTACCTGCTGTGAAAAAAGGTACTGTCTGTGGCTGTTAGTAATGCCCAATTAGTCTCACTGTGTCTACCTTCATTCTAGTATTGTAAGATCTGATAAATAAGAACTTGTATTCACCCTAGCCACTGCCTTTATGATTTTGTAAGCCCTGTTCGTATCTTTTCTCAGCCTGCTCCTATGCAGGTGGAAGAGCCCCAGCCATTTTAGTCTTTCTTAATATGGCACTATTCCACCCTCTTGATCATTGTGCCTGCCCTCCTCTTTAGCTTCCCTAATTCCATTGTATTCTTCTTGAGGTGTATAGACCTGTTCATCTTGTAAGCAAGATATGGGGGTGCCAAGGTTTCATACAGCAACAAAATCATTCTTATACTCTTTCCTCCTCCCCTTCAGTTTTCATGAGTCGTTTTGTTTTCTTTGAAATGGCCATGTCATAACAGTAAATAAGCAAGGAGAATTTTTTTCTAAAGTTTTCAAGGCTTGGGCTGTGTTGTGGCTCAACAGTTCAACTTCAAAAAAAAAAGAAACTGTGTAAACAGACTTTCTGAACAAGTGCGTTCCTTAGAACAGTGGAAATGTGTATTCTGGACACTCTTTGTGGTCAAGTAAAATAATGGATACAACCTGGAAACTGCACCAAACAACAGGTTAAAAAATGCAGAACCATCTGCAAAATTCAGTATAACTAATGGCCTGGGTCCTGTTGCTAACAGGAGAGTGAGAGGCATAATTGATGAAAATCTGTCTGAAAGGAAATTCCTGCTGCTTGTTCAAGACTGTACGACAGCATGTCACGACTGCCAGCAACCGGCATGCAGGCAAGAGCCAGCAATGAGTAGGGTTGGACAGCCCTGGGTCATAAACGAGATATGCCTCAGTGTTAGCATCATAGGATCTGCCCTGGATCCCATCCGAAACGAGACGCTGGAAGGATCCAGGATACTGGCAGCAGGTAGTGAAATGTGCCTAGTTCTGTGTAAACTTCTGAAACACCCTGCTGTAATAAAGGATTTCAACATTCAGTGGCAATTTGTGAGGACAGCTACACTCCACAAGGATTTCTTAAGAACTGGCTGGGTTATTGTCAGTTGTAGTGTGAGTGGTATTTTTTCTTGTCAAAGGAAATGCGGATTATCTTATAATTGTCACAGATACCTCTGACACTGTCTTACAAGTTATAAAATTCATGGATTAAAATTACAGATAGTAAATTCAGAATTCCCTGTGGTGCTTCTAGTACTGTCTTTTGTGCGTGGTGGCTGTGTCTCAGTGAAGGTATAGGCAAGGGCCTGAATAGCTGTATTTTGAGGGGAAAAAAATGTTTAGCGAATACTCAAAGACATATGGTGGTCTTGGAAAATTATGTAGTCAAATAAAAATGAGTTGAAGATATGAATAGGGTTTTGGCAAATAAAGAAGTCAAGATAACATCTGAAGCAGCTTGTTTTTCATATTTGTAGACATCTGGAAAATAAGTTGTAAGAACCGTTCTTCCAAGTTACCATGGTATAACATTTAGGTATTTCTACATTTCAGAAGCATATAATCTGAACTAGCCCTTTTATCAGATGACAACATTTTTAAATCTTCACCACCAGCATCCCATTTCAGCAGCACATCACAAATCTTCAGAGTCTCTGCAGCTTCTGTTTTCACATACTGCGTACCTGCCTGGCACGTGTGTAACTTTTCCAGCCAGTCAGCAAGCATCCTTGCTTTGCATCTGTCTGCTTCTTCACCGGGATGGGCTGCCTTTCTTGTTTTCAGTTTCCTCTGCCTCCGTTTTCCTTGAGTAAAATGGATGCTATAACCTTTAAATATCTAATAGAATAAAGTTATCATAATATTAAACATCTTTGAAGATCATAATATAATTATTTACGAACCATTTAATAATACCCATATGAAGTAGGTGAGTATTAAGTAGGTTCCTGTAGGTGCTCTATAGCTTACTTCACTAACAAATGTTAATTGAGTTTTGGAGCAAGAAGAATTATATTAATGCAAAATACTGATTATCAAATAGCTCTTCAGGGAATAATTTTAAGATAGCGCACTAGAATCTTGTGCTTCATAATTAGCAAGTTTTGTTGCATTTTTATGAGTTTTTGAAAGCCTGTTGTAATAACCACAAGATTTCTTTTTTTGGGTTGTTTCAGTCTGTAAAGCTTTTTTTTACAGCTTAGAACTTTTTCAGGTGACAAAAGTAGCTTTTCCATAGAACAAGTGTTGGATCAAGTGAGGACATCAACTGACATGTGGGAAGGGGAAAGGGGGAAATAAGGCCGCTCCTCAATAGAGCAGATCTTGGAGTAATTCCTGAGTACGCTGAGTCACCAGAGAATGTTTTAGGGAGCAAGTCAGGTGCCTGGACACAGATGTTTGGTGGCATTTTTTATGTCATACAGCATAGTACCCCACGTCCCACGACGTCTCTGCTAGCCCTGTGCCTTGGCTGCCCTGTGGCACCTGCGACGGCCCCGGGCACTGGTGGTCGGACATCCGAGCGGCTCCCACAGCGGCTGCTGGAGGCCAGCTGGGCAGGATCAGAGCTGGGCAGCAGTTGCATTTAGAGCTCCGTTACAGATCTAAAAAGCACATGGCAAATTACAGTTTTGATTAATACTGACAGCGATGCTATCTCCTCTTCCCCAGCTCTCCTTTCTCCAAGAGGCCGCGGTGGGCTGGAAGCTCGGGGGCGAGGCTGGGTTGAACTGGGCACGGCGAGGCCAGCCATGGGCCCGAGAAGTGGGCTCGGGTGCCTGGGCTGGAACCAGAGACTCCCTCTCCTCTCTTCTCACGGACTCTTTGAAGAAACTAAGAAATAAAGGTTGCGAAGGGCTCTAAACGTAATGTGGGCTTATTTGACGAAACCCATAGCTGAGGGTCGTTGTCTTTTTTCCCCCCAAGGAGGACGATACCGAACTTGGGGTGAGGCACGGTAAATAAAAAAGCACACCGGCGTTTTCAAGCACTGATCGATGATTCTAAACCACCCTCGGCCAAGGGAGGGAGGAGGGAGCAGCAGCCCCCGGCCCGCAGGGCGGGCTCCGGCCGCCGCCGCACGCTTCCCGCGCCCTCTCCCCGCGGGATGAGGTCGCGCGCCCCGCACCGGCGCTGCCCGAGCCGCTGAGCTACAGCACCGGCCCG
>Ga0065711_1029157_pt1 | contig 37345 bp, 23 predicted proteins | sample Hoacrofraction12_FD_59098 | JGI IMG/M metagenome (GOLD analysis project Ga0065711, IMG submission 59098) | Hoatzin crop microbial communities from Cojedes, Venezuela - Epithelial fraction 12 v2 (version 2) | ecosystem: Host-associated > Birds > Digestive system > Esophagus > Crop | place...
CCTAGAATCACCACTACTTCAGGGTTAGGGTTTCTCAAAAGCAATATTATCTTCCTACGAGGTTTTCTGACAAAGTTATTTTTGTATGCGTGAAAAAAGTGAGTTGTTTTGATTTCTTTTTTCTTTTACCTTAACTTGTATTTTTTTAGAGAGGCTAAATACTGAGTCGTACCTGAAGTCATTTTTGAAGCTTTGACCATGGTGTAACTCACGTACTTAAAATGTCAAACCACAGTTTGATTGATTCCTTATTCTTTACTCGGTGTCTTCTCCTGATTTCTGGTGGATAGTAGTTTCTGAGTTTCGGGACTTGTGATTTTAAAAGCTAACCTGGGGAAATAGTGGGAGGATGTGGGGAAGTATCATATTGAATTGCTGATGTAGAAGTTCACAGGTACAGAGTAATTTCCAGGTTATATTGATGTTTCTTTAAAATTTAAAGGACACTGGTGTTTTTTGCACTCATACTAAAAAGATTTTTTTTCAGTTTTTACACAAAAGTAGTTACTATTTCCGGATCCTCTTAATTTAAAGTTTTATTCTAACAAGTTGGAAGTTCAAAATCCTGTCTGTATTGTAATGTTCCTCTGACCAAGGCCGATTTTTTGCTGCCCATCTCTACTCTAGACATCACAGTGAAGGCATTTTAACAGAATTCAGAGTAGGCTTTGGGGAGTATTTCGTATACTATTTAATATTTGAAATCACATTTTGATTTAAACAAACAACCATCCGCCATTTCTGTTTTGAAACGGAAGCAGTAATAAAGTTCAGAGAACTATAAATGTTTAAGTGCTTGAGTGCAATATTTGTGCTTCTGTTATAAACAGTTGCAGAGCATGAAAGAAATATCTGTTTGTCTGTCTCCTGTTATTCTTCGAGCAGTGGTGTCTAAAGGGCAAGCTGACATGCTGGAAAGCATTTCCCATGATAAGGTTAAAGACCGCGAGTGATGTGAGGAATTATTTTTAAACTTAAAAGTTACAGGCTGGGCTTCATTAACAGATCATGTGAGGGAAGTTTAAACAAAAGCTGCTTGCAAAAGGGGAGAGAGGCAATTGAAACAATCAAATACTGGTTTAAAGTTTGTTTTCCTGAAAATCAGGTAAGAGGAAGAAGAGACCGGTGCACAGGCTTTTTGGGTAAGAGCAGTGGTGAGTCACAGCTGCTATTATTCCTGCTTCACCAAGGGGAATACTGAGGCAAAAAGAAGCAGTACCACGCTGCTGTGGCCACTGAAATCAAATGAATGACCTGTGGATAGATCTCTGTAGGCTCTTCAGTACAGAGGTTAGCGATGGTAAATCATAATGCATCTTTTTTCCCTCTTCTGCTAATCGAAAGAAATGCAAAGGTTAGCTCGTTTTGGTATAGATCAGTGCAACATGCATTGCCTTGCCTGTCTCTGAGAGCCAGTTGAAGCATACTCAGCCCATTGAACACCAGGACGCTGGTGATTACTGTCAGATTTACATAATTGTTTCAAGTAATTTAATGACTGTTTAATCACTGTGGCAGACACACACTACACCAAGTCTTTTATAGGACCTTTCTGGCCACCAAGGACCTGCTTGATTGGAATCTTCTCACCATCAGTGGAGCAGAGTTTCTTTTGATGTCTCCCTCTTTGATCACCCTCAACCCATGGAGCACCCTCTATGTACACCCTCCACCTTCAGGACAGGACAGCAAAGGAAAAGGACTTCTGCACTGGTTCCTCATAGGCCACTGAAAGTGAGTACGCGCAAGGGGACATTCATCTGGGTGTGAGATGAAGCTGGCTTAGTGAGCGGGCAGTGCGAAACAAGATATTTTAGGGAACTGTTTCTCATGGCAGCGGTGTCTTGATGACTCCATGACAAACACACACACAGCGCGGCAGCTGCAGAGCTGCGAGCTGAGTGCTGCTTCTCTGGCTTGTCTCATGAGCAGCTACAAGCTTGTGCAATTTCCTCTTGCTCCACATGGGAACATCCATAGGGATTTTGCTAGACCTTACCCTTAGGCTTGCAGAAGAGCACAGTGTGTGACTGACACCACATTCATGCAATCGCTTCTCATCCCCATCACCAGAGTCTTCCTCTGCTCTTACAGCAGGCGATCTCCTGGTGTGTGGCCATGCCGTGCTAGAGAAGCAGGCTGGCGTGGGGTGATCACTGTGATGCCTGTGGTAGCATACAGATGTGGCCCAGCTGCCTGTTATTTGGGCCTGCTCAGGTCTGAGCCTCACCGTTCACACCATTTACTTGCAGATTCCTCCCTCCCTGAGCAGTATCGCTGCAAGTCAGAGACTCAGGTATCAGCCAAGTAAGCTATTTTACACCCCAGCTTGCAACCAACTCCTTACCTACAATGCCCATGATTTAATGCAAAAAATCTGACCTTTGCCTGTGGCTGGAGAGGCGGTGATGAAACCCCTTTGCCCAGGGGCTGTCCCGATGCTGCGTGCCTGGGTTGCCTTCTGCTCCCCTGCCCCGTGACAGCGGTCCCAAACGCCTCCCATTAGCATGCAGGGCAGACAGCCAAGCACACACAGCAAATCCAAACAGAGCGGTGGTGGCTGTTTCCTCTCCCTCAGCTCACTTTTTTTTTAAGGATTTTCTGTATGATTGAACAAACAGCTGTTCAATACACAGGCTGTGTTTGAGGGAGGACAGTTTGGACTCCTTTTGGCTTTCTTTAGTTGGTGAAGGCTGGGGCAGCCGTGCTGGGGGAGGACAGGAGCCACAGGCTGACGTGTCCCTCCTCTGTGCCGTGGGAATGAGTTTGCCCGAGTGAACACAGGCTGCTGCAGCTGCCATCTCTGCTGACAGAGGTTTTCCTTGCTGCGGGTTTCAATGCAAATTCGCACAGGCACTCAGTCCTGACACTGGGATCTAGAACTGGGTACACTCACAGTCTGGCTGCAAAGGGTTAATCTCCACATACTTTTATGGAGACAGACAGAAAGTAAGAAAGGGAGAAAGGAAGAAACATGCAAAAGATTCAACACAGTAGCAGTCTAGAGTTTGCCTATAAAACCTTACTTTGTGACTCTTTTAACTATATGTACAGTGGCAAATATCAATGTAAATATTGTAATATTTTTCTAATTACTCTTTTTTCTGAGCAAGAAGGGTATTTTTGGAAGTGGTTTTGGGTTGGGCTTTTTTTTTTTGCATTACCAATAATTGTTTCATGAAATAATACATTCGTAACTCAAATACAACATCACACACATTATTTTGTGTATTGTTCAGTGGGCTGAATTTGTACTGTCCTAAACCATTCATGGAAGGTACATGGAAATGACTAGAAAAAAGGGTAAACTGTTAATGGAAAAACATGTTTTAGTGTTCTTCTGCATTTAGTGTACTGCAGTCATTTAATTTAAAATGTTGCTTCACAGTAGTATTAAAAATTTCTCCCCTTAAAGCAGTAGCTGAAACTAAAACTACAGAATTCTCTGATCAAACACCAGGTTAGACTTGCTTGAACTGGCTAGAAAGATTTCTGATTCCACACAGAAAGCTGTTTTCCCTTCTACTTTATGGCTCACCGAAAGGCAAGCCAAGCAGAAGTGCCAAAATCCGACTGAGACTTGCCCATATTTCTTTCTGTATTTGGCTGCGTTTAAAAACTACATATAAAACATTGCTCATTGCCTGGTATTGAAGTCTTCAGTTGCCTGGTTTGTCTGAAAGGGGTGGAAAACCTTAAATCAACTTCTAAAGAGCTATCAAACAAAGGCTGGTTAGGTACAGATTTTCTTTCAAAAATAGTTCAGCAAACTCAGACTCAGATAAGTGACTGGCTTTCCATGTTTGCTTTTAAACAGCAACGGATATGCACATGTTTTTAAATGATACCAGAATGGCTAGCACGGATATGTCTGCACATCTTAGCTATGGCCGTAACATGCCCTTTTCACCCGGACTCAGGGAGAATTCTGTGCCTTGCAGATGATCCCGTGCAAACCCAGCGCCGCCGCGGTTGTTTGCTCCTCCTGCGGTAACCTCTGCGGGGTTGAAGTCCACTTCCTCGGCTGCGGGCCCCTCTGCCGCCAGTGGTCTTTCTCTTAACCTTTCCTCATGTGACAAAGCTTGCGTGCTGAGGGCTCTTCATGCAGAGTGAAAATGAAGACAAACAAAGGACAGAGTTGCCAGAAGCAACTGATATGTGGCTTAAGTAGAATATGTGGGATTTCTTAACATTTTCCCCTGGCTTTTTCTCTTCCACCCATCAGGTCAGTTCATAGTCCTTTATAGTGCTCTTTTATGCCTCACCTTCTTCAAAACAAAAAAGAGCAAAAGTAAGCTCTTCGTCCCTCCTGCCGCCAACCTTTATCAGCAAGACCATTCACTCTGTAAAATTCAGTTTCTTTAAGTGTCAGCCTTACCTTATCATTATGCATTGAGAAGCAGAGGGCAGCAGCCACCCTAGATAGTGTGTTAATGGACATTGTATGTTTTCAGCTAAATCCTGATTGAAGATAATCAGAATGAAATAAAAAGGACATAATAAAATACCTCACTGTAATGATATCACTTCTGCATGCAATGCTTTGCATTGATTGAATGCCTTCCTCTTCCATGACGGTTAACTAACAGTGCTTTGTTAATTAAACCCTGTGAGACAGTGAGGGATCAATCCTGAAAATAATTTGGGACTGGTGTCTCTATAAAACCTCCACGCAGCTGTCAGGGTGCTTTCCTACATATTTTCCTAGCTAAAGCCTGGCTGCAGAGACAAATTCCTCAGGCTGACAGATCAGCATATGTGTTGCTGCAGGGTTGTCTAAACTTTAGGGGCAGAAGATGAAAAACAATTCTGAAGCTGATTTTTCTTTGTTTTTTTCTTATTGTTTAAGGTAAAAGGTTAATACACTCTTTGAAAAAGGCCCAGAACCATTTCTTTCACTGGAAAGAGTACAAGAATTCATCAACTGGGTTTGTAATTCATCAGCTCAGATGTAATGTTGCATCCTGAGTTCACTACAGGCCTGGAGGAGAAAACAGCAGGCTGGAAATATCATGGTCAGGTGGGGTCTTGGCTGAGTTGTTGCTGTTCTGGTCCTCAAGCAGAGGAGTTGAGGACAATGCTGGTTACTTGTTCTCACAGTACTACAGCAAAGGTACATTCACAGAAACCTGGCTGCAGTGTGCAGCGTGTTTTTTTTCTGATAAGACTGCAGATAGTGGGGCTGTGGGTGGCTGTTTATGAATGCTGAGTAGGTGAGATATAACAGAAGAGAACAGTTTTATCCTCAAGTCCCTGGACAACCTTCTCCTCACCTTCAGCTATGGATTTGCAGTTGTGTACCTGTGGAATTGCCTGTTGTTTCCCCCCATGTTCCTCCCTCCCACCGGCTCTAGGAACAGCCAGGGTACCTCACATTTCTCAAACAGCTTTCTGAAGTTACTAACCCCAGTGTTTTTCTCACTGAATTGCTGAGTGTATCACGGAGCAGGGTCTTCTTGTAACAGAGAGTGCAAGCAGAAATTCTGCACAACTAGTTTTTTCCATTTTCCTGTTTTGGAAAGACAAGAAAATACTCAGTTTCATGTGCATCATACCGAAGCGTGCAGCGCCTTATCCTGTGTCGTTATGTAGGCCGAGCTCAAAGAGCAGCAGTAAGAGTTTCGCTAGGTAGGCATGGCAGAAAAAATGGTGAGATTCATGCGTGTCCTTTCCTGCTCCCTTTGTCAGAACATCAGTACCTTCTGGGTTTTCCCCCCCTAGGAATGTGACACTGAGGGCATCACAACATCTGTGTGTCTGTTTCCCTCCTCCTGTATCTTTTAAGAACATTGGCCATTGTGAGTCAGGCATGACAGGGAGGAGAAGTCGCCAACTTGCCTAGAAGGCAGCAGTTTGGTGGGAGAGAAGAAAACCAAACCGGAGACTCCTCTGCCAGGGGAAGGCCAAGCAGATGGCAGCTGCCCCACGACCATGCTTGGCAGCTGCCGGTGCTCCCTGTCTGAGCAATGCTGCTGCAGACTATCTGTGGCACAGCTCTCTTGCTCAGTGGGGATGGGAAGAGATACGAGAGGAGAGGAGGAACAGGAGACAAATGACAGATCCAATGATAATGAGAGTTCATCACTTCTGCCCTTCCACCACTTTTTTTTTGCCATGCATGCTGCCCAGCTGCCTCACTTCTCTCATTTATTTGCAGAATATCCTACAGCTACCTCTGTGTCCCTGCTGAAGACGTACAGATTCCTGAAACGATGAGTCATAGTTGTGAAGAGCAAGAGGCAGCACATTCCTACCTGCACTTCTGTGAAGAAACTGAAGTGTGTTGCAGTAAAAGGGCAGTGCATTATCCTTGGCTAGGAAGATCAAGCCTTTGCACCGAAAGCAGGAAGACAGCAGACAAAGGAGGAGGCAAGGGCAGGATGAGTTTTGCTTTTCCTTTTGACTGTTTTTGATTACGTGAAGTCGTCTGGGGTAAGCGAAATCACTATAAAGATTGAACACCCTGTAGCTGCCAAGTATGATGTAACAATGTACTTCTCATCAGTAGCAGAAACGAACAATGATAATAAACATCAATAACTTTTCTAAGCAAACATCTTAGAAAAGCAATTAGACTGAAAGGATCAGAACTTAAAGCTCAGCATATTGCGTGAGGAGTCCATTATTTAACACAAATTTTAAAAATAGAATACTTTCCTGTTTCTATAGATGCCACTTCTAAAACACTTGGCAGGAGCCTCCAGCCATCTCAGTTCTGATGACAGTGAAAAACTGTGGCCTGTAATATTTTCCACAGAGGTGATTTCATATAATTCTGTGAATTCATTCACATGAATGAACTACACACACAATTCAATGTTTGCACTGCCAAGCCCTGAACACCTAAGCTGTCTGCTTCAGTGGGATGGCATAACTCTTTTTGCTCAGGGAACAGCTGATAATACTAAGTCTTTTGTCCACTTGCAATGCAGTGCCTCTATTTTTTTCTTCAGCACTGCAGCACTAAATTTCATGAAGACTGTAAAATGAAAAATAATTATAGGGTACACATACACAGTCTTACTGAAGAAAGTGTGTTTTGAACAGTGTATAATTTAAGATGGTATTTCTTGGAGGACTAAATGGAGAGTATACCTGACATTTTTGTTGTGCAAACACCTGATGAGAAATTAGCAACTTTTTAAGAGTTGTGTAAGTAAATAGTATGGTATGGAGGCCAAATAGAACTGGTGCGAAGAAATTTTCTCCTTGCCCCAAAGCTGCTGTGAAACTCATGCAGCAGTTTTTGCAGGTGTTATGCTATGCAATGCAGAGTGTAAGGATCATTACTGTTTTGTTCCAACCTGTGCAAATGTTACAGCAATATTTCATAGTTATATACATCCAGTATCCAAAGAGTCCAAACTGAGGGCTTGAATATCATGAATCAATGTTGGTAGTGTTGCTGTTTGTGCACAATATGTTTCATGCTAGAGGGATGCTTCTCATTCTCTTCCAAACCCTACTGGTTTTCTTCCCTCAGAGGTTATTTGCACTTGCATGTGAGGAGGAGAAGGCGCTGAGCATCATGAGCTGAGCATTTTCTTTAGGCAGAGTTCATGAAGCAACGCCACTCACAGATGAGATTAGCAGTCATTCACATTGCTTGTACATGGGAACTGGCGGGGTGAGGGCAGAAGATCAGAGCTCCTGTTTTACATAGTCCGTGTTACAGCCTTTGTTTCACTTGTCTTTTAGCCTTGTTTTATATGCTTGCTTTGTCTTCGTCAGGCTGGAAGAGATATGTTTTCTTCCCTCCCTCCTTTTACTAAAAAAGCCATCCCCTGTGCTGTAAACATCCCTGCAAACCCCTACTTTCCTTCTTCTCAAGTTGTTTCCACTGACAGAAAACCCCAGTTACCTGTCTACATCGAGAGGGTAACTGAAAGGACAGCATGAAGCTGAAAATGTGGAGGTGTGAAGGACATTCTCTTCTCTACAGGGCCTTCTTCAGCATGGACCCTAAGCAAAACAAGGTGAATTCACATCCACTAATGTGGATGGACGTGGCACCCAGAGCACTGGACAAAGAAAGGCATAATGCTTTCCCTGTGAAAGATGAAACAACTCCCAGACTTGTTTTGCTGCTGCAGAAGCAGCTTGTGCCCAGATACTTCCCATCCAGCCAAGCACTTACGGAGACATTCAGGTGTGTTGAGCAGAGGCCCTGCTAGCATGGTGACTTCGAACATGTGTGTCCACACATGACTTACTGGGCTAGCAGCTGTAGCAATTAAACAAGTTTTGCCAGTAGCTTGGGTCGACATAGTCTTTTTCCCATTAAATAGGTCACAACATTGTTTTTTGATTTGTGCTCTTGTTGACTGGATTCTTACCCCGGCTGACAGGTAGCCTGGAGGCACAACGTTGCGAAGGGGCAGTGGGATGGCTGTAGGTCCTCTGATGAGAGGTACATCCCTCCTGTTTGGGCACAGAGCTACTGCTGCGATGCCCTCTGTACCTCTCCAGGAGCACCTGGACAGATGGACGTGAGGTAAGGGAGGGAGGAGATGGGGTCAGGGCACCTTGTGCTCTGTATTTTGGTGGTTGTGCAATGCAGCGTCCCCCAGGCAGGGACTCGAGCCAATGCAGCGGTGCACTGGAGTGTCTCCCTGCACCAGACACCTCCCCTTATTTTACCAGAATGCGTTGCACCGAGGCTGTGCAGGAAATCGGATGAAATAGGTATGTGGTTATGTTGCAAAAAAACCTGACTATGTGAAATCACATTTGTTTATCTTACAGCAGGGTCAGATGAGAGACCCCTCACCTCCTTTCACAGGTGAATTGAACAGATTGTGCCTCCAAGAGTGTTGGGGGGGGGCAGGCGGGGGAGCTGTGAAACGAGACCATCTCTCTCACCTCCCAACGGCAAGTGTGCTGACAGGCGTCGAGGAAGGATTGTAAAACAGCCAAACAAAGCAGGAATGTTGCAATGGTCATTTTGAAATAAACCTGTTTGTGACAGGCAGTGACTGTGGCCATATTTATGGCATGATTCATACCAAAGGGCAGCACCTGCAGTTTTACCTGGATGACTTTTGGGATAGAAGCAGCAGCAAATACTGTTCTGATGTTTGAGAATGAGAAAGCAAGCATAACGCTGCTCTTGGCTCTGGGACTGCATTAATTCAGAGCAGGGGTCGTGCAAGAGGTGGCTGGAGCATCCTTCCACTACAAGGTGGAGCTTGCTTGTACCTGACTCACAATAAACAGGGGGTTCGCACAGTTGCATGTATCTCCATATTCACCTGCAGCCTCTCTTCTCTTTTATGTGGTTATGGCAATTCCAAGGAACTCTCAGCTGGCATGTATCGTATCACATCAGAGCTCCTCGAGGATGCCCTTACACCACCTCCCACCCCTCCTTGATGGCAAGTCTGAACTTTCTTATCTGTGTCTATGCTAGATTGCCGGCGACAGCGTCTGCCTCGGTGTCTGTAGGCTCCCAGCAGCCTCCTTAGAGCAGTCCTTCCAGAGAGACACACATGTTATTCTCTCACCACTACTGATAAGCAAACTGCTACAGCCAAGAAAAGGTCAGAGATGGTCACTGCTGTGTGTGTGTGGTTGTTGATGCCATCAGAAGGCAGCTTGGGTATCTGCTTTTAGAAACTCATCAAATTCCAGTGGGCACCTGGGGGAGCTGCACGTGATAACACTGGAAAAAATAGCTCTTCTCCGGGAATCAAAAAGTCAGGCTCACGTTTCTTTACAGAAGCACAGTGCAGAGGTTTTAGAATATGGGACCGCGCTCCCACTCCTGCCCTAAGACCATTGCTAAGTATCTAGTTAGTGAAAATGCCTGCTGTACTGCCTATCTTACCAGGGGAAAATGAGATCAGGAAAGGAAGTGTCCACGATTATTTCTGCCAAGAAGACCTTTGCTTCCATCAAAATCTTCAACGTAAGGACTTCTCAGTTCAGTCCTCAAGGGTAGTCAGTGTTTTTTCCTACAAGTGCTTAAAATACTTGAAAGTGCAGTGAAAAATCTTTATACAGGCTGGTTGGATGACTCCTCTGCTTCACACTACACGTTCTTTTGTTGGTTTTTCCATGTACTCAACCACTGGAGCTAGTTTTGAACAGTTTAAACAAAACACCCTTAAACACTTAGGAGGAAAAAAAAAGGAAAAGACAAAAGCAGTTTGTTCAAATAGACAAATGCCTATCAAAAAGCCTGGGAAGAACTGCTTCCTGTGGGGCACCTCCTCGCTGACATTTTGCCCTTCTCACCTGTCTTTAGTTTTTCACTGGAAGGAATTTTTGTTTCTTTTCCATTTCAGACAAGGAAGATGGCTTTCTATCTTCTGAGTCAATGCAAACATATTTCAGATACTAGCCAGTGCATTTTTTTTTACCGCTGGAAAGGTAAATGTTGTACCTCTGCACTTTGGAAGCACACCTCGGATGTGTGAAAGCCAGTGTTACCCATGCCTGAAGCAATGACTGATTCCCTGCCTGTCCTAAACCTAACAGCTTTTCATCACAGCACAGCCCAGTCCTCGCTACTTGTTTGTTTTGATGGGTCCTTACGTTTGCTTTGTACGTGAAGAGGAAAACAATTCACAAATACAGATTCCCAAAGTCCTGTTAAATCAATGGGGCTTTCCATACGTAGTAAATACAAGACAAAACCTACAGGTAAATAGAATTACAAATAGCTTTCTGTACTCCCTTTTATTACATATACGAGACACAGACACTCCAGAGGTTGTACAAAAGGATGTCCTCTTCCATTCACATGCAGCGTGACCTTCTCAATCTGTGAATCTTCCCCATCAGCTGAACCCAATGCAGGAGACATCACTGGGCAGGGACAGCCGGGAGGAGCCTGCATTGTTGATACACCTGCAGCTGATGCTGTTACCCAAGAAACACCCTCTTCCCTGAAGGCAGGGCCGAGGGGTGAAAGGAGAGATGCTGTAACTTCTTTAGTGACAAAATGTGGACCACTCAGAGAAAAGCTCACCCTAATCTACGCTTACGGTTTAGCTGTGATACTGTTCACAGCCTGGTATCCACTTGAAATACCTGGGAAATCCACCGTCCAGAAGCAATACCCTGATCCTCAGTCATACCTGACCTGGTGTCGGGGACCAGGCTGTCCTCTGCTGTAGCTCTTGGGGTGGTGCCTTCCTGGGACGGCCGGTCCTGCAGCACGGCCCCTGCGGGCAGCCAGGGCCATTGGTCATCCACAGCACGGCAATGCCTGCTGCTTTGGGCGTGCAGCATGAACAGGTTTTATGAACACTGGTCTTCAGAAGCAGGATCGCAGAGCATCCTTTAAATTCATTGCGGGTTGTTAAAATACTAGGGAAAGTGCTTTCCGATTCACTTACAGAATTGGCATGATTTGTTGGTTTGTTATTTTAATGCTTTCCCAGGCAGAATGATCTAGACTCAGGTCTTGAACTGACCAGTAATATTTGGTGTGCAAGAAATGGAAGATTGAGCCTTGCTTTGTAAAAGTATTTTGTTTTTAATTTAATTTGCTTATTGTGTTAGGTTTTTACACTGCATTTACAGCAGCTGCTACATATCTGTAAAATCAGGGGTTTTTCCCCTTCTTTTCTAACTGAAAGGAAAGCAACAAATCCAAATACCAATAGACCAAAAATATCTGCTGGGTATAATGAAAGGGATGAAAGGGGTCAGATGACACACAGATGAGCTTTACTCAGAAACGTTTAATGGCAAGTAGCACTGTGTTTCTTCTTCAAGTCCTGTGTCTTTCCATCCCCACCCCCAGCTAGCCTCTCTCCTCCCAGTGTCTGTTTTGTTGTGGCATGTAATGCCCGGGTCCTGCTGAGTCAGGGTCGTATGGCCCACATCTGCAGCTCTGCAACAGTGCCGTGGGACCACACCATGCCCTGTGCAGCTCTAAGGAGTTTAGCAAAAGCAGTGGTCATCTGGAGGCACAACGCTCCTGCGGCACGAAGGCTTCAACCAGTTTTAGAAACGTTCCCTGTGCGGAGCCACAGCCCAGCCTTTGCAGGCAGGGCACCGCTTTTATCTGCTCGCACACCGCAGAGGGATGAGTCAAGGACGGACTCTTCGACTTCAGCAGTGCCACAGGAATCCCGTGGTGCAGGCAGGAGCACAGCAAACTCCCTGCTCCATGCCTCGCTGCTAACCTTGCCTTCGTCACCAGATGGACCAGAATTAGCTGTACCCAGAGAGAACTTGAGGAGAGAAGGGAAGGGCTGCGGCTGTCAGTCTCCAGTGGCTAACAGGAGTAAGCCAAATCACAGTTCCTAGTACCTCAAGGATGGCCATGAGCCAGGAGAACTCAATCCCACAGTGGTGCATTTGCTGTGCTGCCCTCTCTTCCGCAGCAGAGCAGATGTAACCGGTGCTCAGGGCTGGCTTTCCTGGTGGAACACCCCCCGGTGTGTACTATCTCACATTCTCCAGTGTTCCTGGCTTTGGGATAGTTGCTGATTCTCTAGAAGGGGCTAGAGGACTGTTTTAGTTTACTGCAATCTTTTTTAAGTGTCTTTTCTGCCAAGGGTCACTGACATCTGGACAGAGTTTTGTCAGAGCTTGTGGAAATGCTTTCAACTAAAACAAATATTGAAGTCAGACCTTTACAGGGTTTGAAACTATTTGTGGGTGTGGTTTCCCAAGCAGCTTAGGCTGATTTGAACCAGCATTACTGCTGAAGCAGTCTGGCCCTTCTCCCTCCTGTGACTTCTCATTCCTGCACTAAGCTGTAGCAGCAAGCTCCTCGGGCTGCAGACAAAGCCTCCAAAACAAAGCGATAGCTTCCTGCTGGATCAGTGAGCTGAACCAGCTGAGCATGCAGCCACACAGGTAATGGTGTGAGCCTAGAAGACAGCAAAGCAAGGGTGGAGCGGATGGAACTTCCCCTTTCAGTGCAACACAGCTTTAGATTAGCTTCATATACTTGGGGAAAATGGACCGTCAAACCTCACAGTGTTGAGACTTGTGCGCTGACCTGAGATACGGCAGAACTTGGTTGAAGTCTCTTCTGTGTCAAGCTGAGCAGTGACTCAGATCAGCCAGCATCAAATTCACCTACCCTTACATATACAAAGTCTCTGTTTATCTCTCTCCATTGTTGCAAACATATTCTGGATTAAAGATAAAAGGAAGAATAAGCAAAATGCCAGAAGCACAGAAGCTGCTGCAACAGGTACCTAACCCCCGTCAGCTGCCCTGAGCATAGTTACAAACACACATGCACGCACACCACCTGCCCTGCAAACAAGAGACGTCAGCCTTGGATGGATTTGCTGATCAGTTGCCAGCAGTCTCCTGACCAGAATATATGGACTAAGGTTTTGAACAGTGGCTATCAGCCAGAAGAGCACCTGCTCCACTCTCTCTGCCCCAAACACGTAGTTACATTAGCTGCTGCGTGCTTAGTTTTGTTTACTGTTTCCCACTAACCTCTGCCGTGCTTCTTTTCCAAGAAAGCTTAGATAAAGCTGAACACGGCACTTACTAAGCTGGCAGAATTGGACTCCCTCACGCAATTTATGCAAAGCGGCTCTACCAGAACTGGACGTACGGGGCTCTCCAGGAACCCATACCAGCAGACATGCTTGTTTTAGAAAGCGTAGTTAATCTTATTTCCCAGGTCCCTTGTTTACCAGGTCTATGTGTGCACTGGGGCCTCCCTCTCCTGAGTCCCTGGCTGCATCATGGGGAGTAATGCAGAGGATTTGTCACTGCCTCCTGTTGCCATTTAGAACCGTTTCTGCTCCCTACAGAAATCAGCATAGATGTTTCACAAGTATGTGAATGCCATGAATATGTTTTCTAGTCTGTGTATTTCAACACTTGATTGTTCTATTCCCACTCTCCAAAGTGTTTTATTTGCTTGGCTCCTTGGAAATGACAGATAGGCTTCAGGTAGCAGAGGTTAGGAGGAGCATCTGGCTTCCTTGATTTCAATTTGTCCCTGAAATCTGGTGCCCCAATGGACTGTAAGTCAGAAGGAAGGATTATAGCTATTTGTGATATAGCAAAGCCAGATAGCTTGTGAAATTCATTCTTTGTGCAATAATACCAGCCTTTTTTTGACCCTAGTTTCAGTCCTCGGCATCTGAACAGGGCATCTTTGATCAACAGCTACTAGTATGTAACATTCCCAACCGTTTGGCAAGCTCAAGAAGCCACTGATTTCACACATTTCGTTATTTTTCACATTCCCATTCTACTTTCATCACCAGTCCCCTTTTGTATAGTTAATAGAATCCTAGAATCGTAGAACCATTAAGGTTGGAAAAGACCTCTAAGATCATCAGGTCCAACCGTCAACCCAGCAACACCATGTCCTGAAGTGCCATATCTACACGTTTTTTGAACACCTATAGAAATAGCTTGAGATGACAGGGAACATTGGATGAAGTCTTTCTCTCACTTGTGGCTCACACTGCCATGGGGGGGTCCAGGACAGTCCCTTGGCCGTGTCAACTACTGCATCGCTGCCCATCAGGAATAAGATGGTGTCACTCCTGCATAATACTATGAAACATGAGGACACAACATGTCAAGAGTCTGAACTTGTCTCTACCATAATACTGCGGCTGCGGCTGTAAACAGTTTTTTCTGTGACATGATTTGGACAATGTCTCTCATCAACAGTTGGACTGATTCAAACACCAACAAGAGGAAGGACATCCTCATAATTAAGCATGTGTCAGATGAAAACTAAGTGGCAGAAGCAGGTTAATAACCTAGCACCACACCTTGCCTGATGGCAACAGAGCACGTCAAGAAGTCGCTGTTGTTGGCAGTGCTAATGGAGGCCTTGTCTTGAATTACAGAAATCTGCACCTGCATGGTATGTCTCCAGCTGGGGTTTGTAAGTGGTGGAAAGCACCCTAAAGCACCGATAGTGATCCAGAGACACATGTGATCATCATATTTGTGAGAAGATGTACGTATCTGCTGGTTATTCCATTCGCAAACAGTGGTCCACTGTGGAGAGTCTTCTGCTGGGCAAAGGCAGGAAACATCTCTGCCAAGTAGAGGACAGAGATGTCAGGTTCTCACTTGGCGTGAGAGACAGTGCACTTGGACAATGTTTCCAATGAGCAGTTCCAGCCCAATTTCTTAATAGCCATATTACAGAATATAGCCCAAATCACGTAGACTACAATCTTTCTAGTCTTCATGACATTTCCTAGATTTGAAAAAGACAAGTGACTTTACTTGGCATATTTTTTTTTTTTTTAAACTGGAAGCTGCAGAAAGACAATAAAAACAGCTTGTTGTTGTAAGTGAAATGACCTTACTTGCACCTGATCTTACGGCTTCTCAAAATCATCATTAGCACTGTTTGCACACTTTACTCTTTGAGGCTCAGCTCAACTGGATAAACATGTGGCGTGGGCAGATATCAGGAGTAAAAGCATAAGCAGAGAAACGTAAGCCCTTGGGTAGGACTGAGACCAGGTCTGCAGGTCAGTTCCTCCAAGCTACAAATGTGAATCTTGGCTTCAGCTTATGCAAAATGCGGCTCTGGGCTTGGTGGATATTAAGAATAAGGTTGCAGTGGCAATAGTGGTCCTTGTAGGTCTGACCACCTGCAGAAGGAACCACCATGCTTCATGCCCACTGCGTATGCATGGATCTGCAAGACTCTAAATACCTGTTTAGAAAGGGTAGTCTTCATCCATTGCTGGCCATTATATAGAGGCACACATAAGTCCTGACCCTGCTGTGGTCGCTGCTATGTAGATGCGTAACAAGCAGTTGTGGCTCCAGATTGATAGTGGATTAAAGGAGGTTCTTCTATCAGGTTTTGAAACGAATTCTTCTAATGACAGAAACAATTTGCATATTACTTCACTCACTGGTCAAAGTAACAGTCGGCAGAGTAACAGTTGGCAGCAGTCTCTATTAGTAGCTCATATTAGTAGAAAATTGCTGCTGAAGGTTGTGTTTCTCCTTTGGGGAAAACTTTTCTTTTAGAGATTTCATTGAAACCATATCCTAGAAACAATATGGAGCAGAGATGGAGATGATCAACACTTGCTGAAAACAAGTGGTTTCCAGCACTTGTGTAGAAACTGGCTTCACTTCTGGGAATGAAAAAGTGGAGCCCAATGAGCACTGAAGGAGGCAGGAATGTTCCCCTTACTGCTTCATGCAGTGGTACTGGGCTTTATACAAAGATGCACAGATGTCAAACCTGAGTTCAGTGAGATCGCTTGGTCCGTACGAAGCCCATTCCTGAGCTCACCGGTGGAATGTGAAAGATGCTTCAATCCATCACACCAAAAACCAAAGCATAAAACAGCCGCCCCTCTGTTCTCTTCGACGGGAGTGGCGTTTTGCATTTGCAGCTAAAGCTACAGGAAACCCAGAGAGCGCACACCCATGCTGCAGTGCTGAATTGTTCTGGAGTCAAGAGCGTGGCGGGACAGGCAGTCAGCCCCCGGGACCGTTGTGTTTATCAGCCACCAGGGCCATTCGCTTTGACCTGCGCTGCTCCTCCCTGCCACGGCCGACCCACCTGGTGCAGCCGACGGCATTTCGCACGGGTGACGCAGCACTCTTTCCTGCGGTGAGCAATTTGAAGCAGAAAGGCGGGTCCGGTAGGGGAGTTGTGAAACTACTGCACTAGCATGGAAGACTGGAACATGCAAATAACTGAAAAATCTTACTGGAGAAGAACACACTGAACAAGCCAGAATTTCTCCCTGACATGCTTTTCTTTGGTGGCTGTGGGAGTTCCTGCAGAGCTTTCGTAGCCATGATAGTAAGAAATGGGTAACTGCACGGTGCTAAGTGACAGCTAGGGAAGTGGTTCTTCCCGTAACACTCCCCAACCCTCCGCTGGAAGATACTGTCCCTGTTTTGTTAAGTACAAACAAACACTGGGCCTTGGAGAATGAATGGCAAATGGAGAGGTCACCTGGTGGCTTTGTGTTCATTCTTTGCAGCCGTCCTGTGCACCCAAACTGACACCAGCAGATCAGGTTTCTTTTCATATTTTCCTGAGAAGGCAGCAACAACCGCTTTGCAGAGCACTTCTCAGCCGGGTGGTATCACCTGGGATAAAAAGGTCCTCTTCCCAGTAGCACTTCCAGGCTCTGGGCTTTGATTCAGCTCTTGAATCATACATCGTATCTGTGTCAATCCACCCGTTCAAACATTCACACAGCTCCTTTCTGAACCTCTGTAAGCAGACTGATACTGCAGGTCACTGCCTCAAGCGTCCTCCGAAACCTCTGCTGGCACTTGACTGCCAGGTCTAACAGCTGCAAGCGGTATTTCCTTCTGACTGAGCAACCAAGGAAATTTTGCCCATCCTATGTAATGCTGGTTTGGTCACGGTGACTCACGCCCTTCCACGATTTCCAGGCTAATTGCTACAATGTTCTCCAGCTGCCAACACAGTCCCTTGGGGTCTGTTGAAAACTTTGATTCCAAGTGTTCTAGTCGTAAAGGATGGTGGTTTAACTGCTTGTGTACAACTGAATCAAAGTATCTAATCCTAGCCATCAAAGCCTTTAATGGGTGGAAACGCCTCCAGAATAATCTCTTTCCTGCTTCTGCAGATACGTACTTTAGGAATGATGCAATAATCTACACTACAGGCTCAGGAAGGTAGGATCTCCATGTGTCTTGCAACTCACCTGGGCTTGGGACTGGCCTTCCCGTGCACTGACACCTTGCCTTCAGCACACAATTCGAGACCTGTGCCCTCTGTTTTCCACAGCAGTAAAAGCTTCGGTTTAGCAGTAGTTGATTCCACCCAGCACTCTACAGAACAATTCTTTGTTCACATTTGCAACCAATAGCGAGAACTAAAAAGAAGATGCCAATGCTACAAAGTTGTAGTACTTTGTAGATAAATTTAGCGACAGTAAGATCTGCTGATGTTATCCCAGTGTTCCCAGTAGACGACCCCTCTCTCTGCACTCCCTTTGCTCAGCTGATTCACTCTGCTACATACGTTTTGGCTCGTAAGCGGTCCCGTGTAGGGGACGTGCAAGTGAGAGTGATTCATCTCCAGGGGGAAATGGACGACAGCGATCAAAGCAGACTTCTTTGTGGCCAGGCTAAAGTAACAGATTTTGCAACGCAACGAGCAGCTCTCTAAAAGTGAAGCAGAAAGTGAATCAGTCACACACACGCAATCTTTTAACAGCATCAGCAGTGTAACCCCCCGTAATGCCAGAGCCGTCCCTTCTCTCCAATGTTCCTCTGAGAACAGCTGTGAAAAGCACGACTTCATCCTCCCCTCCCCGTGGAACACGTGTGGGTGTCTCACCCAGCTCGTACTCACTCATGCAAATTCCACCCCCTTTGTCCGGTAACCCTCCCACCCCAGCCTCAGCTGCTGAGATGCAGCAGAATCCTGACTGTACTTCCAACACACACAGCCCAAAGATTCTCGAGGACAGGTGCACTCTACTGCGACCATGCCTGGGTCCACAGGGAAGATGCCTCTCCGAGTTGCACTCTTTGGATCCTGTGCAGACATGAGAGAGTGCATATTCCCAAACCTGGACACAGAGCCACTAGAAATGCCTGAAGTACTGCAGAAGGCACTACAATGTTTCAGCAGGAGGAGCAAGCATGGGCCCAGGCTGTCAACACCCCTTTGCCAGCAAGCCGCCATGAGCAAGATGCGGCGTGCCTAAGCATTTACTTCTGGTTGAAGTCAAGACCCCTTATCAACCTGCACAGGATTCTTCCTAGTCTTCCTCTCTGCCTAGGAGACGTGGGTGCCTATTGGTTGCATAGGTGTCCTACGCTTAGTAACAGCAGGACCCAGGGTTTGGGCAAGACAGTCCAGGTTTGCCTTGTCTCAAGGCAAGACCGTGGTCTTTAAGGTACATCCAACTGACTCAGCAACATGGTTGCACGCTGAAGAACGATCTTTAAATATGCATGTTTTGGATTTGGACCTCACCCAGGTTAGTCTAGCTGGTGCAGAAATGCTAGGTCAGTTTGGTCAATGCAAACCCGGACCAAGTCCACTGAGATCCTCACCTGGCTTTGAGGCAGCAACAGCTGCTGGGCCCTCTGTGCCAGTAAAGCTTGTTATGATAAATGGTGCAGCCACACAGAGGAATACCATCAGTCCTATCTACAGCTCACCTGACTTTGGGAGACCCAAACACTTCTACCTGCAAGTCTGAGGGGCTTGTCTGTGACCCTTTTGGAAACCAAGTACCTCAGGCATTGTTAAAAAATTATTTTCTTCCTCTTTTCTACCTGCCACATTGCCTTCCAAGTCAGACAAAGAATGAAAAGATATGGGACTGAATCTGTGGTCCTGTTTAAGGTTTTTTGTGACCCGCTGGACTGAATTTAACAAACAAAAAGTCAAATAGAAATAAATTTTAATGTTGTACATAGTGCTTTCAGGCCACCTTCAAAAAAGATACTGCACCGCTCCATCTCTTCTGACCTAAAGTGAGGTTTCAGCCAGCAGCACACTTCATTTGCTTTGTGTGGAGTTACAGCTTGGGCATTACTCCTCTGTTTCACTGGCAAAGCTGAAAGAGCGACTCAAGTCGAGGCACCGGTTTTAAATGACACTGCAACACAGCATCTGTAGAATACAAAGGTTGCAATGAACTGACAGGTAACTTCTCCTTGGAGAGGACAATGCAGCCAGCAGCAGTTTAGGACCTGGAACTGGCTCCAGCACAGCCACCTCTAATGTCTTCACCACTGCCGTCTCTAGATGCCTGACCATTTAGGAATCTGTGCGCTCTGGCTCCTTTCTGAGCCTCCCGGCTCTGTCAGTCTTAACGCTTGGGAGCTGCTAAAGCCCTGCAGTTTCATAAGTCTTTCTCAATCACTTGAATCACAAGGATCCTAAAACCTGTGTCTGCCTCCAGTTTAAGTCCTCTTAAGGCGAGACAAATCACATGTATCCACCTCCACCCAAGGTCACCTCTGGATGCCCTTCTTGTCCCACCCTCAAAGTCATTCGCATGTAGCCGCTGATCTCTTGTGGCTTTCCAAACTCACCAGTTGGGTCAGCAGCAAAACTCCCAGAGAGTAACACCAGTAAAACCTAATACAAATAGCAATACGAAGCACTTTCCTACTGCATGCATGCTGCTGCACGCCAGGGAGAAAAGACTCTACCTGGAAAAATGATTTGCAGCAAAATGCTTGCTTCCTCCCTTCTTCTTCAGAAAATTTCTTCAGAATTTGAGTCCAGATATCAGTAACATCCATTTCTAAACTGCAAGATTATCTGTCGTGCATCTTGGCCTTGAGCAATTCTGTTGCAAGCTCAAACAGTTTCTCTACATTACGGTTTCTGAAGACAGGAAATGAACATTGGGGCTAATATGCTTTATCCTCAAAATTGTGTTTCAGAAGCTCTGTTCTGAAGCTATGAAGAAGAGCAAGGAAGACACTCTCCTAACGGTTAGTATCCAGCTTCACTTCTTTCACCTGTGGGGGCTGAGCTTAGCATGCTCCCTGTACAAACTATATATAATTTACATTTAGGGCTAAATTTTTTTGATCTTGCAAAGACTTGCATTTCTTCCTTTTCTGGAGTGAGTCAGGCAGGATCAGCGCATTTTAAACGCAGTTCTAAAAACTGTGGAACGAAGCTCTGCTCCTAGTTGCATTCACAAAACAAAACAGCAAATCAATAGAAGTGAAGCAACTGAAGGGGTGCCCACTTGTATCACTTTGATAACCTTTTTTTGTCAAAATTGCCATTTAGTTCAACATTTCTTTTTTTTAATGTCAGTGGCTCATGATTTATAGGAAAGCAATCCAAAGCTACCCTATGACTGTGATTCACTTTCCTGAACCTATTACCATGAAAACTGTAAATGATGCAATAGGCTGTAACTGCCATTCAAAGATCCATCACAGCATCCGCTGAGTAATTTATACTCCCAGGGTTGCATTTTACAGTAAATGGAAGCAGAGAATTGTCAGGAACATGCTGTTGGGGAGGAAAAAAAAAAAAAAGACTCAGGAACATGCTGTTGGGGAGGAAAAAAAAAAAAGAGACGATGACTACTGCATCGATGTCGGTAAGTCGACCACTCATCTTGAGTGTGCACAAAGCATCCAGGGAGGCAGGTAGGGGAAGAGCTACCTGGTATCTCAAAATCTTGCCACTCCACCACAAGCAGTACGGCGGCGAATTGCATCCCAAACTAACAGACACCACTGGCAGTCCCGCACAGCAGAAGCACCTCACAATAATCTGTGGTCTCACAGGACTTGTGATACCAAGTCTCGCTCCTCTGCAGGCACACAGACTCGGTGAAGGTGACTCCCATGTCTGATGCCTGAGGAACAGGCCTAAAGAAACTAGCTAGAAAACCAGAGCATCTTACGAGATGAGAAAGACCAGAATATGACAGAAGTGCTGAACATGTCCACAGCTGGAAGGTGAAGCGTGGTGGTGGCCATGAAGGAACACAGAGGGAAACATGGGCTGCGGGAAGCTGGGGTCTTCCCTGAGCAACTCTGAGCTGCGATGGGCGATGCTGAACTCGGTTTGTCAGCGGCAGGGCAGTACCAGAGCACAGATGCCGCAGGGTAGGGCTGCTCTTTAACCATGCTTCTCACTGGGGACTAGACTTTTAAAAAATATTTAACACATGAGCCCAGCGATGCCCGGGGAAGGATTTGAGGAAGCAAGGGTAAAATCTGCAAGGGAAGGCAGTAGGAAACGGCAGCTAGCATTTTAAGAGGAGTCTGTTTAATTCCTTTGCAGCACACTCAGGGAGGAGGTACTGTGCAGAGCTGCCTGCACAGAGTGCCGTATAGAGACCGTGCAGCTGTTGGTGAGTGATGCTGGGAGTTTAAAACAGCAGCAGCACGAGGATCCCTAATGTAAAGGACCATTACCGCAGCACAGGCTCTAACGCAGTGTTCCTCCCCTTTGCAACAGAGCATAATCTGAAGGATTCCCGACAACAGACTCGCATCTGCTGTTTCGGTTCTCATTGTAAAAAAACAGAAAGGAAAAGCTACGTAGCAAACCGCTTTGGCTTGCCACTCGTCAAAACGAATGCAAATCCCTCTGCTGCAGAGGGACCACCTCTGCAGTAAACAAACAAATATTCCTCCAGCGTACTGAGAAATCCCCCTGAAGCGAAACAGGACGTTCCCAGAACTGCAGAAGCCAGGCACTGCCCCTCCAGGATCACGACGGTAAGGAAAAGAGAAGTTTCGGTCCCTTTCAGCTACAGAACATGAACGACAAGGATGCAACAAGCAACGGTTTATTTGTAGAAAAATCCTTTAAAATTTTACTACATTGTAAGATTAAGGAAAAAATAGTATTAATATATGTACATACAATATATATAAACAAACACACATCGCACCATTAAAATTACATGCTTTTTAGAACAGAGAATGGGTAATATTCCCTCATATCAATTTAAAAGTTATCACTGCAAGAAACCTTGCTTCCTTTTTGTTTTTATCCCCATCAAAGTTTTCAAGTACAGGAAGTAAGTAATGCAGGATCTAATAGTAGAAAACCTTTGTTATACACAAATTACAACTGACAGCTATACAATATTATTCTGCAGTATCCAACACTTGTGTTTTTTGAACTCTATAATGATATGAACTTTTACCTGAGGTGCATGGAAATAATGAAGCATGATAATTGGCAAGTTTAAGAGATTTTCACATTATGATTTGACTGTAATTGAAGTTGATTAGGTATCACACATCTATACCCATAGTACCGGCACAAGAATGCTCTGTGTGAGTCATCAGCAATGTCTTAGAAGTGCAGGAAGAATTAAAAGGCAAGCACCACTTGCAATGATAAGCATGCAGACAATTTAAGTGAAACAGAGGTAGCATGTTCTTGTAACTCCAGCAGGGTCATTCAAATCAACTGCACCCTCCCTTCTGCAAAAGGCACTCGCTTTTTCAGCTATAAACAATGTGGTTTTAAATTCAGTCAGATTGACCACAAATGGTGGATTTCTCTCCTTACGAATATAAAAACATGTTTAGCAGAGGACACATTTAGAAGGAAAAAAAATGGGTGTAAGAAATACACATTTCAGGTAATGTGTGCTATTCCTCTCCCCTTACCTTTTCTGGGGAGAACTGAAGTATTTTACAAAACAGTTGCAGTACATAATCCAAAAGTTAAAATGGCAGTATTAAGCAGCACATTATGTATCAGGAATAATTTTAAAACACCAGAAATACACCAGCCTTTTTTATAGATAAAGAGCAACAATTCACAGTTAGAAGTAGAAAGTTTAAGCACAAAAAGGTGGTTCTGGAGAAGGACACAGATCCTTTGATGTGAAACCTCAAAAACGAAAACGCACAGAAACTCTTGCACTATATCTTTTACCCTTTCAGCAGTTTGAAAAGATGTCCATGCAAAACACCTGCTCCTACCGTGACACTACAGAGCTAATCGAGTTATACGATGTGCCACTGTTGCAACTGGAAGCGTACGCCTCTTGACCATTAGCATCTAAATTAATTTTGAATACAGAAGATGCCTTCAGTAAAAAGTCTGCTGCATCTCTGCGACCTAATTCCCTCAGCTTAGACATTAGGATACCTACAGTGCTCTCAGGAGCATTACTCCACTCCTGCAGAAGGGCATGGACTGGGCTTGAGAGAAAGTCATTTTGTGTTCCATTATTTGTATTGTACTTTGCGACAAGGTCAGGGAGGCCCAGGTTCATGGCCAGAAGGCACCAGTCTTTGCCCATAGGATCAGGTGGATCCAAAAGTCGACTTAGTTTTCTCCTGGTAAGCAGATTCAGATCAGAAACATGAATATCCATTCCTAGGCTCCCCTGGGAGTAGACATCAAGACACCCAAAACACAGGATACTGCTAAAGCTCTCTTTATATCCCCCCATAGTGTTAGTTAGTGATGTCTCCTTTTGACTCTGCGCACGGAAAAAGTCCCTAGGCTGGTAGACCATTACTGGTTCATGATGCTCCCTCAGCTGCTGAGGGCTAAGGTAGTACTTCCCGGTCAGAAGGCCTGGTAAGGTTGTGGCCATTAAGTTATCAATGGTGCTGCATACAGAATCCAGAAGTAAACAGCATTTGATCTTCTCTGTTTCCAGTCCTCTAACTTGAACCTCTATACCCTGACCATGGTTGACTAGCAGCACTAAAAGCTCAGCTCCACGATTCATAATCTTTGATCCGTTTACCCACAGACGTATATCAGCATCTCCCTCTGTGCTTTGCTGATGAATCCACCTGCAGAGATTCACCTGAACTTTATGAAAAATTCCACAAGGAAATGGGGTAAGATGTTCCACAGGAACGATTCTAACACCACCATAAATCAGCACCTCATCCTCCTCGTCTGTCCAAGACCTGTGGAGATTGTCAGTCTTTATGAGAGCAGGAATATCCACCATTACTCCACTGCTAAGGTCCCTTGCACAAATATCCATGGCATCCAAAATCTGTATCAGTTCTTCCACATCACTATCTGTCACCAGACGCTGGATGTCCTCTATAGTGTACCGGCCTCTATAGTGATGGAGGGCTTTTGGGTTCTCCACTGACAGGATTTTTCCAAGGACATTTGAACAGAGCCAGCGAGGATCCAGAAGCACAACATCTTGGACAGTTTCACTCTGCATAATGTTAATCTGTTTATAAACATGAAAGTTAGTATTTGCATCTTTGAAGTACAAGATAGCCCAATGTTCTCTCCTTCCTAACCTACTGACCCAATCATCTAACTAACACTGCTGACAGAGAAAAACAAACAGCGCATTTTAATTTCTTGCAAGTATTCAGAAAAAAGAGCAGATCTTGTTCTTGATTTCCACTAGTAATGAAGCCGTTAGAGCCCAACAGCTGTAAAGCCTAGCTATGCTCTGCAAGCTATTTATGCAAAGGTGTTATCCTATGATTCAATTTCTAATGGACACACACAAATTTCTCATATGCAGCGAACACATTAGGGACTACCTCATTTAAGACGATAGCATAGTTCTCCTTTCTGGGTATTTTATATGCTTATAATTATAGCAATAAACCGTAACTCTTCCTGTCTCAAACAATAATGTTGAATTAAATAGAAACCACAAGACAGTAACGGTAACAAAAAGCATTACTAACCAGTCTCTACTTCTTGTGATGTCTTAAGAAGGAGAAAAAAACAACTACAGACATTTGCTTAAATCCCATTAAGCAATATTCTACCAGAACTGTATCTTGCTAATAAAGACATACAAATTTAGATAGAACCACTTACTTCTCCTATGCTATGCAACTGCTGTGCAATATGCCGCAGGTCATCTTCACTTGCTAGGGGATTCAGCTGTTCCTGTACATCGTATACAAACTGCTGCAAGGACATCAGCTGGTTGGGTCCATTCACTTTTCTCCACGAGGGCAGCGTGGAGATTATTTTTTCACACAGATGAGTCATAGGTGGGCAACTCTTACAAAGGCACAGAAAACATCCATTTGTAATTCTACTCTGCTGAGAATAACAGTACTGTTGTTGTTGGGTTTTTTTGTTTTAATGCAGGTTACAAGGTCTACTGTGTTCATGACTTACACTCACATCTAACGAGTTCCCTTTGTGATGGACCCTTACTCTTCCATCTGGCATTCACTTGCCATAAGATCTAACTTTTCTTACTAAAGTGAATTCCAGAAACAACTTTTTGCTGAAATAAGCGAACTTTCCAAACATCACCATGATTACAAAGGGACTCCTGACATGTAGAACAAAGTTTGGTTTGTATAGTCCTGCCTTGTCAAATGCGGTGACCACATGAAAAAGTGACTTCAAGATGTATCAATGGCCTTCATGTGTCTAGAAGTTAATCTTTATCTCAGTAACTGTCAACATTTAATTAAAATCTGTACTCATCAATATCTATACAGGACCAATTTACTTCAACAGGTGAGACAGGAGAGTACCAGATAAGAAGTAAAGATGGTACTTCTATCTTCATCCTACACTCTCAAGCCACAGCACTCATTTCTTATGCAGCAAAGCCCTTCAGATTTTCAGCTAGTGACCATGGCTATGATAAAGTTTTCTCAGAGAAGAAAAGCTTTTTAAATCAGGAGACCACTGGGAATGTAAAATAGGCTAAAACCAAGCATTTTCTTTGACCTACAGCATGAACTCAGCAATACATTCACTTTTAATTCATTTTTAAAAAAAGTACCTATCAGAAGTAGCTGCAGAAAGTCTTGTTGGTGTGTCACACAAGTAAGAGGGCCTTTGGAATGAAGAATTTTAAATCCATTTAGCACAGGCTACATAACAACTTGACTTGGTCACCCTCAGTATGGAAGTCTCTGTGGATTCATGGTGATGACATCAAACCACAGCTATTTTACCTTTAGTCTCATATACATATACCTACATGCATACATACAACTCTGAGCACATATTTTTCAGTAAAAAAAATGTGGTAAAAAGTTATCGCATATTCAGTTCACACATCTATATTGGGAATCATCTTTCTAACAGTTAAGGAAACTTCTATTCTGGTGTTTTTTTCAATGAAAAACTTGTTTGCCTGAAATACATACTGTTTCTCTGCAATACTATGCTGATAAAAATGATTAAAAGCAAACAAACAAAAGGAAGGGTCAATGTTGGAATCCAATCACTCTCAATTCAAAATACGAAACTACAATTTCAACAGAAATTCTCAGATTGTTTCCTTTCAAAAGAGATCATTTTGGTGACCTCTACAAAACACCTGCAATTTTGACAATGCTGACTGAATCTTTGATGTCAGGAGTATGTTTATCCCCAGGTCTGTCACGCATGCTGCCAAAAAGCTGAAACAGCCCTCGTTTCTTTAAGTTTCATAATGGAAGTACTAAATGCAGTAAATTATTACATAAGATTTTCACATTTTGGCTGGCCCAACCCAGATCATTAGACATTACTCACAGAAATTATCTGGCTTCTTGTTTCTTGCAAGTGACTTCGGAGGAGCTTCATATCTTTAGATCCAGATGCTCCAGCATCCAAGACAAATAACTTGTCCGAAATTTGCAGATCATTTCCAAATCTAAAAGGGAAAAGGTGAGCAATTATTTACTTAGTCCAAAGTCCAGTTTTATTTCTTAATCCATTTGTAGTTCAGTCTTAAATTACACAAGACTTATTTTTCGTCAAGGAATGATGAAAAAAGTTAAGTACTGATTATGTGAAGATATTTTGTAAGCACAAGACAGTATAGCTGCTCTCCAATTTTCTTGAAAATAAACAAAGATATTGAGAGAAAATTGTTGTCTTTCCTAAGGAAGGTGTCTGAAGATGCATAAGAAAATTACAACTGCATCACAGGACTTACAATTACAAACTCCAATGTTTTACTAGAGAAGGGACATCAGGAATTAATTCTTTTTAAGGTCTTTTTGTTGTTTTCTTTCTTCTAATTTTAAATAGTTCAGTTGTCATGCTATTGACACCAGCTCTCTTTCTCACTTCCTTTTGACTTTTCAACTGCACATACTTGTTTTCCTAGCTCTGGACTGATTTGCATTTAAAAGGATTCCAACACCAAAGATTATGAACAGGTATTTTCTGTTGATTTCAATTGATTAAGATAACTGCCCTGCTGCTGTTGTGCTGGAATTCCTACATCTGTTTCTTGTACAGCCCAGACAAATGTCTATACTGACAGGTATGGATGGTTCCTCGTACCACTTGATACCCACTTACATGCTTACTGTGAATATAAACTACTGTTACTTTACACCACAGTACATTCATGAAAAATTCCCTATTTCCATGTACAATTAGCATGCTCTCCAAACATTTGCTGAAGAAGGCTAGAAGTTTCCCTGTCTTCTTATCTCTTGGATGACCTTGTCACCTGTGTGCCAACAATGTCCAGCTCTTCACAAACTGTGTAGAAAGTACCTCTAGGCTTGGTTTAAGTTTTTTCCTATCCATCCTAAATCAATTCAGAACAAAGGATGGCTCTCGTGTAAGGCTCCTTCTCTTGCACACAGAGGTTGCAGCTGAGAACTGCCCATTCTGAGACTCGTGCAAAACCTGAGCACGAAGCTGTCAGACTGAATGGCTGATACAGGCCTTTGAATACATTCCAGTGTTCACAGGGTGGCACTTCCTGAGCCTCAACACATTTTTGCACCACTTGGCTCATTTTAGATCACTTAAGGCAGCTTGCTCACTGGCAATACTGGTAAATGTTTCAATTTTTTGCACAATATAAGCTTCCTGAACATACTCAAAATACCATAGTAACATAAAGCTTACACCACATAAAAAACTTTTACGTATTTCTATGCATTTTAGTATATCTTCTTTCCAACTGACATGTTTAAACACTACATATAACTACACTCTCCGCTCACCTGTTCCTGATTTCTTTCAACAATGACAAGTCTTTGTCATACCAAAACTCTCCCCCAGCAGGCCGAGGAAGATTCACTATGTCAGCATGTGTGGCGACCAAAACAACACGCAGGGGACTTTTCAGCTTCCCACCAAATGCTAGAAGAGAAACAAGAGTGCCCGCTCACTATGAAACATGCCTTTCCGAGCTGGGACAGCAGCAATACATTTTACGTTCTTCGTACCAATCACTTCCGCCGTGGAGTTACCAACAGCTATACTGCACTCATACCACTGGTGCTTTGGCTGTTGTCTGCCTAAAGCATTATCTATTCAATGTTCAATGTGAATAGCTAGACTCTTTGAGTAACATCAGATATGTTGATATGACACAAATTTATTGTTTCAACAAAAACATTAATCAGTAACACTAATGATATACATCTATTAACTACAAACTCTAATAGTGTGAGGAAAAACAATTAAAAATAACTGCTTCTTGAAAGGGTTTCTCATCATCTTTGGATGGTCCTTAATACTACATGTGCAGAGTAGAGTATTATAAGTAGAACACAAAATGTCTACAACATTCATACATTGGTATGAATGCTATTTTGCAGTACTTACACAAACAATGACCTCTCACTTAAATGAGAGTTAAGTAGGAAAGCCTGGCAGAAACCATGGAAAAGAATGAGAAAGAAAGAAAGAAAGATACAAATGGCATGAATGAGGTGACAGTACAGAACATACAGTTTTCAATCTTTTCTCAAACTAATCTTCCAGAAAAGAGCAGACATCATTAGACTATTTTTAAAAAAGATATTACACCCAATCTTGCTGTTCTAGTCTGACAAAACTTCACACGGAAGAAATATGCTTACATCACGGCTCAGCTTTCATCACCTAAGAGCTACAGAATCTTGATTCATTCATAAAAAGCCACATTTTCCCAAATCTCTGCATCACACTTCAAGATCAGTATTTTGTAATTGTAAATCTTCTTTTGTTTGTTTGTTTTTTTTGGGGCAGCTGAAGGACTTAATCAAAGTAACTGGAAAGTAATTTCGAAAGTTTAACTTCTCTGCTAACATCAGTTACTATGCATTACTTCAGAGATTTGTAATAGTACAAAAATGCATGGGTATCCAAACTGAGCTGACCAGTATAAGCGCTGATTTAAGCAAAGTATCTAAATAATGCCTGTAATTAGATCAGCAAGACAAAATGACTAACTCAAATTCTACCTTGGTCAAACCAAGAACTAGGTTTCCTCACGACACTGAGGAGCCACGAAAAGCTTTCAGCAATTGCAAATTGCCTGTATTTTCAGCTTTGATATTTTTCCACAAATTTCAGAGTTTTTACTTCCAGAAGTAATTTCAGTCAGTTAGATCCAAATGCTCATTTTGCTAACCTTGTGATTTCACCTAAAATGCAAAATGAAATAAATGCAGATGACTGAACTGAAAACTGATGATCTGCTTGGCTCATCATTATCTAGCTGAGGTAATGCACACAGAATCAAGCAGAAAATGAAAAGAGAGGGGAAATACTCTTTGCACTACGTAAGTATTTGATATGTTTGTCTGGTGAGTCCCTATCAATGTTACAAATGTCCACAAACGCTGAGGTAGATCTGCTGCCTGGAATAACATTTTGGTTCATCGAACCAAGACACATGTCAGAGCTTGGTTCGTCCATGGAGCTGTCACAGTCTGCAGACCAACACTCAGCTACAAACACGAACAAGTTATATGGTATATATACCTATATCTACAAAATTTTTGAGGAAAAAAAAAGAGTAGTTATGTAAGTTTATTTGTTTGTCTGCCAAGTAACTTTCAGTTTGTTAGAAAGCTTGAATATAAAATAAGTAAACTTCAAATGTGTGCAAAGTCTAAGAATACGTGAAGTAAAATTTAGAAATATTGGTTTCTGTATACCCTAATGCACCAAAGGTTAACATATTTCAGATCCAAATACAACTCTCATTAAACATGTTAAAGTGGCACGTACTGAGGGCTATGCCATTCCACAGTGTCATTCTGTCCTGTTCTCACTGACAAGACCAATTTATGCTGGAAACACTGTTAATTGGGGTTAGATATATGCAGAATTTAAGCAATACATCTAAAACTGGGTTTAAATGGCTCCAACCCTCTGAAAAACTTTTCCACACAGCTTATCTAATGCAAAACTTCACTGCCCATTTAGAGATATAAATCCCAGTGCCACAAGAGGCTGCACTGAACCTCATGATACTTTTTAGTTGGACTAAGTGGCATATAAAACTCTTTCGGCTTGTTCCACAGGTAAAATTCCCTTATTCTAAGAAACCTTGTGTAAAGTTTGTTTGAATACATGGGGATTAAGGCACATAACAGCACTATATACGGAGGATGTACAAAGCTGCGGAGAAACACAAGCCACTTTATATTACAGTCCCCTAATATTTCATTTGCAGGCAGACAAGCATACCTATTGGCTCCTCAACTGGGACTAACGATTTCAGGAAACTGAGCCAAAAGGTCACTTGGTTTAACTGGATTTCATAAGGCTCCTCAAGACTAAAAAGCACTATGTGAATTGCGGTGGGATCATTTGCAGCAAAATAATCGTAACAGCAGAAATACACAGGATTCCCAGAGAATTCCCAGGTGCTGAAATCACCGACTCCTGAAAAACAAACAGATGAAGAGATCACACTTTGTCAGTAAGCACGAAGCATCTTTCCACCATGGAAAAACAAACAAAAGAGTTAATCTGATTTAAACTTTCATGACGATAAACTGTATGCATGTGAGAAAGCAAGGCTGCAAATGCAATCATGAACAAATGGAACGGGGTTTCGGTCAGTCTCAGAGGCTGAGAATTTGGGTCCTCACAACCTGTTCCTCTTTCATGTTCACTTCTCTAGGACATTCAGCTGGATGCCACGTGGAAGCACCTGTGTGATACATGCGTGCAGCCTTACACATTACACTGGCCTTTGCCTTGCACAACAGCAACGGATCTTGTAATTCCCTTGAAAAACAAGAATAACTGCTCCCATTCTTTTCCTGCTCCCCCCAAAAAGCTCAACACTTTTATCAGTTTTTCTTCTTAACATGCCACCGCTGGTATTAAAAACATTTGAAGGACATTCTCAAAGAAGCCACTTTGCTTTACAGAACTGTACTATTCACATCACGTTGTTAGGTCAGGACTGAAGGATCACTATATTAAGGATCCCAGCAGCACCGTGCTTCTTTTTGCCATCTCCTTTCACTTCAGGTGAGAAAAGTATTAGCGTGCTGCACTGTATGGCACTTCCCACACTCACCATCTGATTAGGGTGAAGCCTGCCGCACTCGTACTACCTCTATTTAAGTAAACGCTGATTAAGATGCACCTCAAACTTCTAGAAGAAAAGAAGCTAGACATCTCAAATCTGGTGTTATGAGTACAGCTATTCAGAGTTCATCCACCTGCACACTTCTCTTCTACATCAAGGCAGCCCAGGTCAAAAAGAGAAATCCGTTCTGAGAGTCTGTTGCACAATTGTATCTCACTGCACAATTTGACTTGGTTTCAAATTACTCTGAAAGAGGAAATCCACCTGGACAAAGAACAAGCTTTAGCTCTCGGCATCTAGGACAAACATTCTGTCCTGCATGTGTTAGTGTGCATATACTGCATTCATAAATAGGTTTCTCTCTCCAAAATAAAATATTGACTAATACTACCTCAGCCTGAAAATTGCAGCTGCTAAGGTGTGCAAAACATTTTTATTACTAAGAAGAGATCCTATCAGGGGAGATCTTACCACTTATAGAATGATTAGTATAGCTGGTGGTGTACGTGCACCATTTGTATGGTCGTCACAGTCAAAAGCCATATATGTACTTATAACAACTTCTCTAACTGACCCCTCTTACTGCCAGCTGGTTTCAGCTGCAGAGCAGTTAGCTTCCTTCAAAAAAAAAAAAAAATCAGAAGCTCTGCTCACCATGTTTGGTGAGCTCCAGGACTCACCAAACATGCTGCAGCCCTATCATGGGACACGAATAGCAAGTCCTTCACACAGGTGAGAACCACTTATATGGTGAGGACTCTTGGGTCTATGGGACCAGATTAAATCTGATAAAATCCCCAAACAACACACAGTATAGGTGAAGGAGCCCTTACAATAACAGCTGGTCTGCCAGCCCACTCCTATTATACCACGTCTCTCTTTCCTCCTGTGCCACTTACCACAAAAACATCTATATGTCATACTATAAGGATCTGACACATGACCACTATGTGTATTACAGGTACATAACCTTGTGCAGAATTACTTCCCCAGTGTCTTCCCAGAACCCACCAGCACTGGGTTTTCCACCACACTCATTACTATACCAAGCCAGGTGGTTTTTTTTTTTTTTCATGTGTATTTTTAAAAACAAGCAACATGGCATTAACCATCCCGCAGCATTCCGACACACCAGCCCAGGGCTCTGCTTACCATGCAAGCAGGCATTCTGAATGTCAATGGCCTTGGTGGACTGGTCATCCGCAGAGAAGTGAGAGTGATGAGCAGGTGAAACGAAAGCTTCTAATACCCCTTTGGTCAGGCCTGGTTCAAACATCATACTACGGCTTCTCACGCTGACGTTCTCACAACCAGGATAAAGATTCGTAATACTTACTGAAACTGGGTCAGGGAAAGGAAAATAAGATTACAAACCATGTGAAAATCACCACCAGATCACTTCAAAATAAGTATGCAAGGCATAAAAGCTGATTAAAAGAACCAAACTGCTCTTCAAAGAAAAGAGATGACTACCAAGCTGTGAGTGTACACAACTACATCCTTATTCTGAATGTCGAGGAGGAAAATCTTAGAATGATCCCATACAGCGCTTACTGCCCTTTAGCAGATATATGGTGGGAAATATAGAAAAAACCTGAATGATTTGGGAATGAAAGGTTTTAACAATTGAAGCTCTTCTAGGTGGCAAAGATATAGTGCTTTTTTAGCTAAGAGCTGCAATTTCATGGCATGGGCTATGTTTATTGTCATGGAAATGCTACATATTCATATAGTTGATTCCTGTCAGTAAGGACAAAAATACCACTGTGTAACAACTGTTTCTGGGGAGGTGGGGGAGAAAAGTAGGCCCTTAACCAAAATTATTTTATTGATAAGCAATTTATTTAGTTGATACTTAATTCAGATTGCCTGAGTAAACAAGAAATGAAAGTGCTTTTTAATTCCCTTGCACCATCTAGTGGAGAAAGTAAAGATTTCTTTCCTCCACCAGATGCTCACTTCTAGTATTTGGGTTTTAACATAGAAAGAAACGACCTGTCAGCTGTAAAACTAGACTTTCATGTTCGATCTTCTACTGTTATATTTAAATCTTTAGGCTCTTGTATAAAAATACATGGGGAATTCACATACTTATTTTTACAGAATGTAAACAAACCTAAGCACGTGATCAAGTATAGACCAAACTGTGTTAGTTTAAACATTTATCTAATTTTGTAACTTAACCCATAACTTTATTTACATATTACATAATGATTTTAATACAAAAAGAAGAACTGAAACAAGCAAAAACCAAAAATCCAAACATTAAAACAATGCCACAGCAGCTTTGTTTGCATATCATTGCACAACTTTCTGGTTTTATATCTAGGTAAGCTATTTTTGAGTGCATGCTTCAAATTCACCATTATTTCTATACTGATTTGCCAATGTGACTGGCAGTCTTGTGTGATTTTATGATGGTGTGAGCATATAACACCTATCCTCTGGTTCTGGTACCATCCAACATAAAACATCTGTCTGCAGTCAACATCATCTTGCACTGCCTCCAGAAGTGATATTCCTTAAGCGACTTCTCTCCCCTTGTACAACACAGTAAATTAAGATAAATCAATCAAGAACTTCTGATTGATTAATTTAACAAATTTCTTTACTGTGTTGTCACAGATGTGAGCCCCCTGCATTAAGTAAACAGCAAATGCAGTAGCAACCCCTGTGCCAGGTATCTTGTCTTGTTAAACCACTCTGTGAGTACCTTACAGCTTTCTCATCTGACTAGAAGGCAGAGATGAAATCTGCTACTAGCCCTGTTCTAACATTACTCAAAAATGATGAATGAAACCTAAACCTGCAAGTATTATACAAAGGTTTTTAAAGAAAAAGGCAAACTTGACCCCATCTAAAACTTCAGAAGTAAGACTACTTCTAAACGTCAATCTAAATCCGAGCTCCTCAGAGTGCCTGCTTAGCTCGATAACATTGTGCAGCCTCTCAGTGCTAGAAAAGGGACCCAGAGACAAACAGTTCATTACTCTTTCCATTGTCCTTCTGCCGCCACGGTAGGTTCTTCCAAAGCTGGGCACATGCTGAAGCGCAAACCTGGCTACTTCCTCCACATCCTGCAGCTCTTCCCATTCCATACAGGCCAAGTGGTGCTAGATGAGCAGTTTCCCTATTATTTGCACACATTTACTCCATTTTAGAAAACCTCCATTTTTACTTTGTTTGGAGACAATTTTAGACACCTTTAATGGGGCTAATCCACTCCTGTACCTTATGGAAAAGCACTCCAAGGCATCAGAGGCAGTTCTGAATCCTCTGTTGTTACTTAAAGATCACATAAAGATGCAGCAACTGTTTCAATTTTGTAGAGAGTTTATTGAAGCTGCTCAAACAAAAAGGCTGACCAAACATAATCCCCAAAGTCATGACCACGGAATCTGGACAAGACACTGGTGTTCATAGCCTAGGACTTTTTGTGAAAAATAAACATCAGTGTACACAAGTCCTGCGCTCCACTCTCCAAGTTCACTCATGTAGCATGTGAGTAAACAAAACCTCAACTACCCCCACACCCTCCACACCTGCTGCTCCTCTTTGCTCTTACTTCAGGCACAAGCCTGCGTACGGAGAAGTCAACACCCTCTTCGCTTTGCTTTGGTTTCTTATCCTGTCCTGTCTTTTGCAGTGCAGCCAACAACTCTTCTTTAGGAGATACATCGACTAAGAGGAAAATGTTTTCTCATCCAAATGTTGTATCTTTGAAGCCATACCTGAAGGTTTGGAAGACAAAGGAGATGGGGGGAATCTGGCTGAGTTTGTGGACGAGAGCCTAGGCCTACGTCTTCGGAAAAAGCTTCGTATGAGGCCGCACTTGAGAGACTCTATGAGGGTTGTTTTCCCCGTGCCAGAGTGTCCAAACAGCTTCAGTTTGATCCGGGGCTGCGGATTCTGTGTGTGCCGCAGCTGCTGGATAAAAAGCCCCCGGTGTGTATCCTAAAATTCAACATAAAGAAGAAATTATAATGTGCGGCACGGAACTTCTGTCTCCCAATAAAAAAACAAATCGCAAGGTTTAGATAACACTTTCTTGCCAGGCTGGTGCTCATCTGGATCAGTTCCTCCATCTGCTTCATCAGGGAAGTGACCAGTTACTGCCAGAAGGGCAGGGACAGGTAGACAAGGCACAGCTGGCTTCTTGCTCTCAAGCGACACTTTCAAGTCTTCACAAAAATCACACATGATGTCAGGCTCAGCATCAGTGAATGAGATCATTTTGACCTCTGATGGAGCGGGCAAAGGAGGAAAAACTAGCCTCTTTCCGTACCCATTCTCCTTACCTGTCAAGTCTCAGTGGCATAACCAATATCCATCATCTCACACAGTACACATGCAGCATTGAAGAATTTTGCAGTGACAGCTACCAACTGACCAATATGAAAAATCAATGTGCATTTCCCCTCTTCTTTACACAACTTTTCCTGTACTTCTCATATTTGGGAGAATTATCCTATTCTGGCTCCCTTGTCTACCCTGCCCAATTTTCTGTTTATATCCGCTTCAGTTCTTAGCACGGTAAATATTGCTTTTCCTAGACCACCCTTATCTCTCCTTTTCTATCACACACTCATTCTTCTTTACCTTAAAGGACCTCCTGCATACTGCTCACTTTCTGTTTTCCCACCCCTCTACTGCAACTGTACACCCTCCACGCTGGCTTCGTTCTTTACTCCCAGGCCTAAACAGATCAGTCTCCCTACTTAAATTCTCCTCTCACAGTCTGCCCTCTGTGCATTCACTGTCTCTTCCACAGCTGCAATCTCCTCCTCCTACACAGGCGTTCCTCAAACCCAATCACACCTCCTACAGAAGAGATTTCCACTTTGAGCTCCCCCATTACCCCTCTGTATCTTGTCTTGTAGTATCTGAAGGATACTCCTTCTGTTCCTGCCGAAGACAGAGTCTGGAACGAACAAATCCAATCTGTCTTTTCTCCTTGCTCAGCAAGAGGCAATCAGACACGTACGCCCTATTTCCCATGCAAGCTGGGCTTGAAAAGTCAACTCAACAAGGGTATGCAGTGCAGGGCAGCAAACTGTCCATAGAAAGACTTGTTTTAAGGAAACACGGAGATAGCAGAAAGGCGGAAGGGCAAAGGAACCAGCTTCGTACTCCCTTCCTGCATTGCCCCATCTGGAGCTGAGAGAGTGGCTCTGTTGTTCTGCATTTGTGCCGAGTTTAACATGTAGGATGAGTCATTAAATGAGCACATACAGCCCCCCAAAATTATAAGCATGCAGCAATTAAGGTGAGAAATTTGACAGAAATAGTAGTGCATATAATTTAGTTCCTTCCTCACTAACAGGCATTTATTAAATAAGTTAGTCACAATGCAAATACTGCACTCCCTCACAGCTAATACTGAATCCTCTGCAAGAACCACTACAACAGTAGGTTCTTCATGTGCTTGCTGTCAGGGACAAAACCCCCCACAGGCACTGAAAAAAAACCAGGCATCGGGTATGCACTCTGCTAGATGATATGGACCATTTTGAGTAGTACTAGAATATTTTCAGTGGTTTGATGTAGTTTATTAATTTCAATTAATCAGATTCTCTGTTGTAAAGTATACTGATAACTGTGAATGTAACCAATGTAACATGTAGGGGATGTTATCACTTCAGGTGGTCAGAATCATTGCACAACCAAAACAAGTCTTGGTTCTTTGTGAGTAATTGGGACAGGACGGTTGCAAGATAAGG